>Ga0302326_10005173_pt1 | contig 29832 bp, 29 predicted proteins | sample Palsa_T0_3_FD_202264 | JGI IMG/M metagenome (GOLD analysis project Ga0302326, IMG submission 202264) | Peat permafrost microbial communities from Stordalen Mire near Abisko, Sweden - Palsa_T0_3 | ecosystem: Environmental > Terrestrial > Soil > Palsa > Peat permafrost | place: Sweden: Abisko... | reverse complement strand
GACCCGAAACCCCGACGTCCTGGCGCGGGCCAAAGCGGAAGTGGACGGGCTGTGGGGCGAGTCCGACAATCCCGAACCGACCTACGCCGACGTCGCAAAGCTCCGGTACGTACGGGCGGTACTCGACGAGTCGTTGCGACTGTGACCGACCGCACCCGGTTATCTACGGGTGGCGCGCAAGGACACCGTGCTGGGCGGCCGGTTCCGGATCAAGAAGGGGCAGTGGGTGTTGGTGGTGCTGCCGTTGGTGCAGCGTGACCCGCAGGTCTGGCCGGACCCCGAGCGTTTCGATCCCGACCGGTTCGCGCCCGGCCAGGCCAAGAATCGCGCGCACGCCTACAAGCCTTTCGGGACGGGACAGCGGGCTTGCATCGGCCGCCAGTTCGCATTGCACGAGGCCGTGCTGACGCTGGGGATGATTTTGCACCGCTACGACCTGACCCCGGAGGCCGACTATCGGCCGCGTGTCTCCGAGTCGATCACTCTGTAGCCCAAAGGATTTCGGCTGAGCCTCCACAAGCGGGCCGCGTCGTCACGGCTGCAGGAATTGACACCGAGATCCGCCGCAGCGCTTAAGGCTGCCACCACGGACGCAGTGGCAGCCCGTCGGTGCCGTGCTCGCCGAGCTTGGATGCCAGCACGTGATGCAGTTGAATAGTGTTCTGCTCGAACGCCACCCGAGACGCCGCCATATACAAGCCCCATACCTTCGCGGTGGCGAGGCCAACCTCGGCAACAGCGTCGTCCCAGTGCGTGACGAGGTTATGGGACCAGTCGCGCAGGGTCATGGCGTAGTGGTGACGGAAATTCTCCGCGTGCAGCACTTCGAAACCCACGTCCTGGATCGCGGACAGGATGCGACCCGAACCGGTTAGCTCGGCGTCCGGGAAGACGTAGCGATCGGTGAAGCTGCTCGCACGAAAATTCGAGTGGTTGTTGTTGCGGGTGATGCAGTGGTTGAGCAGCAAGCCGTCGGTGTGCAACTTGGACTTGAGAAATCCGAAATACGACGGATAGTTCTTGACGCCGATGTGCTCGGTCAATCCGATCGATGAGACTGCGTCGAAACCGGTTTCGGCGACATCGCGGTAGTCGCAGTGGCGCACTTCGGCCAGTCCGCCGAGCCGTTCTGCCTCGATCGCGGTCCGCGCCCAGGCCGCCTGCTGCGCGGACAATGTGGCGCCGGTGGCGTGCACGCCGCGGCGGGCCGCGTAGCGCACCATGCCGCCCCAGCCGCATCCGACGTCGAGCAGCCGGTCGCCCGGCTGCAGCCGCAGCTTCTCGAAGATCAGCCGGTATTTGTTGTCCTGGGCCGCTTCCAGCGTCGCTTCTGGTTCCGGATAGACCGCACAGGTATAGGTCATCGATCGACCCAGCACCCACTCGTAAAAAGCATTGGAGACGTCATAGTGATGCGAAATCGCCCCGGCATCACGAGTCTTGCTGTGCCGCAGGCCTTCGGCGACTCGGCGCCAGCGAGGTAGCGCCTCCTGCGGTGGTGGCGCTGCCGGTAGGAGACGCTCGATGCCGATTGAGCGAATGATGTTGGCCAGCAACCGCGGTGAGGGCCGGGTGAACTCCAAGTTGTGGGTCAGTACTGTGAGCAACTCGTAGGGATCGCCGGGGTGCACACCACGCGCCTCGATGTCGCCGGCGACGTATGCACGGGCCAGGCCCAGCTCGCCGGGGGCGGTGGCCAGATAAGTCATCCCACGGGGAGTCAGCAGGTCCATCCCCAACGCCGCGTCGTCGACTCCGGCGCTGCTGCCGTCGTAGGCAGTGAACCGCAAAGAGTCTGTGCCGCCGAAGAATACGGCCAGGATCTCGGCGAGGCTCAACCTGGTCGCTGGAGGCTCCTTGGTAGTGGTCATCGTCGTTGCACCGCCTTCGCGTACAGGTCGAGGAGCCGTGCATTCGGATCGTAAGTCTTCTTCACGGTCTTGTACGCCTCGCCGCCGTAGAGTTCATCAAACTTTTCTCGGCTGTAGTAGGAGTCGGAGTACAACGACTTGTGCCCGTCGAACGTATCGACCTTCTCTTCGATCAATCGATTCGTCGAGCCATCGGTCGCGCCCACTGGAACCGATGACCAGAAGCCGACGTTGACGTAGCTGTGTCCCGGTCGGATCGGATACAGTGACCAGCCGTCCTGGTCACGTAATCGCAGCGGGCACAACCAAATCGGCGTGATGGGCACCGTCTCGAGGAACCATTCCAGGAACTCCGTCGTGCGTTCGATCGGAAGCTCGACGTCTTGGACCACCCGTTCGCGAGGCGGACGCCCGTTGCGCTTTTCGATGCGGTCGGCGATACCGAACCGCCGATCGAGTGCTACCAGCTTCCAGTAGGCGCTGCTGCGCCGGTAGCGCCGCGGCCACCAACGTCGCAGACGGGGGTTCTGTGCCCCGAACGCCGATGAACACCAGAACCAGTCGGTGTCCCAGCGCCAGAAGTAGTCGTGCATCGTCAACCGGTCTTCATTGGTGCCGGTGTCGTGCTGGATGGAGCGGTAGTAGATGCCTTGTCCGGTGTAGTCGCTGACTGGGCCGGCAGTCGCGGTGCGAACACCGACGGTGAGGTAACTCTCGGTGGCGCTGAACACCACGCCGTCGAGATAGTCGACAGGGACACCGTCGAAACCGCCGGTCTCGATGATGCGATCCATCGCCGTCGTCAGGTCGTTCAGTGAACCGAACCGCACATGTCGCAGTGCGACGAACGGTTTGATGGGCTCCAACTCAATGCGTAGGCGAGTCGAATAACCAAGTGTGCCATACGAATTCGGATAAGCGCGAAAGAGGTCGGGATGCTCGTGGGGTGAGACGGCCAGTAATTCTCCTGTGCCGGTGAGGATGTCCATCTCCAACACCGACTCATGCGGCAGGCCGTTGCGGAACGAGGTCGATTCGATGCCCAACCCGGCGACTGCGCCGCCCAGCGTGATGGTCTTCAATTGCGGGACCACCAGCGGCGACAGACCGTAGGGCAGGGTGGCGGCGACCAGATCCTCGTAGGTGCACATGCCAGCCACGTCGGCGGTGCGAGCGTCCTGGTCGACCGAAATGACATTCGTCAGCCCGGAGACATCCAGACCGGGGGCATTGCGTCGCGCGCGGTCGCGGAACAAGTTGGACGTCGGCTTGGCGAGTCGGACCACGCCCGTCGTGGGGATCGAACGGTAACTTGCCAGCAGGCGCTCTACGCCAGCGGCATGAACTGCCGGTACGGAAACGGGGCCAGGCACCACATATAAGACCACATATAAGCTAGTCCCCGACAGCCGTCCGTGCAGAGGAGTTCGCTTAATGGGACACGTCAGTGCCGCCAGCACGATCCTGATCAGCGCTGATCCGGCCGCCGTGCAGTCCGCGGTGGCTGACTACCAGACCATCCGGCCCAAGATCTTGTCGTCGCATTATCACGACTACCGGGTGCTGGAAGGCGGACAGGGCCAAGGGACGATCGCCACCTGGAAATTGCAGGCCACCAAGTCCCGCGTGCGCGACGTGAAGGCCACCGTGGACGTCGCAGGCCACGCCGTCATCGAGAAGGACGCCAACTCGACGATGGTGACCAATTGGACGGTGGCTCCTGCGGGACCTGGCTCCAGCGTCACCGTCACCGCCACGTGGACCGGCGCCGGCGGGGTGAAGGGATTCTTCGAGAAGACGTTCGCGCCGTTGGGGCTGAAGAAGATTCAGTCCGAGGTGCTGGCCAACTTGAAGAAGGAACTCGAGAGCTAACCGGTCGCGGACTGGCCGCCCAGGAATGCGGCGATGCCCTTGACCACCGCGTCGGCGTATTGCTGTCGGCCCTCAGGGCTTTCCATCAGCGCCGAATCGGTCGCGTTCTTCATGTTGCCGCACTCCACCAGCACGGACGGATACTGCGCCAGGTTCAGTCCCGCGAGGTCGGAGCGCCCGTACAGGCCGTTTTGGCCGATGTAAGTTGCCGGCGGAATGCCCGACGCCTGCATCTGGTCGCGCATGACGTGGGCGAGCTGAACCGACGGACCGGACTGGGCAGCGTTGAGCGGCGGCGCCGAATAGTTGACGTGGAAACCTCGCCCGCCCGCGGGACCGCCGTCGGCGTGGATACTTACGACCGCATTCGGGTGCAATGCGTTGGCCATCGCGGCGCGCTCGTCCACGCACGGACCCAGCGCGTTGTCGTTGCCGCGCGACATGGCCGTTCGTGCTCCCAGCGCGTTGAGCGCGGCGCGGATCCGCAGCGTGGTGTCCCAGGTGAAGGTGTGCTCGGGGTAGCCGTCGTTGGTCGTCGTCCCGCTGGCCTGGCAATCCTTGGTGCCGCCACGACCGGTGGGCACCTGACGGCCGATGGACCCGTCGTTGGCACCGTTGTGACCTGGGTCGAGGAACACGATCATGCCGGCGATGTTGCCGGGGAGCGCGGCGGCGGTCGGGACGGTCGGCGTGGCAGTGCCGATAGTGAGGACGCCGACGGCCGCTAACGCGGAGGCGGCCCCGACACGCAGGCGATGAGGTATGCGCACGCCGCCACGTTAGCCCGGCGGCGTCTACGCTTGGAACTTCGAACCGCCTGCACGGCGCAGGCGAAACCAAGTCGAGACCAAGACGCAAGGGGACTGTCATGCAACCCGGAGGCCAGCCCGACATGTCGGCGCTGCTCGCCCAGGCGCAGCAGATGCAGCAACAACTGATGGCTGCCCAGCAGCGGCTCATCGAATCCGAAGTGCACGGCGAAGCCGGTGGCGGTTTGGTGAAGGTCACCGTCAAGGGCAGTGGCGAGGTCGTCGCGATCAACATCGACCCCAAGGTCGTCGACCCCGAAGACGTCGAGACTTTGCAAGACTTGATCGTGGGCGCGCTGGCCGATGCCTCCACGCAGGTCACGAATATGGCTCAGGAACAGCTGGGTCCGCTGGCCGGTGGCATGGGCAGCGCACTGGGCATGCCGCAGGGCTGATTGACCCGCGATGTTCGAAGGACCGGTCCAGGATCTGATCGACGAGCTCGGCAAGTTGCCGGGCATCGGGCCAAAAAGCGCGCAGCGCATCGCTTTTCACATGCTGTCGGTCGAACCGACGGACATCGACCGGCTCACCGCCGTGCTGGCCAGGGTCCGCAACGGCGTGCGGTTCTGCGCGGTGTGCGGCAACGTCTCCGACGACGAGCGGTGCCGCATCTGCGCGGATCCGCGCCGCGATGGCTCGCTGGTCTGCGTCGTCGAGGAACCCAAGGATGTCCAAGCCGTCGAGCGCACCCGTGAATTCCGCGGGCGCTACCACGTCTTGGGTGGAGCTTTGGATCCGCTGTCCGGCGTCGGGCCCGACCAGTTGCGGATCCGCGAACTGTTGACCCGGATCGGCGAGCAGGTCGACGGCGTCGACATCGCCGAGGTGATCATCGCCACCGACCCCAATACCGAGGGCGAGGCGACGGCGACTTATCTGATGCGGATGCTGCGCGACATACCCGGTCTGACCGTGAGCCGGATCGCGTCCGGGCTGCCGATGGGTGGCGACCTGGAATTCGCCGACGAGCTGACGCTGGGCCGCGCGTTGACCGGCCGTCGGGCGATGGTCTAAAGCGTTCGTCACATCGGTAACTCTGGTAGCGAGTCGAACCCAATAGGCTATGCCGCACTTCGACACCACGGGCGATATCACTGGCCAAGAGGCCGAGCGCTGATATCGCATGTGCCCTCCATACGAAACATGCACTATCCCCGGGCCAAGCGACGCACGAGGCTGATGTGACAACAGCGGCGCGAAAGGCCAGCTAAGCCCGAAGCCGCTCGCGGCGCAACAACTCCACCTCGGGTAAAGCCAGCGGAGTCAACTCGCCCACGACCTTGCGCAGCAGCAAGTCGGCCAGCTCGGGATTGCGGGCCAGGCAAGGGCCATGCATGTACGTGGCGAACACGCTGCCCTGGACCGCGCCGTCGATGCCGTCGCCCGCGCGGTTGCCCGCGCCTCTCTTCACCGCGCCAAGCGGTGAGGCGGCTGAGCCGAGCATGGTGCCGCCGCGGTGATTCTCGAAGCCGGTCAACGGCGCCGTCAGCCCGGCCAGCAGCGGCGCGCTGACCAGTTCACCGATGGTCCGAGTGGACTGCGGCGACGTCGTCAAGTCGAGCAGGCCCACCCCGTCCACCCGCTCGCCTGCCGACGTTTCATACCAGTGACCCAGTACCTGAATGGCCGCGCAGATCGCCAACACCGGCGCGCCGCGACTCGCCGCCCGCTGCAATCCCGGGTACTGGATCAGGTGCTTGGTAGCGAGCCGTTGCGCGTAGTCCTCGGCCCCGCCCAGTGTGTACAGGTCGAGGCTGTCGGGCACCGGATCGGCCAGCGTGATCTCGACGATCTCGGCGGCGATGCCCCGCAGTCGCAACCGTTGCCGCAGCACCGCCGCATTGCCGCCGTCGCCGTAGGTGCCCATCACGTCGGGCAGCACCAGCCCGATGCGGACCGTCGAGTCAGCCATTACGTGCCAGTCTGCGCTGCAACTGCAGGAACGCCGTGTAGTTGGCCACCACTTCGACGGGTCCCGGCGGACACGACGCGATGGCCGCCACGGTGTCGTGCACCAGGGTGTGTTTGACGTCGGCGTAGCCCAGCCGGACGGCCAGGTCGGTGCCGCGCTCGCCCGCGGCCACGACGGGGATCCCATGAAAGTGCATCTCGAACTCCTCGAACCGCACGTCCCACAGCCAGGACAGGTCCTCGCCGTCGGGCACGCGGCCGTTGACCGCGATCACCACACCGGCTGCGTCCTTGTCCACCATCGATAAGGCTTCCTGCCAGCCGGCCGGGTTCTTGGCCAGCAGCATCCGCACGTCGTGCTGGCCGACGTGAATCGTCCGGTAGCGGCCGGCGACCTCGTCCACGCCGGATACCGCGGCCACCGCGGCGGCAGGATCGGCGCCGACCGCGACGGCGGCCGCCACCGCCTGGGCGGCGTTGCCCCGGTTCACCGTCCCCGGCAGCGCCAGACGCATCGGCAGCGTCAATCCGTCTGGGCCGTAGAGGGTTTCGTCGTCGAACCACCACTGCGGACTGGGCCGCTTGAAATCGGCGCCGGTGGAATACCAGTGGCCGTGCTCGCGGACGATCACCTCGCCGCTGCGTGGGCAGCTGACCGAGTCGGCCGCCCAACTGCCGCCCGCTGCCACCCAGACCACATCGGCGTGGTCGTAGGCGGCCGAGGTCATGAGCACGTCGTCGCAGTTGGCGACGACCACCGTGTGCGGATGCGCGGCCAGCCCGGCACGCAATCGCCGTTCGATCACGTTGATCTCGCCGACGCGGTCGAGTTGGTCGCGGGAGAGATTGAGCAGGACGATGACGGCCGGTTCGACGGCGTCGGCCACGTGCGGCACGTGCATCTCGTCGACCTCGAGCACCGCGAGACCGGCGGCCCGGTCGGCGGCCAGGGCCGCTACCAGCCCGGCGTCCATGTTGGCGCCCTCGGCATTGGTGGCGACGGGTCCGATGGTCCGCAGGGCGGCGGCGGTCATCCGGGTGGTCGTCGACTTGCCGTTGGTTCCGGTGACGACGACCGAACGCCGGCCGGTGCCGAGTTGACGCAGTATCGAGGAGTCGAGGGAGATTGCGACCAGGCCGCCGATCATCGCGCCGGCACCACGGCCGGTCATCCGGGACGCCCACCGCGCGCCGGCCCCGGCGGCCAGGGCGAGACGTCCACGGGCGTTGATCACCCGACGAAGTTTAAGGGCGATCGCAAGCTCGGCGCTTTCCCGAGCGCAGCGGGTCGCCCTTCACCGGTAAGGGCGATCGCAAGCTCGGCGCTTTCCCGAGCGCAGCGGGTCGCGCTCATCGAAGTAGGCGTACGACACGAGGCGCAGCGACCCGCCGATGTCGGCTGGGCGTGGAATCCTCCATTCATGTCCGATGTTCCGGCGGCCGGCCCGACCACGATGCCGTGGGGTCGGCCAGTGACCGAGCCGGGCGCGGGCTGGGCTGTCATCGACGTCGAGACCTCCGGCTTCAAGCCCGGCAGTGCCCGAGTCATCAGCCTCGCGGTGCTCGCGCTCGACGCCGACGGTCGCGTCGAACACTCCGTGGTCAGCCTGCTCAATCCGGGCGTCGATCCTGGGCCCACCCACATCCACGGGCTGACCGCCGAGATGCTGGAGGACCAGCCGCAGTTCAGGGAGATCGTCGGCGAAGTCGTCGAACTCGTCCGCGGCCGCACGTTGGTGGCGCACAACGTCGCGTTCGACTACGGCTTCCTGACCGCGGAGGCCGAACTGGTCGGGGTCGAGCTGCCGATCGACAGCGTCATGTGCACCGTCGAGCTGGCCCGCCGACTGGAACTGGGCACCGACAACCTGCGGTTGGAGACACTGGCCGCGCACTGGGGCGTGACGCAGCGGCGCGCACACGACGCTTTCGACGATGCCGTGGTGCTGACCGATGTGCTGGCGGCCTCCCTGCAGCGGGCCCGCGAGCGGGACGTCTGGCTGCCTGTCCGCCCGGTCACCCGCCGGCGCTGGCCGAGCGGCAGGGTCACCCACGACGAACTTCGGCCGTTGAAGGTGCTGGCGTCCCGGATGCCGTGCCCGTACCCGAACCCGGGTCCCTATATCCGTGGTGGGCCGCTCATGCAGGGCATGCGGGTCGCGCTGGCCGCCGAGGTCGAGCGGACCCACGAGGAACTGGTCGAGCGGATTCTGCACGCCGGGCTGGCCTACGCCGACGCGGTCGACCAGGAAACCTCGCTGGTGATCTGCAACGAACACCGCCCAGCTCGCGGCAAGGGCTATCTGGCTCACGAGTTGGGCGTGCCGCTGGTTCCCGACGCGACTTTCATCGATCACGTCAGAACGGTGGTCGGCTCCGGTTTCGAAGACCTCGTGCCCGCAGGCGAGCAATTCGCGCTGTTCTGATCGTCCGGGGGTCCTGACAGTCCGGCTCGTTACCTAGCTCGACGTGCGGGCCGTGGTCTGCGATGGTGATCGTGTGCGGCCAGAGTGGGTTGACGACCGACTGTTCCCCTTCACAAGCCGGTTCGTGGAATTGAGCGGCAACGTCGTCCATTACGTGGACGAAGGCGAGGGGCCAATCCTGCTGATGTTGCATGGCAACCCGACATGGTCATTCGTGTACCGCGACGTGATTGCCGAGCTGTCGAGTTCATTCCGGTGCATCGCGCCCGACTACCCAGGGTTCGGGCTGTCGACTCCGGCACCCGGCTATCAATTCCATCCCGTCGACCATGCGCGGCTCGTAGGCGAGTTTGTAGACCATCTCGATCTGCGCGATGTCACCTTGATCGCGCAGGACTGGGGAGGACCCATCGGACTGACGGCCGCTCTGCTCCGCAGGGAGCGCTTCGCGCGCCTCGTCGTCGGAAATACCTGGGCGTGGCCCGTCAATGGGGACCCGCATTTCGAGCTGTTTTCCCACTTCATGGGCGGTCCGATCGGTCGCCAACTGATCCGGCACTTCAACTTTTTCGTCAATGCCATGATCCCTGCTGGACATCGCCGCCGGAAAGTGTCGGCCGCCGAGATGGCCCATTACCGGCGGGCATTACCAACGCCGCAACAGCGCGAGCCGACCGCGATTTTCCCCAAGGACATCACGGCGGCCCGGACATTTCTCGCCGACCTCAAACATGGTCTTGACGAGCTCACTGACATGCCGACTTTGATCGTCTGGGGCGACGCTGACATCGCATTCCGGGCCAAGGAGCGTCAACGCTGGGAAAGCCTCATGCCCCGGCACCACACCGTCGTGCTCGCCGGGGCCGGACACTATCTGCAGTCCGACGCCCCGATCGACTTCTCCGACGCGGTCAGGACGTGGTGCAACGATGGCCGAATCTAAGTCGGACCGTTAGACGGCGTAGGCCGTGACGATCAGGTTTTCGCTGTAGTTGTGGGTCGCCCGGTCGAATGAACCCGTGCAGGTGATCAGCCGCAGTGCGGCCAGCGGCGTCGGTCCGTACACCAGGTCGGTGGGAAAACTGGTTTTCGCGAATGCCCGCGTGGTGTCGACGACGAACCGATGGTTCTGTCCGTCGCTGGTTTCGACGAGCACGTCGTCTCCGCGCCGCAGCCGGGGCAGGCGAAAGAAAACGGCTGGGCCCTCGTGGGCCGAGTCGACGTGCCCGACGATGATCGCCGGACCCCGCTGGCCGGGCACCACGCCGTCGGCGTACCACCCGGCGTCGTTCCAATGTGGTGGAACGTCGAGAGTGCCGTTCGCCGCGCGATGTAACGCCTCGACCTCGGCGCTCACCGAGATCGTGGGGATGACGATCCGCACCGGCCGCGGCCCGGCCCGCACCGGTGTACGCGTCACCACGGCCGGCCCGGACGCCGATGCATTCACCGGTGCATCGTCTGCGTGCCCGGCGGTCCACGCGAGCGCTGCGCTGCCACCGCACAGCATTGCCATCAGCGTCATCAGCGTTCGAGACGAGTTGCCGCGAACGCGCGAACGCCGATGTCGCGCAGACGGTTTGGTGTGGGCAGTCACGGCTGCGAGCGGTGCCGTCGCGAAGCGACACCGGCCAGCGCGATGGTTGCCGCGAACGTCAAACCCGCGACCGTCCACGCGGCGGCGCTCAGCGTCTCCCCGCGAGATGCGGCCGCAGCGGTGGCGCCGCCGCCGGTTGCGACGGGTCCGGCGGGCGGCAGATCTGTTCCAACGGCGTCGTCGACGAAACGCACCGAGATCCCCTGCTTGGTGTCGTCCAGCACGACGATGCTGCCGTCATGTCCGGCGGTCAGCGTGATGTTGGTCGTCGTGGTGACCTTGGGATTGTCGGCCGAACTCGCGGTCACCGGAAAGGTGCCCGCCGGAAACGGCGCATAGTCGGTCGTCGCGGCGAACGGCACCTTGGCGCCGAAGACCGGACCCTTGTCCGCGGCGATATGGGCGGCCGGGGCTCGATCGGCGGCCTGGATGATCCGCACGCGGGACTGACCGGACGGCGGCGGAGTCAAGTCGTCGGGCAGGACGCGCCCCTGCAGCGATTTGTTCATCCCGATGGCCAGCGCGGTGAACGCGGCACCGGGTTTGGCGTCAAGCTTCCAGCTGAACGCCACCGGGGTGGACGGGCTGGCGCCGGCTGGCCGCATCCCGACGGTGTACAGGCCGGGCTCCAGACGCTGATATTTGCTGACGTCGCCGTACCCGACATTGGACAACGCCAATGTGGTTGTGCCACCGGCAAAGCTGGTCAGGTAGACGTCAACCGAGGGTGTATCGGGGGAGAAATGGGCGCCGCGGACCATAGCCGCGGGCCCCTGGGTTGGCGCGGCCCCCGCCGGTGCGGCGCTCAACGCCACGGCGGCAACACAGCCCGCCAGTGCCGGAATGGTGTGGGTATGCATTGCGAACTCCTTACTTTGTGTGGAATCAATTCACCGAAGGAATCGGTGAGACGCTGATTGGCCAGTGCAATGCGATGGCACCGTTCTCGCCGACGGTGACCTGATCAGGTGCCAGCGCCGGGGTGACACCGCTGAGCGCCCGGGTGAAACCCGCCGGATCCGAGCTGTAGACCGTGATGAACCGGGCGGGCATCTCGGCAGCAGCCTCCGGCGCGACGACAACGATCTCGTTGAGCGCGAACGGCACCTGCGTGACGAGGGCCGTCAGTACCGCTGCGGCGCGCAGGTCGAGTTGCCCGGTGGCGAGGATGTCCTTGGCCGCTGGAGACGACATCAGATGCGGGTTCTCCTGCAGCGCCGCGCCCGCCTGCAGTCGTTCGATTCGGTCGATGTCGTGATTGCGCCGGATTTCTGCCGGCGATGTCAGGGGAAGAACGCAGCGGACCTCGACGTCGCTGAATATCGCCACTGGAGTCGACGACTTCCACACGGTTGCCAGGGCCGAGCCGGCCGGCGGATCAGCTTTCGTCGAGGTGACCAGGTAGGAGTAGTTGCTCCAGTTCGCCCCGGCGGTCGCCAGCAGGACCGGCGGATAACCCGCGGGCGGATCGAATCCGTCAGCGAGCAGGCGGATGCCGGTCGGCAGGTTTGCCCGGATCCAGTCGTCCGCGGCGGCGGCCGCATGCCGTTGAGTTCGGGTGAACGCCGGATACTGTCGCGGTGCCGCACTGCTGTGCGTGAACACCAGCCATCCCATATGGCCGACCAACGCGAGCCCAACGAGCAGCGTCACTGCGATACCGATGACGCGGCGACGGGACTTCGCCGACGCGCGATGCCGACCTGCGATGGGTTGTGCGGAATGCCAAAGTCCGGCCAGGTTCGCCTGACGGCCACTCGGGGCGACGGAATGCTGCATCGGGCCCCCATCCATGCAGGCCACAGCTGGTAGGGGGCAGTCAGCAGCGCGCATTCGAAAGGTTAAGAAGACGTACCCTTTAACGCCGCCGTTAAATCTGGGAAAGCGGAATTTTTCCCTAGGAAATTGGACGTCTCGATGAGGCTGACGTGGGTCGAATCATGCAATGCGTAAACGTTGTTGTCATCCTGCAAGGATCTGGTCATGCCACTTACTGCTAGCCCGTCGGCCCGACAACAGCCTCAGACCTTGGGTCGCCGGCTCACGATGTGGGGCACGGCGGCGGCAGTGGTGCTGACGGCCGCGTGCAGCGGAGGATCGCACAACGCCTCGGCGCCGAAAGCCCACGGCGTGCACATTCCCCCGAATTTCTGCAGTCTGCTCAGCGGATCCGACATCAGTGGCGTCATAGGCCGGGCGTTCCCGGATCCGCAGGGCAGCCAGTCGCCCAGCGAAGCGCAGTGCGCGGCGACGCCGACGGCGGGTAACGACGTCACCTTCAAGCTGTATTGGAACAACCAGTACTGCGCAGAGGGCAAGCCCCCCGACGGGCAGTGCCTGAACGCGCAGTCCGATGGATTCCTTGCCAACAGGAAGACCGCCGGCAAGGTGCAGGACGTCTCAGGCCTCGGCGATCAGGCGTTCTGCTTCGTCGCGCCGCCCGCGACCGTCGACGTACTCACAGGCTGGATCTATCTGATAGTCAGCGCCGACACCTGCGGTCAGGCCCAGACCTTGGCCGGGAAGTTGCTGGCCAAGGTCTCGGCCTGACCACTCAGTTCCGGGCTGCCCTGTTGACCGCCGACACGACGGCGCGCAGCGACGCGGTGGTAATCGACGGCGCGATGCCCACGCCCCACACCGTCTTGCCCCCGACCGAGGCCTCGACGTAGGCCGCGGCCTGCGCGTCCTCGCCGCCGCTCATGGCGTGCTCGGAGTAGTCCAGGACGGCGACGTCGAACCCGATGTGCGCCAGCGCGTCGACGAACGCAGCCAGCGGGCCGTTGCCCGATCCGTTGATCTCGGTCTCCGCGCCGTCGACCTTGACCGTCGCGACGATCCGGGTGACGCCGTGGTCGTCCTCGGAGGCGTCGACCCGCTGCTTCATCCGTTCCAACGGCCGGATCGGAGTCAGGTACTCGTCGTTGAACGCGTCCCACATCTCCTTCGAGGTGACCTCGCCGCCCTCACCGGCTGAGCCCTCTGCGATCCCCTGGATCACAGAGGAGAACTCGATCTGCAGCCGTCGCGGCAGCGCCAGACCGTGGTCGGCCTTCATGATGTAGGCCACCCCGCCCTTGCCGGACTGCGAGTTGACCCGGATCACCGCCTCGTAGGTACGGCCTACGTCGCGCGGGTCGATCGGCAGATACGGGACCTGCCACAGCAGGTCGTCGATGTCCGAATCCGATTCGTCCGCAGCGACTTTCATTGCATCCAGGCCCTTGTTGATCGCATCCTGGTGGCTGCCGGAGAACGCGGTGTACACCAGATCACCGCCATAGGGATGACGCTCGGGCACCGGCAACTGGTTGCAGTACTCGACGGTGCGGCGGACCTCGTCGATGTTGGAGAAGTCGATCTGCGGGTCGACGCCGCGGGAGAACTGATTGAGCCCCAATGTCACCAGGCAGACGTTCCCGGTGCGTTCGCCGTTTCCGAACAGGCAACCCTCGATCCGGTCGGCGCCGGCCTGATAACCCAATTCGGCTGCGGCGACGGCGGTTCCGCGGTCGTTGTGCGGGTGCAGACTCAAAATGACCGAATCGCGTCGCTTCAAGTTGCGGTGCATCCACTCGATGGAGTCGGCGTAGACGTTCGGCGTGGCCATCTCGACGGTCGCCGGCAGGTTGAAGATGATCGGGTTGTCCGGCGTGGGCTCGATGACATCGCCGACGGCGTCGCAGACCTGCTTGGCGTAGTCGAGTTCGGTTCCGGTGTAGGACTCCGGAGAGTACTCGAAGCGCCACTGGGTGCCCGGGTACTTCGCGGCCTCCTCGACACACTTGCGGGCGCCGTCGGTGGCGATCGCCTGCACCGCGGCCCGGTCGGCACGAAAGACCACGCGGCGCTGCAGGATTGACGTCGAGTTGTAGAAGTGCACGATCGCGCGATGCACGCCCTCGCAGGCCAGGAATGTCCGCTCGATCAGTTCGGGCCTGCACTGGGTCAGCACCTGGATTGTCACGTCCTCGGGAATCGCACCGTCGGTGATGATCTCGCGAACGAAGTCGAAGTCGGTCTGACTCGCCGACGGGAAACCGACCTCGATCTCCTTGTAGCCCATCCGGACCAGCAGGTCGAACATCCGGCGTTTGCGGACCGGGCTCATCGGGTCGATCAGCGCCTGGTTGCCGTCGCGCAGATCCACCGCGCACCACAGCGGTGCGCTGCTGATCACCCGGTCCGGCCAGGTGCGGTCAGCCAACCGGATCGGCTCGACTTCGTCCGCGAACGATCGGTACCGGCTGACCGGCATGGACGATCCGCGCTGGGTATTCCACGCCGGCTGGCCGTCATTCGGCGGGCCCGCGGGTTTGACGATGGTCCTGCTGGAGGTGAATGCGTCGGGGGAGTCGCCCAGATCGGGTGGGTTGAAGCTCGAAATGTCGGTCACGGTCATTGCTCCGGGGTTGTGAGAGGGGCGCCCATGATGGACTTAGACCGGCGCATCGCGAACACCCGCGACAGGAAGCCGGTCTGAGTCAGGCCCCGTCGCGGCGTCCGAGAAGGAGCACCCGCTGCACGTCGGCTACTGTACCGCGCCTGCGGGGCAGCCCAAAACCCCCGGTCGCGCGCTAATTTTTTGCCGGGACGATCCGCACGGGGATGTCGGTGTTCTCGTCGGTGTAGTAGCTCGCGCAAACCCGGTGGTAGCCGTCGGCGATCTGCATCGCGACCCCGGTGTTCAGGTCGCCGCGAACGGCCAGGATGGGCGACAGCGGGGTGCCCTTCTTGATCTTCTTCAGGTCCCTTTGCACGTGGGGGTTGTCTTCGGCCAGGAGTGCCAACTGGGACGCCCGCAGCAGGTCCTTTGCCTTCTTGTGCACGACCGGGGCTTGCTTGAGCGCCGCGACGATGTCGCTGATCTGTGTAGCCGTCGCGAGCAGGGCGAGATAGTCGGCCGCCGCCGGATAGTCGTGCTCGTCGGGCTCGTCGCCCCACAGCACCTCGGTACTACTAGCCATCGCGAACACCTCTCCTCGACACCTTGATATCAAACGCCGGAAGAGATCCTCCTCCGCCGGGGAGGTTTCGCTGCGACCGCGGTGGCCGTTGTGTCTTTCAGCGTCACCTTGAATTGCATCGTGCGGTACGGCCATCCCGTCGCGGTGTCCCACTGGGACACCACCAGGCCGACTCCGCCCTGGGTGTCCAGTTGCGAGCCGGGAAGGACGTATCCGCCATAGAGTTGCGCGACCTGATTGTCGGCCAAATCCTGCGCGTCCCACGTCGTCCCCACCACGGGCGTCTGAAGAGGCGCGTCGTAGAGATCAGCGGTCGGCGAGTCGATGGTGCGATATGCCAGCGCGTAACTCGACGACAGGAAGCCGCCGAGAATCCATCTGCCGGTGTCCAGCCTTCGTAACGTCAACTCGCCCCACGTTTCGGCGGGCGGGGTGATGGGGGTGGGGGTGTTGTCCCAGTCCCATTGGTTGTTCGCCCAGCCCCAGCCTGAGTACTTGGACATGTCACCGATATCGGTCGGGCGCACCCGCCGCACAATGATGCCTTTGTCGCGTTGAAATCCGGTGGAGACGACGTACACCCAGCCGTCGTCGGGGTTGAAGTCCCACGACCACAACTGCGCGTAGCCGTTGTACAACGATGCGGGAAACGTTGCCTTGGCACCCATCTCGTCCCAGGTCGCACCGTTGTCGGTAGAGGCCCAGATTCCGGTCCAGATGACGTTGCCGAAGCCACGGTTGACGATGGCATGCAGGTACATCGTCTGGCCGACCACGAGCACATCCGAGGGAATCACGGTGCTGATTCCACCCTGGTTCCATGGTGGATTGTCGTGCACATAGGACCACAGCTGTTGTGCGTAAACGGGATTCGCGCCTGCGGCGCTCTCGTATCGGATCCGGTTGTTCGTGTCGCCGCTGCCGAGTAGGGCCACCGGCGCCCGCCAGTCGCCCTGCGCGACGGCGGTGCCGGAGAACGTGTCCCCGAACACCGACACCAACTTGCCGTTGGGTGCTACCGCGCTGACGCCGAGGTCGGTGGCCGTCACCCCCCAGGTGTCGGTGATGCCGGGGCCGGTCATATCGCCGACATAGCCCTCGACGGGCATTGCCGGCACCGCTGCCGATCGTCTGGTTCTCGATCGCCGTGCCACGGTGGATTTCTTTGCGGCGGGGTCCTTTTCGCGCCGCTCTATTACCTTGGTCATGGCTTGCTCGCAGACTCGTCGTTGTGGTTCAGCTGTGGTTGGCGATGACTGTCCAGGTGGCGACAGCCGACCCGACGGTCGTCCAGTAGCCGTACTTCTTGTAAACCTGGTTGGCCCAGCGCCGTTGGGCTTCGAGGTCGCCGATGTCCGACGACACCTGAGGGTCGCTGGCGTTGCGGATCGAGCACCATAACGGCGGGCTGGGTAGCTGCGCGAGGGCGAGCGGCAGTGTGGCGTCGTCCATCTCTTCTGTCCGCGCGTCGGAGTAGTTGCGCACGATTCCGTAGGAGTCGGTGGTGTCGGCGAAGCCGAAGTAGTCGACGGTTTCCACGCCGCCCGCCGCGGCACCGAAAGTCAGCTCCGGCGGGCGTGTGGCCACCGGAGACAAATGCCCGGCGTTGGGCGCCGTCAGCGCGCTGAAACTCCCCGCGTGGCTGTCGGCATGGATTGCCGCTCCGGTGAAGAGCTGCTGGGCCCACGGCTTGGATTTGAAATCCTTGGTGCAGTTGAACTTCGCGTTGGTGACGACGAAGACGTCGCCGAGTTGGGTGGCAGCGCCGATGCCCCCGGCGGTTCCGGTGGTGATGACCAGGTTTGGCCGTGCCTCGTCGACAATCTGCTGCCAGAGCGCCACGATCGGCGCCGAAATCGCGTCGGTGGCCAGGTGCAACTCTGATTTGAGCAACAGGACGTTGACGTTGCCGATCTTGACTGTGGCGACGTAGCCGAGGCAGCCCGCCTGCCGGGCCGGCGAACGCCTGGTCAACTGAGGCTCGTACGCGTTCCACTGGTGGGCGTAGGGCTTCCAGGACACGCTCGGCAACCCCGGTGTCAGTACGTCGGCCAGGGCTTGCCCCTCGGCCACCGTCCACGTCACGACGACGACGTCGGCGCGTGGCAGGGGTTGGTCGGCCGACCGGTCATAGGGGGCAGGGCAGGGGGCCAGCCCCTCGGGCCATGGAATCGGCGCCAGCGCCTCGTGGGGTGCGCGATAGATGATGCGCTCCAGTGCGTAATCGTTCAGCGGGAACGATCTGCCCGAATTGGCGCTGACGGGTGGGCCGTCAACCGCGGTGATGTTGTGGTGTGCCTGCGCGCTCGACATGGCTTGCTTCTTTCTCGGTCGGTGTCCCGGTTTACGTTGTGCTGTCCGGGGCTGAGCGTCCCCGTTCGTTGCGCACGGGGGCACGCGTAGACCGCTACTCGTTATTCGGCCGGAGAATCGTCGGTACCTGCGGAGCCGCACTACTCGTTGCGATGAACCCGGCCCAACGAGAAAGTCGGGTAGCCCGGTACGCATGCCGCTCGGCGGTCGACCTCATACGGTCAACGGACCATCACACAAACAGGAGGTTGCAATGACCGTTCTACGCGAGGCCCGTCCCACCGAAACCGTTGACCAATCACAGGATTGGAGTCACGTCCGTGGCTACGGCTGGCGGCCGCAGCTGCCGGACGCCCGAGATTTGGTGTATGCGCCGAGGCTCGCGAGCCTGCCCCCCGAGGCCGACTTGCGGCCGCAGATGCCGCCGGTCTACGACCAGGGCCAGCTCGGATCGTGCACCGGGAACGCCATCGCCGGCGCAATGGAGTACGAGCGGGATCGTCAGGGGCTGTCCGATTTCGTCCCGTCGCGGCTGTTCGTCTACTACAACGAACGCGCGTTGGAAGGCACGGTGTCCAGCGACTCCGGTGCCCAAATCCGGGACGGCATCAAGGTCGTCAACACCGAAGGCGTCTGCCCGGAGACGCTGTGGCCCTACGACACCGGGATGTTCGCGGTGAAGCCGCCAAAGCGCTGCTACGTCGCCGCGACGAAAGACACGGCGGTCCAGTACGAGGCGATCCAGACGCTGGGCGACCTCAAAGACGCGATCGCCTCGAGTCTCCCGGTCGTGTTCGGGTTCACCGTGTACCAGGAGTTTGAATCCCAGGCCGTCGCACAGACGGGTGTGGTGCCGATGCCCGATACGCGCCATGAGAAGCCGGTCGGTGGCCATGCAGTCGTCGCCGTGGGCTACTCGGATCCCAAAAGCCAGATCATCGTTCGCAACTCGTGGGGCGCGTCGTGGGGCGACCACGGCTACTTCTACATGCCCTACCAGTACCTGACCGGGTCCAACGTCAGCGGCGACAGCTCACCGATCAACGGCCCGTACTTGGCCAGAGACTTCTGGGCGATCCAGGCGGTTTCTTCGTAACCGGCGACACAGGAGCGGATTGCTGTGACGAGTACCGCCATTCCGGACGCATTGTCCAGAATGGCGGTATTATCCCTGGTCGTGGATACCCGGTCCTGGCCGATAGTGCGCCGGGAAGACGAATTCAGCACCATTCGCTCGGCTCTGGCTGGGACGCAGGGCTTTGCTGGGATCGTGCTGTTCGGAGATGCCGGAGTAGGCAAGACAACCTTGGCGCGGGCGGTCACTCAGTCGCTGCCGACGCCGGTGCAATGGGTGGCGGGAACCGAATCCGCCCGATCCATTCCGTTGGGTGTCTTCGCGCATCTGGTCGGACCGGCTGCGTCCCGCGATCCGATCGCCGGCCTGGCCGCCGCCCGCGAAACGATCCACAGCGCTGAGCATTCGATCATCGGGGTGGATGACGCGCACCTGCTGGACCACCTCTCCGCGACGCTGGTGCATCAGCTGGCCTTGGAAGGGTCGGTGCGGATCGTGGCGGCGGTCCGGGACGGCGAACCCGTGCCCGACGCGATCACGTCGTTGTGGAAGGACGGCTACCTCAAAAGGCTCAGGCTCACACCGTTCAGCAAGAAGCAGTGTCTGGCCCTGGTGGAAGAGGCACTCGGCGGCCGGCTGGAAGGCATGTCCGGGGACCTGATGTGGACGGCGTCCTGCGGCAACGCGCTCTACATCAGGCATCTGGTCGAGGGCGCGGTGGAAGCCGGCACTCTTCGGCAAGTGCGCGGTGTCTGGCAGCTGCGCGGCCGCACCGCGGTCACATCCGAGCTCGCGTCGCTGCTCGACGCTCGGATCGAACAGCTGCCCGAGGACGATGTGCACGCTCTGCAACTGCTGGCCTTCGCGGAACCGCTTCCCCTGGATGCCCTGTCGACGCTGGTCGGGCCGGATACCGTCGAGGCCGTCGAGCGGCGCGGACTGATCCGCGTAGTGGAGGACGCTCGCGGACTGGACGTCCGATTCACCCATCCGCTCTACGGCGAAGTGATTCGCCGTGGCCTCGGCCGCGCCGCCACCCGCCGACTAAAGGGCGAACTGTTCTCCGCGATGCAGCAGCAGCCGGTTGATTCACCCGCGCAACGCATTCGGCTAGCGGAATTGGCGCTCGACAGCGACTCGACTGCGGATGGCGAGCTTTTCGGCGCCGCCGCCCATGACGCCATCGCGCTGACCAACATCACCCTGGGTGAACGCCTGGCCCGCGCCGCTGTGGATCGAGGCGGCGGCCTGGTTGCCAGCGAGCTGCTGGCGCGGTCGCTGCTGTGGCAAGGCAGAGCGGCCGAAGCCGAACAAATCCTGACCGCGTTCGATCCCGACAGCATGAACGAGCTGGAGCTGGTGCGCTGGGGTATGGCGCGGATCGCGAACCTGCACTGGTCGATGGGTAACGCCGAGCGGGCCGACGAGGTGCTCCACCTGCTGCAACTGCGGGTCAGCCACCCCGCGCTGCGGCTGGTCGTCGAGGGGGTGGCTTCGGCGACTCGCGCCTTCGAGAACCTGCTCGAGGAGGCCGCTGACGCGTCGCAGCGGGTGTTGAACGACGCGACAGCATCACCTCCGGCGGTCGAGTGGGCGGTCTTCGGCGGAACGCTGGCAGCGGCGCTGGCCGGACGGGTGGACGACGCAGCGGCGATCGTCGAACGCGGGCGCGAGATCGAGAACGAGGTCGACAGCCTGCTGCGCTACCCCACCATGTTCGGCGAGATTCGCGCGTCGACCCTGGTCGGCGACTTCGATGATGCAGAGGCGAGGTCCGGTCACATCGGCCAGGTGTCGTCGCCCGGCCAGTATCTGGCGTGGGGCATGGCCAACATCCTGCTCGGCACGGTCGAGGTGGCCCGGGGTCGATTCGATGCGGCCGCGCCCCGCATGGAGGAAACCGTCGCCGCGCTGGCCGCCGAGTCGGCGGCGTCGTGGAGCTTTCCGGCCGGGATGCTGCTGGCTCAATCGCAGTGTGTGCTCGGCAACGTCGACGCCGGCGCGAAGACGGTCAGCGAACTGCGCGGTAAGGTCGACCGCCACGTGGCCGTCTTCGAGCCGCAGTTCCGGCTTGTCGAGGCGTGGCTCGCCGCCGCCGAAGGCCACGTCAGCGGGGCGATATCGCGCGCCGTCGAAGCGGCCGATCTGGCCAAGGCATCCGGTCAGCGGGCCGTGGAGATGTTCGCCCTGCACGATGCGGCCAGATTCGGCGATCTCACCTCGCTGCAGCGGCTCGTCGACGTCGCACAGCACATCGGGGGCCGACTTGCCGAAATTCACGCCGCATACGCGTCCGCCCTGTTGGCATCCGATGCCGCTGAATTGTATTCCGCCGCAGAACGATTCGAGGAGATCGGTACTCTGCTGTCGGCCGCGGACGCGGCTGGTCAAGCCGCGGCGCTGTTTCGGACAGCCGACGATCGCCGCCGTGCCCTGGACGCCGCCGCCACCGCGGACCGGCTCGCGGCGGTCTGCGGGGGCGTGCGCACACCGGCTCTGGAACTGGCGTCGCAGCCATTGCCGCTGAGTCCGCGGGAGCGTGAGATCGCCGGCTTCGTCTCGCATGGGCTGAGTAACCGCGACATCGCTGACCGGCTCGTCGTCTCGACCCGCACCGTCGAAGGGCACATCTATCGGGCCTGCATCAAGCTCGACGTCACCGATCGGGAGGGACTGGCGCTGGTGATCCGCCGGGGCCGCGGCGACTAAGACGGCGGTAAACGCCCGACGCTGTCGCAAGTATTCTGTTGGTCGACTATTACTGACCAGTACCCTTTCGACCTGAGAGAGCAACAGTGGCGCTCGTCGTGCAGAAGTACGGCGGATCGTCGGTGGCCGACGCCGACCGGATCCGCCGGGTCGCCGAACGCATCGTCGAGACCAAAAAGCAAGGTAACGACGTCGTCGTGGTCGTCTCGGCCATGGGTGACACCACCGACAACCTGCTGGATCTGGCTCAACAGGTCTGCCCGGCCCCGCCGGCCCGCGAACTGGACATGCTGCTGACCGCAGGCGAGCGGATCTCCAACGCGCTGGTGGCCATGGCCATCGAATCGCTCGGAGCGCAGGCGCGCTCGTTCACCGGCTCGCAAGCCGGCGTCATCACCACCGGCGCCCACGGCAAAGCGAAGATCATCGACGTCACCCCGACCCGCCTGCAGTCCGCGCTAGCCGAGGGAATGATCGTCCTGGTGGCCGGATTCCAGGGGGTCAGCCAAGACACTCGCGATGTCACCACGCTGGGCCGCGGCGGCTCGGACACCACCGCGGTCGCGCTGGCCGCGGCGCTGCACGCCGACGTCTGCGAGATCTACACCGACGTGGACGGGATCTTCAGTGCCGACCCGCGGATCGTCCCCAACGCTCGCCGACTGGACACGGTCACCTTCGAGGAGATGCTCGAAATGGCCGCCTGCGGAGCGAAAGTACTGATGCTTCGCTGCGTGGAATACGCCCGCCGCTACAACATCCCGGTGCACGTGCGCTCGTCCTACTCGGACAAGCCGGGCACTATCGTCGCCGGATCAATCGAGGACATACCCATGGAAGAGCCCATCCTGACCGGCGTCGCACACGATCGCAGCGAGGCCAAGGTGACCGTCGTCGGCATCCCCGACTACCCGGGCTACGCCGCCAAGGTGTTCCGTGCGGTCGCCGACGTCGACGTGAACATCGACATGGTGTTGCAGAACGTGTCCAAGATCGAGAACGGCAAGACCGACATCACCTTCACCTGCCCGCGCGACAGCGGGCCGGCCGCGGTGGAGAAGCTGGACGCGCTCAAGGACGAAATCGGTTTCAGCCAACTGCTTTACGACGACCACATCGGCAAGGTGTCGTTGATCGGCGCCGGCATGCGCAGCCACCCCGGGGTCACCGCCACGTTCTGCGAGGCGCTGGCCCAAGTCGGTGTGAACATCGACCTGATCTCCACCTCGGAGATCCGGATCTCGGTGCTGTGCCGCGACACTGAACTAGACAAGGCTGTTGTCGCGTTGCACGAAGCATTCGGCCTCGGCGGTGCCGAGGAGGCCACGGTGTACGCGGGGACGGGACGCTGATGGCCGGCCTGTCGATCGGAGTTGTCGGCGCCACCGGCCAGGTGGGCCAGGTGATGCGCACGCTGCTCGAGGAGCGCGATTTCCCGGCGACCAGCGTGCGGTTCTTCGCGTCGTCTCGCTCGCAGGGCCGCAAACTGCCGTTCCGCGGCCAGGAGATCGAGGTCGAGGATGCCGAAACGGCTGACCCGAGCGGCCTGGACATCGCGCTGTTCTCCGCGGGCGCGACGATGTCGCGAGTGCAGGCGCCGCGGTTCGCCGCGGCCGGGGTGACGGTGATCGACAACTCGTCGGCATGGCGCAAGGACGCGCAGGTTCCGCTGGTGGTCTCCGAGGTCAACTTCGCGGACGCCCGCAATCGGCCCAAGGGCATCATCGCCAACCCGAACTGCACGACTATGGCCGCGATGCCGGTGCTCAAGGTCTTGCACGATCAGGCCCGGCTGCTGCGCCTGATCGTGTCGAGCTACCAAGCCGTATCCGGGACCGGCCTGGCCGGCGTTGCCGAACTCGCCGATCAGACCCGCGCGGTCATCGACGATGCCGAGCGGTTGGTGCACGACGGCAGCGCGGTGACATTCCCGGCGCCGAAGGCCTACGTCGCGCCGATCGCGTTCAACGTCGTGCCGCTGGCCGGAAAACTGGTCGACGACGATTCCGGTGAGACCGACGAGGACCAGAAGCTTCGCCACGAAAGCCGCAAGATCCTGGGCATTCCGGACTTGCTGGTCAGCGGTACCTGCGTGCGGGTACCGGTGTTCACCGGCCACTCGTTGTCGATCAATGCCGAGTTCGCCCAACCACTTTCACCCGAGCGGGCCCGCGAAATCCTAAACGGCGCACCGGGTGTGAAGGTGGTCGACGTACCGACCCCGCTGGCTGCCGCTGGCATCGACGACTCCCTGGTCGGCCGGATTCGTCGCGACCCTGGCGTGCCGGACGGACGGGGCCTGGCGTTGTTCGTCGCGGGTGACAATCTGCGCAAGGGCGCGGCGTTGAACACTATTCAGATTGCCGAGTTGCTCGCCGCCGAGCTGTGATTCGCGGGTGAGCCTCGCCCGGGGGCTGGCGCGTAGCTCACTGATGACCGCGGCCGTGACGTGTCTGTTGGCCTGCCAGGGGATGTGGCTCGCCTCCGCCGATCCGCCCGCTCCGATGCCCCAGCCGGTCCTGCGGTCGCTGGCGCCCGGCGAGGTGATTCGGATCGGTCCGACCGCCGGTACCGGTACGCCCACCGGCGATTACGGCATCGGCGCCACCGACTTGTGCGTGTTCATGGAATTCCCGACCCAGGTCGTCCAGGTCTGCGGCGACAGCTTCGCGGGTCAGGGAGTCGGCTTTGGCGGCTACTACTCGCCGATCGCCCTGCGGGTCGACACATCGTCGGTCGACGATCCGGACGGGGTGAAATACACCGGCGTCACCGGCGTCACCGATCCGCTGCTGGCCGACCCGACGCCGCCGGGTGATTCGCAGCTGCCTGCGGGCGTCGTGCAGATCAACCGGCAGAACTATCTCTTGGTCACCACCACCAAGGATTTGGCGCCGCAGAGTTCGAGACTCGTCAAAGCCGAACCGGCACAGGGTCTTTGGCAGACGGTCCCGGGATCGGTTCGCAACGGTGACTACGCGGGCGGCGGGCAGTCGCAGATCAGCGGCTACTACGACCCGATACCGACACCCGAGTCGCAGACCGGCTGGGTTTACATCGTCGCTGACAGCTTCGACCGCAGCCGGCCGGCGGTGCTCTACCGCGTCGCCCCGGAGAATTTCGGCGATCGCGCCCGGTGGCAGGGCTGGGCGTCGGGTCCCGACGGCGGCTGGGATAAACCGCCAACACCGTTGTGGGGAAACCAGATTGGTGAGATCAGCTTCACCCAGATCGACGGCAGGCCGGTGCTGTCATATTTCAACTCCAGCACCGGCAACATGGAAGTGCGGGTAGCCGACGACCCTGTCTCACTGGGCAGCGCGCCGGTGACCACCGTGGTCCGGCACGACGAATGGCCCGAGCCCGCAGAAAGCCTGCCGGCGCCCGGCGACAACCGCTTGGCGCAGCCCTACGGCGGCTACATCTCTCCGGGTTCGACCCTGGACGAGCTGCGGGTGTTCGTCAGCCAATGGCACAACACCGACGCCCAGGCGCGGGCCCCGTATCGGGTAATTCAGTTCGCGGTGAACCCGCTCAAGCCAGAGACACTGGGCAATTGACGGCCTTTGCCCGCTTTTCGGCCCGTTTTCTCATAGCTGTTTCATAAGTTGCACCTAGCGGGCCCTAGCCGTTGACGCCGGATCATCTCAGGTATGAGCGAAACACCAGAAACCCCAACCACACCGACCACAGTCGCCACGGAGCCGGCGACCGTGGCGGTAAAACCCTACTGGCTCTACCGATTCGCGGCGTGGGTCGTGATCGTCGCCGGCATCGTGTTCATTGTCTTGAGCGTCTTCTTCACCGGCTTCAAGGTTGCGCACCTCGGCCATCACGGATGCCACCACCACGGGATGCATCCCGGGCAGCACTCCCTGGACCAGGGGGGTCCGCGCCACCACGGTGAAGGCGCCGCGTTCCATGGCGGTTTCGGCGGTCCTGGACCGTCGCACATGCCGGAATCCGTCGGTCCGTCACTGGCACCAATGCACCCGTAACCTGATCTGAGGCAATGGGTTTCAAAGAGTATCTAATCGCAGACCGGCATTACCACCATGAGCCCGGCGTCCCGAGGGGGGCGCCGGGCTCCGACTTTTGGGCGTCGGGCTCACAGATATCTGTCAGAGACGGACCCCTCGCGGTCGGTGCTGACCTGAGGCATTATGCGAGGTATGAGCGAGACCCACGAGCCATCGACCCCGCCGTCGCCCGGCGCGCCACCACCCGTCGTCGTGCCGGCAGCCGACTCCGAACGGCTGTACCAGGTAGCCGCCTGGGTGGCGATCATCGCGGGTATCACGCTCATTCTCGTGGTCAGCCTGAAGTTCGCCTGGGTTTTCTGGTCGTAAAGATCTGCCGACTCGCGAGCCCGGTTGGTTGATGGACGACGTGCTCCTCGGCATGATCGGGTGATGACCCAAGCACCCGAGTCCCCGATCCAGTCGCAGCCTGCACAAGAGGCAAGCCACCCTAGGCTTTATCAGGTCGCGGCGTGGGTGGTGATCGTCGCGGGAATCGTCTTCGTCGTTGCGGTTGTCTTCTTCGCCGGGGCCTGGGCCGGCGGTGGGGGCCATCACTTCCCCCACCATCATCACGGGGTCTTCGGTCCGGACGGTCCGGGTGGCCCCGACGGTCCACCCCCGTGGCCTGGTCCTTGGGGTCAGGGGCCTGGTCCGGGCGGCCCGGGATGGCCTGGTCCCTGGGGTCCGGGGATGGGGCCCGGCGGTCCGGGTGGCCACGGCGGTCACGGCGATCGCGGTGGCCCCGAGGAGCCGCCCCCGCCACCGCCCAGCCCATAGACCGGGTCACAACGCAGTCGGTCGGTGGCGGTTGGCATGATCGACAGCCATGAGGCGTCGTAGCCGGATCGGCGCGGCGGCGGCGACCATCGCCGTTGCCGTGGCCGTATCCATCGCTCCGTTCGCGGCGGGCCGACCGTCGGACCCTGGCGTGGTGAGCTACGCGGTGTTGGGTAAGGGATCGGTGGGTAACATCGTCGGCGGGCCGATGCGCGACGAGTCGCCGTTCACCCAGCCGTTCCAGGGCTTCTTCGTCGACAACCCGGCCTGCAACAACTGGGCCGACGTCGGATTGCCCGAGGTCTACAACGATCCCGACCTGGCGTCGTTCAACGGTGCCAGTGCGCAGACCTCGCCGACCGACCAGACTCACTTCGTCAAGCAAGCGGTCGGCGTCTTCGCGACACCGGAGGCCGCGGGCGCCGCCTTTCACCGCATCGTCGACCGCACGGTGGGCTGCTCCGGGCAAACGACGGCAATGCATCTGGACAACGGATCCACACAGGTGTGGTCATTCGATGGCGGGCCGGCGGGTGCTGCCGACGCGGCGTGGACCAAGCAAGAGGCCGGGACCGACCGCCGATGTTTCACGCAGACCCGTCTGCGGGAAAACGTGCTGCTGCAAGCCAAAGTCTGTCAGTCCGGCAACGGTGGCCCGGCGGTGAATGTGCTGGTCGGTGCCATGCAGAATGCGCTGGGGCAATAGATACCCGAGTCTGTTGGGAATATGTCGGTGCCTTCTGGAAGATGAAATCTTGTGACTATCGTTGATTAGCCGCGCGTGACCAGCGGACTCGTTCGCTCGGGACCGCCCGGGTTTGGCGCCGAAGGGATCGGAACATGGCGTTTGCCGTCGCGTCGCAGTCCGATCCTGCGCGTGTGGCGGAGGGTGAACTGACCAGCGCACTGGCCGCGGCGCAGTACATCAGCGAAAGCTGTCTGTCGGACGGCTCGGTAGGTCAGGTCGGCCTGGAGATCGAAGCACACTGCTTCGACGCGGCCGAGCCGAACCGCAGACCGGGGTGGGACGAAATATCTGACGTACTGACGTCTCTTCCGCCGCTGCCCGGCGCCAGCCTCGTCACCGTCGAACCCGGCGGCGCGGTCGAACTGTCCGGCCCACCGGCGCGCGACGTCGTATCGGCGACCGAGGCGATCGAAGCCGACCAGGCTGTGATCGGCAAGGCTTTCGCCGCCGCCGGCCTGGGCTTGGTGTTACTGGGCGCTGACCCGCTGCGACCCGCCAAGCGCATCAACCCCGGCGCGCGCTACCAGGCCATGGAAGAGTTCTTCACCGCAAGCAACACCGGCGTCGCTGGGGCGGCGATGATGACGTCGACGGCCTCGGTTCAGGTCAACCTCGACGCCGGGCCGCGCGCCGGATGGGCGGAAAGAGTCGGGTTGGCGCATGCGCTCGGGCCCACCATGGTGGCGATCGCCGCCAATTCGCCACTGCTCAGCGGGAAGTTCTCCGGTTGGCGTTCGACGCGCCAGCGGGTCTGGAGTCAACTCGACTCGGCCCGGTGCGGGCCGATCTTGGCTGCAAGCGGCGACGATCCCGGGACCGACTGGTCCCGGTATGCGCTCAAGGCGCCGGTCATGCTGGTGAACAATCCTGACGGAAACGCCGACAGCGCCGCGGTGCCGGTGACTCACCGTGTGCCGTTCGCCGATTGGGCCGACGGCCGCGAACTGCTCGGCGGTCGCCGGCCGACTCGCTCCGACCTGGAGTATCACCTGACCACGCTGTTCCCGCCGGTACGGCCACGGCAGTGGCTGGAGATCCGCTACCTGGACAGCGTTCCGAACGCGATCTGGCCCGCGGTCGTCTTCATGTTGGTGACGCTGCTCGACGATCCGGTTGCGGCCGCGCACGCAGCCGATGCGGTGCAACCGGTCGCGACCGCATGGGACGTCGCCGCCCGGATCGGGCTCAATGACCCTCGGATCTACGCCGCGGCCAATCAGTGCGTGGCCATCGCGGCCGAACGGGCGCCCGCCGGGCTCACTCCGGCGATGCAGCATCTGGCCGACGCGGTGCAACAAGGCCGCTCGCCCGCCGACGACTTTGCCGATCAGGTGATCGAGAACGGCATCGCGGCGACCGTCAGTCAGCTGGCGCTAGGGGAGCTGTGACGTCACGCGAAGTACTGGTCAGAGATCTGCACCGGGTGCGGGAGCGAACTCTGCGATTAGTGGATATCGACGACGCCGAACTTCATCGCCAATACGACCCGCTGATGAGTCCGCTGGTGTGGGACCTCGCGCACATCGGCCAGCAGGAAGAACTGTGGCTGCTGCGCGGCGGCGATCTGGATCGTCCGGGAATTCTGGACGGCGCCGTCGAGAGCCTCTACGACGCGTTCGTGCACTCCCGGGCCAGCCGTGCCGACCTGCCGCTGTTATCCCCCAAGCAAGCCAGGACCTATTGTCAGACAGTGCGGTCGGCCGCGCTGGATGCCCTCGACACGCTGCCGGACGAACCAGACAGCAACTTCGTCTACGGCCTCGTGGTCAGCCACGAGAACCAGCACGACGAAACGATGCTGCAGGCCCTGAATCTGCGCAGCGGTCCGGCGCTGCTGCCCGACACCCACGTGCCGCCGACGGGCCGGGCGGGTCTCGCGGGCACATCGGTTCTGGTGCCCGGCGGCCCGTTCGTCCTGGGTGTCGACGCGACCGACGAGCCATTCTCTCTGGACAACGAACGTCCGGCCCACATCGTCGATTTGCCCGCGTTCCGCATCGGACGGGTCCCGGTCACCCACGGCGAATGGCGGCAGTTCATCGACGACGGCGGCTACGCGCAGCCGCGGTGGTGGTCGGCCCGCGGCTGGGAACACCGGCTGACCGCCAATCTGACCGCGCCACAGTTCTGGCACGCCGACGGCCGGACCCGTACCCGGTTCGGCCACGTCGAAGACATTCCCGCCGACGAACCCGTCCAGCACATCAGCTATTTCGAGGCCGAGGCCTATGCGGCGTGGGCCGGCGCCCGGCTACCCACCGAACGCGAATGGGAGAAGGCGTGTGCGTGGGACCCCCAGCTCAAGGCGCGGCGTCGCTATCCCTGGGGAGCCGACGAACCGTCGACCGACCGCGCCAACCTCGGCGGCGACGCGTTGCGCCCGGCCCCGGTGGGCGCCTACCCGGACGGTGCGTCCGCCTACGGCGTCGAGCAGATGCTCGGTGACGTCTGGGAATGGACCAGCTCGGAGATCGAGCCGTGGCCAGGCTTCGCACCGATGATTTACCGGCAGTATTCCCAGCCGTTCTTCGGCGGGGACTACCGTGTGCTGCGCGGCGGTTCATGGGCAGTGGAGTCGGCCATCTTGCGCCCCAGCTTCCGCAATTGGGATCACCCCTATCGACGGCAAATCTTCTCCGGTGTCCGATTGGCGTGGTCCGTCGACAGCGACGGAGAGGGCCGCAGCTGATGTGCCGACACCTCGGCTGGCTGGGTCGCGAAACCTCGGTGTC
>Ga0302326_10005172_pt1 | contig 29833 bp, 23 predicted proteins | sample Palsa_T0_3_FD_202264 | JGI IMG/M metagenome (GOLD analysis project Ga0302326, IMG submission 202264) | Peat permafrost microbial communities from Stordalen Mire near Abisko, Sweden - Palsa_T0_3 | ecosystem: Environmental > Terrestrial > Soil > Palsa > Peat permafrost | place: Sweden: Abisko... | reverse complement strand
TGGTGATCGGGGCCGCCTCCACGCCGGTCAGCGTGTCCGCAGTCGCCTTTGACGAGGTCCTTGATCAACGTCCGCGCTTTAGCGGCCCGAGCCCAATCCAGCCCAGCGACACCACCGCCATCATGTACACGTCGGGGTCGACCGGCCCGGCTAAGGGCGTCATCCTGCCGCACGGCCAGCATGTCGAGAACGGCCGCCAGGCAGTCGATGTCGCTCGAATCAGTGCCGACGACCGACTGTTCGTATGCCTGCCGCTGCACCACAACATGGCCCAGGGGTACGGGGTCATGCCAGCGCTCGTATCGGGTGCGTCCTTCGCGTTGTCCCGCCGTTTCGACCGATCGACCTTCTGGTCCGAGGTGGCCGCGAGCGAGTCCACCGTCTGGCCCTTTGTCGGCGCGATGCTGGTACTGCTGACCAAGGACCTCGACCAAGGGACCATGCCCGCAAGGCTGCCCGCCCATAACGGGCATCCGCTTCGCGTCGCCTTCGGTGTCCCGATCCCCGCCGAGGTGCACCGCCGGTTCGAGGAAGGATTCGGCCTGCGCCTCATCCCGTGCTACGGCTCCACTGAGGGCACGATCGTCACCTGGGGGACCGCGGACGGAGATGCGCCCGTCGGAAGCTGCGGGAAGGTCATCCCGAACTTCGACGTGCAGATTCAGGCTTCCGACGGAACCGAGGTCGGGCCAGGCGAGATCGGCGAGATCTGCATCCGGCCACGGGACCCCTTCACGATGTTCCAGGGCTACCACAACGATCCGGAACGCGCGCGGATGGCAGTGCGCAATCTCTGGTATCACTCCAGCGATCGCGGGCGGATCGACGCGGACGGATACCTGTGGTTCGAAGGACGGACCGAGGATGTGATCCGCCGGTTCAGCGAGTTCATCTCCGCCAGCGAGGTCGAGGGCGCACTGCTCGGCTGCCCGACAGTGGACATGGCAGCGGCGTTCGGAATCAGGGATGAGGTCGCCGGCGAGGAACTGATGGTGGCGGTCGTGCCGCGGCCGGGCGTTGCCCTGTCGGTCGCGGACGTTCTGGCCTGGTCGAAGAAGCAGCTTCCTGACTTCAGCGTCCCTCGCTACATCGACATCGTGGAAAGCCTGCCCATGACCGCCACCGGAAAAGTTGAGAAGTATGTCCTGCGGGCCCGTGGGGTGTCGGCAGCGACCCACGACACCAGAAGCTGACTGCCCGGCTTCCGCCGCCTGCGCGCCCGGCTCGCCAGCGCTAGCTCGCGGCGCCCGGCATTGAGGAGCGAACATGGAAATCCCAGGTCGCAAAATTCGCGGCGAAGCGGCCGTGGCCGGTATCGGCCAGTCGGCGTTCTACCGGCCGGGTAAGTCGCCCGACAGCGAGTTCAGCCTCGCGCTGGACGCCATCCTGCAGGCCACGGCCGATGCCGGAATCGATGCCAGGGACATCGACGGATTCGTCAGCTACTGCGACGACCGGAACACCTCGCTGCGCATACTGGCCAGCCTGGGCGTGCGCGAGTGCCGCTGGTCCACCATGCAGTGGGGCGGTGGCGGGGGAGGTACGGCCGGCGCGGTCCAGCAGGCGGCCGCGGCGGTCGCCGCGGGGTTCGCGGACACGATAGTTGTCTATCGTGGTCTGGCCCAGGGTCAGTTCGGCCGGTACGGGCAAAGTGGTTACGGGCGTCCGCGGGGCTCCAATCACTGGATGACCTACGGAATGCTGGTACCGGCGCAGATGTTCGCGCCGCGTATCAATCGGTTCTTCTATGAGACCGGGATATCGCCCGACACGCAGCGAGCTATCGCTTTGACGTGCTACAAGCATGCACAGAACAATCCGAACGCTGTCATGTACGGCCGGCCGCTGACGAAGGCGGGCTACGACGCCAGCCGCTGGATCGTGGAGCCGCTCCGGTTGTACGACTGCTGTCAGGAAAACGACGCCGCCGCTGCCCTCATTGTGACCACCGCGGAGCGAGCCAGGGACCTGCAGGCCCGGCCGGCGTACGTGCTGGCGGCAGCGCAGGGCACCGGCCACCGGGGCGGCGCATTCTTCGAGGGCATCTTCGACGGGCCCAGCTTCCCGTCGGCCGAGACGAGGTCGCTGGCGAATCAGCTATTCGGCCTCGCCGGGCTACGCCCGTCCGACCTCGACGTCGCGCAGTTCTATGAGAACTTCACCGGCTGCGTCGTCATGGCGATGCTGGAACACGGTGTCTGTGATGTCGACAACGCCAACGAGTTCATCACCGAGGACAACCTCACGCTGGGCGGGGAACTGCCGATCAATACCAGCGGCGGCAATCTTGCCGAGGCCTACGTCCATGGCCTGGGCCATCATCTGGAAGCCGTCCGGCAGATCAGGGGGACGGCGATCAACCAGGTGCCAGACGCCAGGACAGCACTGGTGACGGGCGGGCCGGTGTCTCCACCGTCCAGTTCGATCATCTACTGCGGCGAGGGCGTGCTCTCTTGATGGCCGCGCGCGGCGGCCCGGTCCGGATTCATCGGCAGGGAGGAGTGCTGTGATGGATGGACTCGCCACCCCGGTGCGGTATGTGCTGGAGCGCAATGCTCGTGAACGTCCCGACGAGCAGTTTGTGCAATTTGAGAACGGCGACACCTGGACGCGGGTCCAGGGGCTGCAGGCCGCACACGCGGCCGCGCGGGTTCTGCGCGCTGCGGGCGTGCGCCGCGGTGACCGCGTGGCGGTGTTCCTGCCGAACGGCGAGGACTTCCTCCGGGCCTGGTGGGGCATCTGCTTCCTCGGGGCCGTCATCGTGCCGGTAAACCTGGCGCTCCGAGGTGCCGTGCTGGAGAACCTGATAGCCTTGGGGCAGCCCACCGCAGTCGTGCTACCGGAATCGGCTGACGACCAGTTCGCGTCGGCACCGAGCGGTGCCGCCGTTCGGCACGTCCGGCCCGCCGACCTCAGGGCGCCGTTGCCGGGGCCGGCCGATCCGCTGGAGCTGGACGGCGAGCTCCAGGTCTGGGATCCGCACATGATGCTGCTGACCTCGGGTACGAGCGGCCCGTCGAAGCTGGTTGAACTCTCTTACCAGGCCAGTCACGTCGGCGGGACGTGGCTGCTGCGCGACTGGGGCGCGACCGGCGAGGATGTCTTCCTCGTCGATCTCCCGCTCTTCCACGCCGCCGCCCTGTGGCAGGTGACGCAGGCGCTGGACGTGGGTGTCCGGCTGGCTATCCGCTCGCAGCCCGACCTCAGGAACTACTGGGATGTCGCCCGCGCGACCGGCGCGACGATTGGGTACCTGCTGAGCTCGATGGTGCCCTACTTGCTGGCTCAGCCCGAGCGACCCGAGGACAAGCAGCACAAGCTGCGGCTGATGGTGGCGGCGCCGCTGCCCGCCGACATCGGCAGTTTCGCCGCGCGCTTCGGCATCGCCGCCATCCTGACCGGCTACGGGTCGACCGAGGTTCCTGGCTGTACCACGACCGCGCCTGGCCGCGAGCTAAAGCCGGGGTCGTGCGGACACGTCCGGGCCGGCTTCGAGGTAAGAATAGTAGACGATCATGATTTCGAGGTCCCCGTCGGCACGGTCGGCGAGCTCGTGGTGCGGCCTGACCAGCCCTGGAGCATCCTGACCTGCTACGTGGACAACCCCGCGGCGCAGGCCACCGCCTTCCGCAACGGATGGTTCCATACCGGCGATCTGATGCGCATCGATGACGATGGCTACTTCTTCTTCGTGGATCGCAAGAAGGATGCGGTCCGACGGCGCGGCGAGAACGTCAGCGCGTTCGAAGTGGAGGGCGCTGCCAACGCGTTCGCGGGGGTCCAGGAGTCGGCCTGCGTCGCGCACCCGAGCGCGGACATCGACGACGACGTAAAGGTCTGGGTGCTCCCGCGGCCAGGCGCCGTCATCGATCCGGAGAAGCTCTTCCTGCACCTGGTGGATCAGCTGCCGTACTTCATGGTGCCGCAGTACGTCGAGGTGGCGGATGACCTGCCCAGGACATCCACCGCCAAGGTGCAGAAGTTCCTGCTCAGAGAGTGGGGCAACTCGGACCGGACCTGGGACCGCTCGGCTGCCGGCTACAAGCTGAGCCGGCGGGGCCTGGAGCGGAACGGCGGGTAGGGAGCAGGTCCGCCCTTCGCCAGTCCAAGCCTTGATCTCCCATAGATTGGCGGCAACTCGAGCGAAGGTGCAGAAGCTGTGCGCCCTGCGCGGGGCGCGTTACGAGGGTCCTGCCTTCGTGTTTCCGGCCCGAGTCAGGGCATCTGCACCGACCGTATCGGATCTTGGGGCAAGAGCGTCGCCCCGCAGGCGATGCCGTGAACGACGACAGCCGCGCCCGTGTCTTGATCATCACATCATGGCTGGCTTCGTGCCTCAGTCGGAGACGATTTGGATAGCCCGAACCGGGCACATGTCGACGGCCTCTTCGACGTTCCCGAGCCATTGTTCGGGCAGTTCATCCGACACGTATATCTCGCTGGCGTGAGCGCGAAATGCCTGCATGCTCTTGTCATCCAGGGCGAACACCTGCGGGGCGGCGTAGGTGCACTGGCCGTAGTTCTGACAGATCCTCAAGTCAACGGAAATCTTCATCATCTGCCGGCGCGTTATGCGCTGATCTTCTCAGTTGACTTCGGTCCGGGGGTGAAGCGCACCGGCATGAACTTGGGCCCGATCATGTTGGGAGCGACCGGTGCGTCGACGGGGGTCCACTTGGTGGGGCCGGTCGGCTCGAGGTCGGGCAGTCGATCGAGCAGCACCCGGAACATCGCGTTGAGCTCGAGCCGGGCGAGATGCGAACCGGTGCAGAAGTGTCGGCCGAACCCGAACGCGACGTGCGCGTTGGGTTCGCGGCGCACATTGAATTTCCACGGGTCGGGGAACTGTGCCGGGTCACGATTGGCAATGCCGTAGAACGAGGCGACCTTCTCGCCCTTGCGTATCCGGTGGCCTCCGAGCTCGGTGTCGACCGTGGCGGTTCGTCGCTGGTTGGACACGGGCGACACCCACCGCAGCATTTCTTCAACCGCCATCGCGATTCCGGCCTCATCGGCGCCGGCCAGGATCTCGCGCTGCTCGGGACTCTTGAACAGCTCGTCCATACCGCCGGCGATCACGTTGCGGGTGGTGTCACCGGCTCCGCTGACCAGCAGGTGGAAGTCCAACGTGAACTGCAGCTCGTCCATGGGACAGCCGCGGATCTCGCCGTTGGCCAGCCGACTCAGGACATCGGTGCCGGGCTTGGCTCGTCGGTCGTTCCAGGCCGTGCTGGCGTGCGCGGCCAGCCTCATGGCCGCGGCCAGGCCCTCACCGTCGGTGTAGGAGCCCGCGTTGTTGGAGGCTTCGACTGCGTCGTACATGTCAACGGCCTCGTCTCGGCTCATACCGAGCAGATCAGCCATGACGTAGGAGGCCATCTTCCCGGCGACATCCCAGACCAGATCGCACTGGCCTCGCTCGATGACCTCATCGACGACGTCGGTGGCGATCTGCTCCACCCTGGGCCGCATCCGCTTCACGGACGCTGGGAAGAGCTCCTGACCGATGAATTCACGGTGGCTTGTGTGGTTGGGCGGGTCCTCCCAGATCATGATGCGGTGATCGTCATCGCCGAGCGCGTTGTCCGCGATGGTGGCGGCCGGCTGCGACGAGAACGTGCGCCAGTCACCCTCGACGGTCTTGAGATCGGCGTACCGGGTCACCGCCCAGAACCCGGGACCGCCGTTGGGCTCGCGCTGCCAGGAGATCGGATCGTTCTCCTGCAGCCAGCGCATCATCTCCCACGGCTGACCAGAGTCGGCATAGGCACGGGGATCAAGAAGGTCGATCTCGTCTGCCCGCATCATCAATCCCCTCGACCTCGATAGTTACGCTCCACCTCTCGGCCACGGAATTCAAATTGGCCGACTGCCGGTGGATATGTAAGCGCGGATCGGTCTTACATCATCACCAGATCTACGGAGGATATTAGTCTGACAGACAACATAGTGTCAATGGAAATGTCCGGCCGTGTAGGTGGCGTAACCTGACGATAAGTCGCGCAGCGATGCGTGCTGCGCCTGATCCGCGCCTGGCTGTGTATGCCTCCCCCGTCTACATCGCTGCCGGCGAGCAGTCGGGCCGCGGCGCCGCTCGAGGAGTTCGCACGCCGACCGGGGCGACCGCTACCCCGCGATCGTCAAGGTTCTGCGGACGCAAACTGAGCGGCAGAGCCTAGAGCGAGGCGGGGGTAGAGCATGCATGCCCGTGCCCCGGCCGGGCCGCGCTTCTGGGCCGGTCCAGGTCTTGACCGACATAGATCAGACAATTAAACTGCCAGAGCGATCACGACTGGAAACTCAGGCAAATGAACGGGTGACAGTGAAGAATCCAGCGGCAGTGTATTTCGAGGGCGCCAAGGAGTTCGAGGTCGTCGAGGCCGATCTGGAGGGCCCCCGGGCGGGCGAAGTCCTGGTGAAGATGGCCGCAGCCGGGCTGTGCCACTCCGACGATCACCGAGTACAGGGTGACATGGTGGCGCATGACCCGGCCAACGGGATCATCGAGTTCCCGATGATCGGCGGTCACGAGGGAGCCGGCGTCGTTCAGGAGGTCGGCCCGGGCGTGACGACCCTGCAGCCGGGTGATCACGTGGTCCTCACGTTCGTCCCGTCGTGCGGCCGCTGCCGCATGTGCGTCACGGGCTATCAGATGCTCTGCGACCGCGGTGCGGACATCCAGAATCCGGGCAAGGTACGCGAGAAGGCGCGGAACTCCTACAAGGGCGAGCTGCTCTTCGCCTTTGGCCTCGGCTCATTTGCCGAGTACTGCGTGTGCGAGGAAACGTACCTGGTCAAGATCGACAAAGACATACCCCTGCCGGTGGCGGCTATGGTCGGCTGCTGCGTTCTGACCGGCTGGGGTTCGGCCGTCAACCGCGCTGAGGTCGTCCCCGGTGATGTCGTCGTGGTCGTCGGCGTCGGCGGCCTGGGAACGTCGGCGGTTCAGGGCGCGAGGTTCTCGGGCGCCCGGTACGTCGTTGCCGTGGATCCGGTTGAATTCAAGCGACGGAACGCGCTGGAGATGGGCGCGACGCACGCAGCGGCGAGCATGGAAGCCGCGTTCCCGATCGTGGCTGAGCTGACGCGGGGCCTGATGGCGGACAAGGTCATCATGACGCCAAGTTTGCTGCTGGGCGAGCTGATGGAGCCGGCCAACATGCTGACTCGCAAGGGCGGCACGATCGTCGCGACCGCGGTGGCCCCCACCTGGCAGACGGACATCACGTTCAATTTGTTCTCCTTCGCAATGTCCAACAAGACGCTGAAGGGAACTCTGTACGGCCAGTCGAATCCGAGATACGACGTTCCCCGAGTCCTCGATCTGTATCGCGATGGTCTCATCAAGCTGGACGAGATGATCACCCAGACCTACGCGCTAGCGGATGTGAACAAGGGCTACAAGGACATGCGCGACGGGCTGAACATCCGGGGCGTCATCGTCTACGAGTGAACGGCGGTACGGCGAAGTTCGGGGTCCGCGCAGTGGCCCTTGCCCGGCCGTAAGCCGAAGGAGGGAGTGCGTCGCAGTGAAGATTCATGTCGAGTCGGAACGGTGCACCGGTCACGCCCGCTGTATTGAGTTCGGGCCGCACGTATACGTTCTCGACGACCTGGGCTACAACTCAACGGACATAGATCACGTTGCGCCTGAGCTGATCGAGGAGGCCCGGCGAGGAGCTGCGGCCTGCCCGGAAAGAGCGATCAACATCATTGACGAGTGACGGCAAGCCACCTTACATATTGCCGCCGGGCACGGGACGAGAGGCGGATCAGTGACCGCAGAATTGAGAGCGCCGGCCGAAGTGCAGCATCCCGATCGTTTTTTTGCTGACGGAATCTGGATCGAGCCGTCGACGAACGCGGTGTTCGACGTTGTCGACCCGGCGACCGAGGAACTGTACTATCGCGCGGCGAGCGCTCAGCCGGCTGACATGGACCGGGTAGTCGGCTCGGCCCGGCAGGCGTTCGACCACGGTCCGTGGCCGAGAATGAGTCACGCCGAACGCGCGGAGTATCTAGTCGCCCTCGGCGAGGGGCTGATTCGCCGCGCCCGCGACCTGAGCCGCATCTGGTCGTCCGAGTCGGGCGCCGTCTACTCGCTGTCGGCCCAGTACTGCGGATTCTTCGGTGAGATCTACAAGTACTATGCCGGGCTGGCCGGGGACTTTCCGTTCGTGGAACGACATCGCCCGACGGCCGGCGGATCGGTCGGGCTGCTGGTCCGCGAGCCGGTGGGCGTGGTCGGCGCGATCGTCCCGTGGAACTCGGCGATGGGGCTCATCGCCTACAAGACCGCACCCGCGCTCCTGGCCGGCTGCACCGTCGTGGTGAAGTCGCCGCCGGAGGCGCCGGGATCGGCGTATGTCTTCGCTGAGGTCGCAGAAGAAGCGGGCGTGCCGCCGGGTGTGATCAACATCGTCACTGCCGACCGCGAGGTCTCCGAGCTGCTGGTGCGCGACCCCCGCGTGGACAAGATCACGTTCACGGGTTCGACCGCGGTCGGTCGGCGAATCGGCGCGCTGTGTGCCGAGCGCGTTGCCCGGTGCAATCTCGAGCTCGGGGGCAAGTCCGCGGCGCTGATCCTCGATGACTTCGACCTGGGCACCGCCGCGAACGCGCTGTCGGCCTCGGCCCGCGTGCTGGCCGGTCAGAACTGCTCGAATCTGTCGCGCATCATCGTCAGCCGGCACCGGCACGACGAGTTCGTCGAGGCGCTGTCTGAATCATTCGCCAAGACCGAAGTCGGAGATCCGTACGCGGCTTCCACCGAGATGGGTCCGCTGTCAATCCGACGGCAACGTGATCGCGTCGAAGGGTATATAGCGAAAGGTATCGAACAGGGCGCCATGCTGGCCACCGGCGGCGGCCGGCCGGAGCAGCTCGACCGGGGATACTACATCGAGCCAACCGTGTTTGCTGACGTCGACAACGGCTCGGTGATTGCCCAGGAGGAGATTTTCGGTCCGGTCCTGAGTGTCATCCCCGCCGATAGCGAGGACCACGCCATCGAGCTCGCCAACGACACAATCTACGGCCTCAATTCGGCGGTGTTCACCGACGATCCCGACCGGGCGCTGCGATGTGCCCGGAGGGTTCGGGCCGGCACCGTCGGACACAACGCCTACCGGCAAGACTTCGGTATCGCGTTCGGCGGATTCAAGCAATCCGGGATAGGCCGCGAGGGTGCACGCGAGGGACTCTTCCCGTTTCTTGAGACGAAAACGGTGGTGCTCGACGCGGAGCCCAGCGCGCTGCGGATGATGAATATCCGTCAGGTCAGTCAGTGAAGTGCTCCTTGGGGCAGCGGCCATGAGATCGGGCCAGCGACCGCGAAGGGAACGTGAAAATGGAGACGGGTGAGACTTCGTTGCCGCCAAGGGTCAGAGCCATCGATTTCGACTATACGGCGCCGCGCTCGGAAGAGGGCTCGAACGCCATGTGGCGCGCCCTTCGCGCGCAGTACCCGGTCGCCTGGACTGAGCACCACGGGGGCCACTGGGTGATCTCTACCTACGCCCAGAACGTTGCCGCGTTCCGGGACTGGGAAACCTTCTCGTCTGCCAGAACGGACCCGCGCAACCTGTCGATCCAGATAATCGGCGGTGAGATAGGCATACTCAATCCCGAGGAGCTGGATCCGCCCGAGTGGGATTCCTATCGCCACGTGCTCGCCCGGCTGCTATCGCCGGGAGCCGTGCAGCGCCTGCGCCCGCGGGTGGAGAAGTGGGTGCGGTACTACATTGATGAGGCGATTGAGTCCGGCACCATCGACCTGGCTTACGATCTGTCCAGCCGCGTACCGGGGGCGGTCGTGCTGGACTGGCTGGGCTGGCCGCGCGACGAGTGGGACCGCGTATCCCATGCCTGGCACGCGTACGCCGGGCATGCGCCGGGAATGCCGGAGTTTGATCATGCGATCAGGGAGCTCGGCTGGGTCGACGGCCGGATCGTGGAGCTGGTCGCTGACCGGCAGAAGGCGCCGCGCGACGACGCGATCAGCTCGTTCGTCACGACCGAGATAGATGGTCGGCCGATGTCGGCTGCCTACGCCGAGGGTATGGTGCGCCTGGCCGTCGCCGGTGGCGTTGAGACGACGACCGCGGTCACGTCGGCGGCTCTGGTGCACCTGCACTTCAACCCCCAGCATCGGCAGGCGTTGCTCGACGACCCCAAGGCGTTTGACCTGGCGATCGAGGAGTTCCTGCGGGTGCATCCGCCGGCCCGGACGCACGCCAGAACGCTGACGAAAGACGTCGAGTTCGGCGGCTGCCCGATGCGCAAGGGCGATCGGGTGCTGCTGAGTGAAGTGTCCGCAAACTACGACGAGTCCGTATTTCCGGACGCCGACAAGTTCGTGATTGATCGTTTTCCGAACCGTCATGTTGCGTTCGGAATGGGCATCCACCGGTGCCCGGGATCCCATCTCGCTCGCCTGGAGATGCGGGAGACGATCAGTCAGGTCCTGACGCGGATGCCTGACTACGAGGTGATCGAGGACAAGCTGGTGGCGGCCCCCAACTGGGGCTCCGCCGGCGGATGGGTGCGCGCGCCCGCAGTTTTCACCCCTGGCCGGCGCACCGGCGCATCGGCTGAGTAGCGGGCCAGGCCGGAGCCTTGGGTGTCTGCTCGCGTCGGCAGCTCAGGCCCGCCCGTAATCCGGCTGGTAACGCGGGCGACGATCCGTTGACACTAGCGAGGCTATCCGTTGTAATGAAAAACCAGACAGATGATCTGTCGGGTTATGGACGTCAGACGATTAGGAGGCTGCCATGTCGGAGACCGTGGAACAGGTTCAGGTCTCGCTAGTCAGTCCTGATCGCTTCTACATTGGCGGCGAGTGGCTCGCGCCGTCGTCCCCGGATCGCTTCGACGTCATCGAGCCGAGCACCGAAGATCACTTCCTGTCCGTCGCCGCGGCGCGGGCGGACGACATCTCCGCGGCGGTGGCCGCCGCCCGTGATGCGTTCGACAACGGCCCGTGGCCGCATCTGAGTCATGCCGAGCGGGCCGGCTACCTGCAGGCCATGGCGGCTGAGATACGGGTGCGCGCTGCCGAGCTGGCGCACATCTGGAGCAGCGAGACGGGCGTGCTCTCGTCGATGGCAATCGGAATTTCCGAGCTGGCGGCGACCGTGTTCGAGTACTACGCAGGCCTGGCCGACACGTTCCCCTTCGTCGAGCGCAAAGCCCCGACCGCCGGAGGCAACGTCGGCCTCCTGGTCCGCGAGCCGGTTGGCGTTGTCGGCGCCATCATCCCGTGGAACGGCCCGCTCGGACTGATCCCCTATAAGACCGGGCCGGCCCTGCTGGCCGGCTGCACGGTCGTGGTCAAGTCTTCGCCGGAGGCGCCGGGCGAGGCCTATGTCCTCGCCGAGATCGCCGAGAAAATCGGGCTGCCACCAGGCGTGTTCAACATCGTTACGGCCGACCGCGAGGTCTCGGAACTCCTGGTCCGCGATCCGCGGGTCGACAAGATCACATTTACTGGCTCCACCGCCGCGGGCCGGCGCATCGGCGCCATCATGGGCGGGCGTATCGGCCGGTACACCCTGGAACTGGGCGGCAAGTCCGCGGCGGTCGTCTTCGACGACTACGACATCGACCAGGTCGCGGACGTCATCACCTCGCAGGCCTGCGTGATGACCGGGCAGGTCTGTGCCGCCCTGACCCGTGTGGTGGTGAGCCGGTCGCGCCACGACGAGATGGTGGACGCGCTGACGTCCCGGTTCACGACGGTGCGGGTCGGTGACCCGTACCATCCGGACACCATGATGGGTCCGCTGGCCGGACGGCGCCAGCTCGACCGGGTTCAGGGCTACATCGAGACGGGCAAGGCTGACGGAGCCAAGCTCGCCGGCGGTGGCGGCCGGCCGCATGGCCTGGACCGCGGCTTCTTCATCGAGCCCACGGTCTTTGCGGACGTCGACAACAGCAGCACGATCGCCCAGGAGGAGATATTCGGCCCCGTCGTCGCCGTCATTCCGGCCGATGACGACCGGCAGGCGATCGACATCGCTAACGACTCGATCTACGGCCTCAACGCGTCCGTGTTCACCAACGACATTGACCGCGCCTACGCCGCCGGCCGCCGGATTCGGTCGGGCACCGTCGGCCACAATGCCATCCGGATGGACTTTGGAATTGCCTTCGGCGGCTTCAAGCAGTCCGGCGTCGGCCGGGAGGGCGGGGTCGAGGGTCTGCACCCGTTCCTCGAGCCCAAGACGATGATCCTCGATGCGGTCCCCGCGGCAGTAGCGCGCGAGGTAAGGCCGGAGGCGTGATGAAGACCGAGGCGGCCGTGCTGTTCTCCTCGCCAGGGCGATGGGAGCTCAAGGAAGTCGAGCTGGACGAGCCGAAGTACGGTGAGGTCCTGGTGGAGATGGCGGCCAGCGGGCTGTGCCACTCCGACGATCACTACACGACCGGCGATCTGCCACCAGCGCACCTGCCGATCTGCGGCGGGCACGAGGGCAGCGGCGTGGTCCGGGCGCTCGGGCCGGGCATCACCACGCTCGAGGTCGGCGATCACTTCGCAACCTCGTTCATTCCCTCCTGCGGAATGTGCCGCTGGTGCGCGTCCGGCATGCAGCAGCTGTGTGACCACGGTGCGATCCATGCCAGCGGCACCCTGCTGGATGGCACCTACCGGATGCACCTGGACGGCCAGGATGTCTGCGCCAGCGCCGGGATCGGCACGTTCTCGCAGTGGCAGGTAATGAGCGAGCTGTCCGTGATCAAGGTCGATCGCGATCTGTCGCTCGATGTCGTGTCCATCGTCGCCTGCGGCGTGCCGACCGGCTGGGGCTCGGCGACCAACGCGGCCCTCGTCGGCGCGGATGACGTGATCATCGTGATGGGCTGCGGTGGCGTTGGCATCAATGCCGTGCAGGGGGCCGCTCATCGCGGCGCCAGTCACGTGATCGCGGTGGATCCGCAGCCGCTCAAGCGCGACACCGCGCTGAAGGTCGGCGCGACCGAGGCCTTCGATGACATCGAGGAAGCCACCGCGTTCGCGCGCAGCATTACCAATGGGCAGGGCGCGGACGCGGCGATCGTGGCCGTCGGGGTCATGAAGAGCGAGTACCTCGGTCAGGCGTTCGCGGCCATTCGCAAGGCCGGGACGGTGGTCGTCACCGGGATCGGTCACTACGAGCAGGCCGGAGTTCCAGTCAACCTGACCGAGCTGAGCATGTACCAGAAGCGGATCCAGGGCGTGGTGTACGGCAACGGCTCGCCGCGCGTCGTAGTTCCGCAGCTGCTGAACCTGTACCGGGCCGGATCGCTCAAGCTCGACGAACTGATCACGAACCGCTACAAGCTCGGCGACATCAACGAAGGCTACGCCGACATGCATGCCGGCAAGAACATGCGCGGCATCATCGACTTCCGCTTGTAAGCACTGCGTTATAAGCGCTGGGCCGGCTAACGGCTCGGCTCGCCGGAGGACTGCATGACAACACGTCAGGTGACATCGGGCTCAGACGAGACCCTCGACCAGCGGGTCAAGCGCCTGGCGGCAAACCTGGACTTCGCCTCGCCCGAGCTGCTGGATGAGTCCCTGCCGTTTCTCGTGTATAACGAGATTCGCGAGACCGCGCCGGTGCTGCGGCTGGGCACCATGGGCGGGTACCTCGGATCGTTTGCCTCGAACTCGTGGTTCGTGACCCGGTATGCCGATGTCGTCCGTGTGTTCCGCGACGACTACCACTTCACGAGCTCGCAGATTTCCGCCGGCGGAGTTCCCGGTCCAGTGCCGAAGGACGAGTGCCCGTTCGACCAGATCGATCCGCTCGTCGTCGCCAAGAACAGCCAGAAAATCCCGCTGACCCTGGACCCGCCGGAGTTCTTCGCCTACCGGAGCCTGCTGAACCCGCTGCTATCGCCGGGCCAGGCGAAGAGTCTGGAAGGCGACACCCGGCAGATCGCCAACAAGCTCCTGGACGGCAGCACCACTGGCGGCCGGATCGATATACACAAAACTCTGGCCAAGCCGCTTCCGGCCATCATGACCTGTCGCATTCTCGGACTGCCGGAGGAGAACTGGGACAGCTATCTGATCAGCCACGGCGATACGTCCGGCTACGACACCGAAGGCGGCGAAGGCACGCCGGAGCAGATCTTGGCCAGGGTCATGCCCTCGATCGAGGCGCAGATGGCCTTGCTGGAGATGGCCAACCGGCGCCGTTCCGACCCGCGCGACGACATGATCACCAAGGTTGCCCACCTGGCTATCGACGGCCGTCGGCTCGGCTTCTACGAAGTCGGGGCAATCTTGTCGGAGCTGCTGGCCGGCGGCCTGCACACCACGACGATGGCCATCGAGAGCGCGGCGGCATTTCTCGGCCGCAACCCCGAGCAGCAGCGGATGCTGGCCGCCGATCCGGCGCGGATCCCGGCGTTCGCCGAGGAAGTGCTCCGGATGTGGCCGCCGCTGCCGACCTTTACCCGATCGGCGAAGCTGGATGCCGAGGTCGGAGGGCAGCTCATCAAGGCCGGGGACTCGCTCATTCTCGGCCTCGCCTCGGCCAACCGGGATCCGCGCGAGTTCCCCGAGCCCGATGCGTTCACCGCCGATCGCTACCCCAACCGGCATCTGACCTTCACGGTTGGCATCCACCGCTGCATCGGGTCGAGCCTGGCCCGCATGCAGCTGCGCGTGGCGATAGAGACGCTCCTGGCCCGAGTGCCTGACTTCACTCTCGACGAGGACAACGTGCGCATCCCGCCGATGAACGATGGTGCGTTCGGCCCTGATCGCGCGCTGGTCGCGTCGTTCCCGCTATCGGCCTGATCGCCGGACCGTCTACCGTGCCAAATCATTGACAATAGTTATGTCTAACAATTAACGTCGTTGTTATCGCTGGGCCGGTGTTGGTGCCTGCCCGGAAATCCGCTCGCGGCGTTCCCCGCGCTGCAAAGGAGGCGTCCGTCATGACGGTCACCGATCAGGTACGGGCCGAGCTTCCGCTTGACCGTGATCATGCGCTGCTCGAGCCGATTCGCGGCATCAAGGTCATCGACGTCGACACCCACCTCACCGAGCCGGGGGATCTGTGGACGTCGCGTGCCCCGGAGAAGTACCGGCACCTGGTACCGCGTGTGGAGTACGTCACGAACTCCCGGCTGCACGAGGTGGTGGGGTGGCGGCCTGACCGAGGGACTGACGACGACCTGTCGCCGGTCTGGGTCGTGGAGGACCAGATAGCGCTGGGCTTCGCCGGCGGGGCCAGCGTCGTGAACAAGTCCAATGACAAGGTCCGCGGGGCGGACTTCGTCCACTGGCCGCTGACCGATGTGTCTCCCGCGGCCAGCCTCGTGCAGCCCCGGCTCGTGCTGATGGACGAGGTCGGCATCTGGGGCCAGATCCTCTACCCCAATGCCGTCGGCTTTGGCGGCCAGGCCATGGCGAACATCACCGATCCGGCCCTGCGCCTGCTCATCCTGCAGATCTGGAACGATGTCATGGCCGAGTACCAGGAGGAGTCTGGCGGTCGCATCATGGGCCTCGGGATCATCCCGTGGTGGGACATCGACATCGCCGTGCGCGAGATCGAGCGCATCCATTCGCTCGGGCTGCACGGCGTGAACACCAATTTCGACCCGCAGAATCAGGGGCTCCGGGAGCTCTCCGATCCTTACTACACGCCGATGTGGGCAGCCTGCGAGAGCTTCGACCTGCCTGTCAACTTCCACATCGGCGCGAGCGTCTCCCAGATGAGCTACGCCGGCAACGGCCCGTGGGACTCGCTCGATCCCGACTCGCAGATGGCGCTCGGGTCCGCGGTCCTCTACATGAGCAATGCCAGGATCATGGGGAACTTCATCCTGTCCGGGTTGCTGGATCGGCATCCCCGGCTCAAGCTCGTCTCGGTCGAGAGCGGCGTCGGGTGGATTCCGTTCGTGCTTGACTGCCTGGACTATCAGGCCATCGAGATGAACGTGGATCACCTGTCGATGAAGCCGTCTGACTACTTCTACCGCCAGATCTACTCGTGCTTCTGGTTTGAGCAGAGCGAGGCGCTGGTGCAGGTGATCGACCGCCTCGGGCCCGACCACTGCATGTTCGAGACGGATTTCCCGCATCCCACCTGCCTGTATCCGCAGCCGCTCAACGGGATCGCGCGGACCTTCGCGGAGAACGACGTGCCTTGGGAGAGCCGCAAGAGCCTGCTGAGCGGGACGGCGGCCCGGGTCTACAACATTGACGTGCCGGAGGACTGACGGGACGCCGGATCCAGGACCGAAGTGACACCGTCGCGGCCGGAGCCACCTCCGGGCGCGACGGTCATCTCCGGCCGCAACGTGCCGGTACCGATCCTGCGACTAGCCCTCGCGCGGAGCGACGAACAGGCCCTCGGCATCGGCGACTACGAGATGACCGGCCGAGAGCTCGCCGCTGAGAAAGAACTTTCTGCCATCTCGCCGGTCCAGCCGACCGGTCAGCGTCAGTTCCGTTTCGATCGGTGTCAGCTTCCTGAAGTTGACGTGCAGGTAAGCGGTGCGGACAGGACGATCGGCATCGCTGTTGAGCAGGCGGCCGAGAAACTCGTCCAGGACGAGCGCCACGACACCCCCGTGCGCAGCCCCGCCTCCGACGTAGAACCGGCCGAGCGTAACGCGGGCGCGCGCACGACCCTCCGCCAGCTCGTCGAACGCAATCGGCGGCGCCATCGCCTGCCCCCGCCCCGGGATGTCGAAGAACCGTCCGGCCCACTGCTCCGCCTCCGGCACCGCGTACCGGGAAAGCCGCTCGCCGATGTCCCTGAACTGCCCGGCCAGCACGGCAATGTCGGCATCGCTGGGCACCGCCGCGGTCAGGCCGTCCAGCATCGCCCGGAGCGACTTCATCATGTCCAGGAACGCCAGCCGGGTTTCCCCGCGCGCCGCGTCCGGCGGGCCGTCAGGCCGCGCACACCCGTCGATACTGGTCATTGCCCTTGCCTTGACGTACAGAAGCTACGTGCCATAATAGTCGATGTTATCTTTGTCGAACAATATACAGGGGTTCGGGCGCGGCTTTACAGCTACGCCGCTGTTCGGCGACTCCGTCAAGAACCGAGCTCCGGCGGGAGCGACGACCTCCGGCTTAGTGGGCCTACAGCTTCTGGCAAGGGATGCTCCGGGTGGATACACCAGCGGCAGTGACCAGTACGTTCCTGACCGGGATCCGTGTCGTTGAGCTAGCCGACGAGCTCGGCGAGCCCTGCGGTCGCCTCCTGGCCGGGCTGGGTGCCGACGTGGTGAAGATCGAACCGCCGGGCGGAGAACGGACCCGCCGTATCGGGCCCTTCGCCGGTGACCGGCCTGATCCGGACCGGAGCCTGCACTTCTGGCACTACAACTTCGGCAAGCGCAGCGTAGTTCTGGACCTCGATAGCGCGGCCGGGCGAGATAGCTTCGCGGAGCTCGTCGACGGCGCTGACGTTCTGCTGGACACGCGCGGGCCTGACTATCTCGCTAGGCGCGGTCTCGGGTTCGATGTCCTGCGCCAGCGCAATCGCGGGCTGGTGTACCTGCGGATCAGCCCCTTCGGGGACGACGGGCCCTGGGCTGGATTCCAGGGCAGCGACCTAGTCCACCTGGCGCTCGGCGGCATCGTGATGAACTGCGGGTATGACCCGCTGCCCGCGGGAACCTATGACACGGCGCCGGTCGCACCGCAGCCCTGGCTCGCCTACGCGGTCACGGGCGAGCTGACCGCGATCCAGGTCATTGCCGCACTCATCTATCGCAACGCGACGGGCGAAGGGCAGCGCATCACCGCCTCCGTGCATGAGGCCGTCAACGCGAACACCGAGACCGACGTGCCCGACTGGGTGTTCCGCCGGATGCCGCGGCATCGGCTGACCTGCCGCCACGCTTTCAGCAGCGAGGCTCCCCCCGGTGGTTCGGCGTCGGTGTCGGCCTTCCTGCCGCCCGGTCCTTCGCCAACCAGGGATGGTCGCTGGGTGCTCCCGTACCGGACCTTTAATCCCGGCTTCGGGACCCCAGTGGCGCGGATCGCGGAGTATCTCGGCAGGTTCGGCATGGCCGAAGACCTGGCTGATCCGAAGTACGGCGACCCCGCCGAGCTGGCCCGCCCAGAGACCGTCAACCACATCAGCGCGGTTGTCGATCGGTTCGTCCGGGCCTACCCGTTTGACCAGGATCTCTGGCTCGAGGCGCAGCACCTGGGCATGGAGTGGGCCCCCCTGCGCTACCCGCACGAGAACGTCACCGACAAGCACTGGCGCAGCCGGGAGACCTTCGCGGAAGTCTTCTACCCCCAGATCGGCCGAGAGGTGCCGCAGATCCGCGGTAAGTGGGTGAGCCCGAACCTGCCGTGGCGAACGGGACCGAGGGCGCCGTTGCTTGGCGAGCACACCGGCGCGCTGGCCGTCCCCGGCGGGTTGTGGCCGCAGACAGCCGCGGTCGGCGCCGGGCCCGCTGCGCCGCACTCTGCCGGTCGGCGTCCGTCAGGGGCGGCGCCGTCTGGCGGCCAGCGGCCGTCGGGGGCGCCGTTCGCGCTGGACGGCGTGCGCGTGATCGACCTCGGCTGGTTCCTGGCCAGTGGCGGCGCCGGGCGGTTCCTCACCGCTCACGGGGCTGAAGTGATCAAGGTCGAGCACCTGAGCCGACTCGACGGCATGCGCTTCAGCCCCGGAACGGTCCCCGATGGCGGCCGCAGGGAACGCGACGCGGCGACGAGCGCGGTGTACCCGCGGCCTAGCGACGACCCCAACCGCAGTGGGACGTTCATCGAGATGCACACGGGCAAGCGGGCGATATCGCTTAACCTCAAGGACCTGCGCGGCAAGGACCTCCTCCGCGCTCTGGTCGCGAAGGCCGATGTCCTGCTCGAGGGATACTCGCCCGGAGCCATGGACCGCATGGGCCTCGGCTACGACCAGTTGCACGTCATCAACCCCGCGCTGGTGTATGTGGCCCAGAGTGGTATGGGCAAGACCGGTCCGATGTCGTTCGTCCGCTCCTACGGTCCCACCGCGCAAGCCACGTCGGGGCTGAGTGAGATGTCCGGGCTCCCCGAGCCCCATCCGCCGGCGGGCATCGGGTACTCGTTCCTCGACTGGATGGGCGCCTATCAGATGGCGCTGGCCACGATGGTCGGCCTGTACCACCGCAAGGCCAGTGGCCAGGGATGCTGGATCGACGCATCCCAGATCGAGGCGGGCGTCTGCCTCACCGGTACGGCCATACTCGACCATGCCGTGAACGGCCGCCGTTCGATGCGCTTCGGCAACCGCTCGCCGTACCTTCCCGCCGCCCCGCACGGCATCTACCCGGCGGAGGGGAAGGACCGCTGGATCGCGATCTCCGCCTACAGCGATGAGCAGTGGGTGGCGCTCACCCGCGTGCTCGGCAGGACCGAGTGGACAGCGGACCCTGACCTGGCCACGCTCGGCCTGCGGGTGGCGCATCAGGACCGGCTCGATCAGCTCGTCGCCGACGCCACCAGGAAACTCGAGCCATTCCAGCTGATGGCGGACCTGCAGGCCGCGGGCGTTCCGGCCGGCGTATGCCAGACTGCGGAAGATCGCTGCGACCGGGATCCGCAGCTGCGCCACCTCGGCTGGCAGGTAGAGCTCCCGCAGACCGATAAGGGCTGGTGGCCGCTACGCCGGGTGCCCTTCGACCTCGAGGTCACGCCTACCTATCTGGGCGGGCTGACCGGGCGCGCCGGGCCCAGCTACGCGGAGGACAACGGGTACGTCTACGGCACCGTGCTCGGCTTGCCAGAACGCGAGATACAACAACTAGCCAAGGATGGCGTTCTGTAGCCATGGCTCGTGACATCAGGGGTGCTGCCGCGGTAGTAGGAATCGGCCGGTCGGCGTTCTACAAGCACGGAAAGTCACCGGACAGCGAGTTCAGCCTGGCGCTGGACGCGATCCTGGGGGCCGCGGCCGACGTTGGCATTGACGCCAGGGACATCGACGGGTTTGTCAGCTACTGCGACGACCGGAACACCTCGCTCCGGGTCCTGGCGGCGCTCGGCGTCCATGAATGCCGGTGGTCGACGATGCAGTGGGGCGGCGGCGGCGGTGGTGCGGCCGGCGCGGTGCAGCAGGCGGCCGCCGCGGTGGCAGCTGGGTACGCGCAGACCGTCGTGGTGTATCGCGGCCTGGCTCAGGGACAGTTCGGCCGGTTCGGTCAGAGCGGCTACGGCCGGCCGCGCGGATCGAATCACTGGATGACGTACGGGATGCTCGTTCCCGCCCATATGTTCGCGCCGCGGGTGAACCGGTTCTTCTATGAGACGGGGGTCTCGCCGGACACCCAGCGAGCGGTCGCGCTGACCTGCTACCGGCACGCGCAGAACAACCCAGACGCCGTAATGTACGGCCGGCCGCTGACGAAGGAAACCTATGACTCCGCCCGGTGGATCGTCGAGCCGTTCCGGCTGTATGACTGCTGCCAGGAGAACGACGCCGCTGCGGCGCTGATCGTCACCACCGCGGAGCGGGCGAACGACCTGTCCCAGCCGCCGGCGTACGTCCTGGCGGCGGCCCAGGGGACTGGCTACCGGGGCGGATCGGCGTACGAGGGCATATTCGACGGGCCTACCTACGCCACGACGGAGACCGGGTCGCTGGCCCGGCGGCTATTTGCCCAGGCCGGGATCGAGCCGTCTGACATAGACGTCGCCCAGTTCTACGAGAACTTCACCGGCGCGGTCGTGATGGCGATGATCGACCACGGCCTATGCACGGCGGAAGAAGCGAACGAGTTCATCACCGAGGACAACCTGACGCTGGACGGACGCCTGCCGATCAATACCAGCGGCGGGAACTTGGCCGAAGCGTACATCCACGGTCTCGGCCTGCACCTCGAAGGCGTCCGGCAGATCCGCGGCACCGCGATCAACCAGGTCAAGAACGCCAGGACCGCCCTGGTGACCGCCGGGCCGTTCGCCCCGCCGTCCAGTTCCATCATCTACTGCCGCGAGAGGGTCTCGTCATGACGACAGCATCGGTCCTGCCTGAGGGCCTCTTCCCGGTCATTCCGGACCCGGAGGGGGTGGACACGCCCTACTGGGAGGGCACAAGGAACGAGGAGATCCGCATCCAGCGCTGCTGCAGCTGCCAGCGGTTCCAGTGGGCCCCTGAGATCATCTGCCACCACTGCCTGGCGCGCGAGCTGGAGTTCGTGCCGGTGCGGCCGACGGGAACGATCTACTCGTATGCCAGGGTCTGGCACCCGGTCGACCCGCGGCTGGCTCCGGCCTGTCCGTACATGCTGGTGGTTGTCGCCCTGGACGATGTGCCGGAGATCCGGCTGCTGGGGAACCTAGTCGGCGACGACTCCGGCTGTGACTTCAACGCTCCGGTCAGCGCCGTGTTCGAGCACCACGACGACTACACCCTCGTCCAGTGGCGGGTGGATCAGTAACCGTGAACGCCGAGGCCACTCCCGCGGGCGCGCTCGCTGGCTCGGGCGGGCTCGCGGGCTCGGGTGCGATCGTCACCGGGGCCGCGCGCGGCCTCGGCCAGGCCATCGCCGAGTTGTTCCTGGCCAGCGGTGCGAACGTGCTGGTCGTCGACCGTGATGCGAGGCAACTCGCCGCGGCGACCACAATGCTGGCCGATACTCACGGCCCCGCCCGGGTGGCGGCCGTGGTCGCGGATCTGGCGGATGAGGCGGCCGCCGACCGCGTCGTCGAGTACGGACAGCATCAGTTCGGGACGCTGCACGTGCTCGTCAACAACGCCGGGATCGTGAAGTATGCTCCGTTTCTCGACACGTCCAGCGCGTTGCTCAGGGAACTGCTGCTGATCGACGTGGAGTCAGTTTTCCGCATGACCCAGTCCTTTGCCCGGTACCTGATAGCCGGGTCCATTCAGGGCAACATCATCAATATCGGCAGCAGCCACGCTGAGACCGGCGTAGGCGGAACGGCCGCGTATGCCGCGGCGAAGGGTGCCATCCACGCACTGACCAGAGCCCTGGCCGTCGAGCTGGCACCGCACGGAATCCGGGTCAACACGGCCGCCTTCGGGACCACGGCCACCGAGCGGGTGCGCAATGAATTGCCGGCGACGGTCCTGGAAAAGCGCCTGCGGCAGATCCCGCTGGCGCGCGCCGCAACTCCGCAGGAAGCCGCCGGGGCCGTGCTCCATCTGACGACGGCCGGCTACATGACCGGCGCCACGCTCATGGTGGATGGCGGGTTCACGGTTTTTGGCGACAGCTAGCACGAGCTGTCAGTTCCGCCTCGCGGGGCCGCAGCTCGTTCGACGAGAGGCCTGACACATGACACGAATGACGGGCGCCGAGGTGCTCGCGGATGTCCTCCAAGAGGTAGGCGTCGAGTATGTTGCCGGGATTCCGGGGCACACGGTTAACGATTTTGCGCTCGCCGTGGGCGCCAGCAAGGGACTCAGGCCGATTCTCGTGCGCCACGAGGCGACGGCAACCTTTGCCGCTGATGTCTACTTTCGGATCAGCGGGAAGCCCATGGTTGCCTTCACGCACGCGTTCCCGGGGGCGGCCAACGGCCTGGTAGGTCTGGCCAATGCCTATGCCGACTACTCGGCCGTCATCCATGTCGGCGGCGATACGGCGAGCGCCGCGCTGGGCCGGGGCGGCTACCAGGAGCTCTCCCGGCAGTTCAATGGTGATACCGCGCAACTGCTGCGCCCGGTGACGAAGCGAGTCTGGCAGCCACGTTCGGCCAGTGATATCGCGCAGAATGCCGTGGCCGCGTACATCACTGCCGTGAGTGGCCGGCCAGGCCCGGTTTCACTCAACGTGCCCCAGGAGATCTGGTCTGAGGATGCCGGCAGCGACGGCGCCCCTGACATCGCCGGCTTCGCCGTCAGAGGCAAAAGCCGGCCCGACCAGTCGGCGGTGGAGCGCACGGCGACCCTGATCGGCCGGGCGGCCCGCCCGCTGATCGTGGCGGGCAACGGCGTCAACGTCGGCCGGGCGCGGGCTGAGCTCATGACCCTGGCGCGGGAGAACGGAATACCGGTGGCCACGACCGCCGTCGGCAAGGGCGCGTTCCCTGAGGACGACCCGCTGTCGGTCGGGGTTGTCGGCTGGACCGGATCGGGTCTGGCCAACGCTGCGGCCAGGGCCGCGGACCTGATCCTGGTGCTCGGTGCGCGGCTGGCCGAGACGACCGCCAGCTCGTGGGCGCACGGCGCGACCTTTAATCCCGGCGCCACGACGTTTGTTCAGGCCGACATCGACCAGTCGGCGATCGCCAATGCCTACCCAGTCGCCGAGGCGCTGATCGGGGACATGACGAACGTGCTTGCCGACCTCGAGCTGAGCCTGGCCGCCAGTACGCGGCCCGACCTCGCTGACTGGCGGGGCCAGCTCTCGGCCGAACGAGCCTCATGGGCTCAGACTGCGCTCGCGTCACGGGCGCCAGGAACCACCCGCTCGATCGGGACGGGCGCAGTTGTATGTGCCCTCCGGCGTAGTTCGGCCGAGCCGCTGAACCTTGTCAACGACTGCGGCAAGCATCACAAGTGGATTGTCCAGCAGTTCGAAGCGAGAAAGGACGACTACGTCGTCAGCAGCATGGGCGGCGCGTCGATGGGCATCGGCCTGGCCGGTGCCATTGGCGCGGCCCTGGCCCGGCCGCAAGTACGGACAGTGGCCTGGCTCGGAGACGGCGGCCTGTCGATGTCGCTGGCGGCGCTGCCCACCGTGGCCGAGTACCGGCTGCCCATCACGATCGTCGTGATCGACGACGCCGCTTACGGGGTGGTGGCGAACATGCAGATGAACCAGAAGGGCCGGACGGCGTTCAGCGTCTTCGACGGCTCGGGGACGAATCCCGACTACCGGCTGGACTTCGCGGCTGTCGCCAGGGCCTGCGGGATCGCTGCCCGCGTCGTCGCGGACCCGGGCGAGCTGACCAGCGCGTTCGGCTGGGCCATGCAGCAGGACGGCCCGTCTCTGCTGAACATCATCTCGAACCGGCAGTCGGTCCATCCCGCGGGCGGCGGCGTGCTGCAGCCACTGGCCCAGAACGCGCGCGAGCTCATGTGGCTCCCATCCGGCGACGGCGGAGCCTGACATGACCGGCGGCGTGATGCGGGGACCTGGGAGGCGATCGCGGAATGGCTGACGATTCCTACGATGTGGTCGTCATCGGGGCCGGGAATGCGGGCCTGGTGGCGGCGGTGGCCGCCAGCGAGGCTGGCTGCCGGACGCTGGTAGTCGAGGCTGCGCCGGCGCCGGAGCGCGGCGGGAACAGCCGATTCGCCAGCGGGGTCTACCGCATAGCGCACGCCGGCGAACAGGATCTGCGCCGCATAGTCGAGGACGACGACCTGCCGTGGGATCGCCTCACGATCGTCCCTTACCCGGCCGAGCGCTATCAAGCCGATCTTGGCCGGGCGTCAGGCGGGCACAGCGACCCCGGCCTGGTCGCCGAGCTCGTGCACGGATCGAAGAGCGCAGTCGAGTGGCTGAAAGCGCACGGCGTTTCCTGGACTCTCAGCCTGGTCAAGATGTCGGAGGCAATGGCCGCCGGCGGCCCGGCTGCCGTGAGTCTGCCGGTCGGCGGCGAGCTGGTCGTCCGCGGCGGCGGCAAGCAGCTCGTCGAGGATCTGTTTTCCGCGGCGCAGGCGGCCGGGGTGGACGTTCTCTACGGCGCCTCCGCGTCGCGCCTGGTCACGGACGGGCGGCAGGTAAGCGGAGTCATGGTCAGGTCCGGAGCGGATGACAAGCTGATCCAGGCCCCGGCCGTCGTCCTGGCATCAGGCGGTTTTGAGGCCAGCCCTGAGGCCCGTGCCCGGTACCTGGGCGCCGGCTGGGACCTGGTCAGGGTTCGGGGCTCGCGGTTTAACACCGGAGCCATGCTGGAGCGAGCGCTCGAGGCCGGGGCGGCGTCGTCCGGGCAGTGGAGCGGCGCCCATGCCGTGCCCGTGGACATTGCGGCGCCGGCGCTTGGCGACCTGAACGTCGGAGACTCCAGCGCGCGCTACTCCTATCCCTATGGCGTGATGGTCAATCGCGACGGCCGCCGCTTCCTGGACGAGGGATCAGACCTCATTGCCTTCACCTACGCGGAGATCGGGAAGCAGATTCTGGCCCAGCCGCATGTCATCGCGTTTCAGGTGTTCGACGCCAAGGGCATCCCGTTCCTCGAACCGCGGTATTCGACCGCTAGCCCGGCGGAAGCGGAGTCGATTAGCGAGCTGGCGAAGCAGGCCGGGATCTCTGCGGACGGGCTGACAGAAACGCTGGCCGCATTCAACGCCGCGTGCGGACGGTCAGAAGGCTTCGACCCAACCCGGAAGGATGGGGTGGCGTCTCGGCCGACCGGACAGCCCGCGAAGAGCAACTGGGCGCTCCCCATCGACAAGCCGCCCTTCCGCGCCTACGCCGTCACGTGCGGGATCACCTTTACCTTCGGCGGTCTGGCCGTGAATCAGCGGGCCGAGGTGCTGGACGACAGCGGTCGCCCGATCGCCGGCCTGTACGCGGCGGGCGAGATTGCCGGCGGATTCTTCGCCTTCAACGTGCCGTCCGGTGCGGGCCTGGCCCGTGGTGCTGTCTTTGGCCGCGTTGCCGCCGAGGGCGCGGCGGCCTATCTCGCAGATCAGGAGCGCGCTCGTGGCGACTGAACGCGTGCCGTTCGTCCTGATGCGGGGCGGGTCGAGTCGCGGTCCCGTGGTACGGGGTAGCGACCTGCCATCCGATCCGGGCGAGCGCGACGACGTCGTGCTGAAGATTCTCGGCAGCCCGCAGGCGGCGCAGGTAGACGGTCTGGGCGGGGCCCAGCCCATAACGAGCAAGCTCGTAGTGGTGGACGCTCCCGGCGACGACGACGAGGCCGATGCCCATTACCAGGTCGCCAACGCGGCCATCACCACCGCGGACGTCGACTGGGCCGGCACCTGCGGCAACATGACTGCCGCTGCCGCTCTGTTTGTGCTGGAGCAGGTCCGCCGGGATGGTCGCGCGCCGAGCCAGTCGGCCGTGCGCCTGCGCAACCGCTCGACCGGCAAGATCATCCACGCCGACGTGCGGTCGGCCGGCGTCGGCGCGGAGGCCCGGCTGCTGACGCGGCACCTGGATCCCGGCGGTTCGGTCACGGGCCGGCTGCTGCCGACGGGCAGCGCCGCGGACGTCCTGGAGACCGACTGGGGCTCGGTCCGGGCAACAATCCTGGACGTCGCCCATCCCTTTGTGATGGTCCCGGCGAAAGACGTCCTGCCGGACGCGGCCCCGGCGCGGCTGACCGACCTGCTCCAGCAGGAGCAGTACCTGACGCGAGTCGAGCAGGTCCGGGTGCGGGCCCAGCAGCGGATGGCGGCGATCACGCCGGAGTGCCAGCAGTTCACGGGATCGGATACGGTGCCGCGGATCGCACTCACCGGGCACGATGGGGCCTTTGCCGCCACGGTCCAGGTCACCTGCCTGTCGTTCGGCCGGGTGCTGGCTTCGCTGCCGGTGACCGCGGCTCTGTGCCTGGCAGTCGCCGCGATGACACCGGGGTCGGTGCTGTGGGCCGGTCCCCGCTCGGCGCCGGACGGGACGGTCACGATCGGGTACCCGGCCGGCACGCGCGCCGTCGAGGTCGAGATGCGAGATGGCGGGGTCCTCGCCTGGGTCGGCCTCGCCATGACCGCGCGCACCATTGCCGAGGGCGTGGCGTTCGTCGTCCGGTCGCCGCAGTCGATCGGGGCGGACTGAATGGCCGGCGCGCCTAGTCCGCTCGCGGGACGGCTCAGCCGCCCGCCCGCCCTGATCGTCCCCGGCGCCGCGAACGCGCTCGCCGCGCGCGTCGTCGAGGATCTCGGCTTCGAGGCCGTGTACGTCACCGGGGCAGGGATTGCCAACACCTACTTGGGGGTCCCGGACATCGGCCTGGTGACCCTCAGCGAACTGGTTGGGCACGTCGCCGCGATCCGGGCAGCGGTCACCATCCCGGTCATCGTGGACGCGGACACGGGATATGGCGGTCCGCTGGGTGTGCGCCGGACCGTCAGGGAGCTGGAGCGGGCCGGAGCGGACGCCCTTCAGCTCGAGGACCAGGTTGAGCCGAAGCGCTGCGGGCACTTCGAGGGGGCACGGGTCGTCAGCGTCGAGGACATGGTCAGCAAGATCCGCGCCGCAGCAGATGCGCGCATCTCGCCGGCTCTGCTGCTCATCGCTCGCACCGACGCGCGTTCGGTCGAGGGGTTCGACGCCGCGCTTGAACGGGCCGGCGCGTATCACCGGGCCGGGGCCGACCTGATCTTCATAGAAGCGCTGCAGTCAGAAGCCGAGATCCGATCCGCAGCCGAGGTGATTGACGCGCCGCTCGTGCTGAACCTCGTCCACGGCGGCAAGACACCCTGGATCAGCCGAGACCGGCTGCCCGACGGCTATCGAATCCTTCTATTCGCCAACGTCGCGCTACAGGGGAGCCTGCTGGGAATGCAGGCCGCTCTTGGTGCGCTCGCAGCCGGCCACTGGCCGGCCGACATGTCGGGCGTCCTGGCTTCCTTCGAGGAACGGCAAAGAATCGTGCGGAAGTCACTGTACGACGATCTGGAGTCTCGCTACCGAAGTCAATGATGGTGCCGGCAACGACGTCGGCAGAGAACAGATACCGATAGGAACCGAGGGTGAGCAGGCGATGGCAACACATTTGCTCCTGGTCTTGTGTAACAGCAAGCCGGGTCTGGATGAGGAGTTTGTCCACTGGTACCAGGGCGAGCACCTGCCGTGGACCGTGCAGACACTACCGGGCGTGACCTCCGGTCAGCAGTACTCGCGGGCACCCATCGAAGCCTCGCTGCCACCGTATAAGTACCTGGCCATCTATCAGGTAGATGACTCTCGCCTGGAAGAGACGATTGCCCGCTTCGCCGCAAACCGGGTCGAGCGAGCCGCGGAGGCTGCGGCCGGTAGGACATCGATGCTCACGATTTCTCCGGCCATGGATACCAGCGATTCGATCGTCGGCTTCTTCGCGCCGCTCGGCGAAACGGTCCACGATTCCCCGTCGGCGTCCTAAGCGCCCTGGCGAGGCGAGCTGAGCTCATGAGAACCCGAATGTTCGAGCGCCTGGCGGCCGGCGCAACCGCCTACGGGGCGTTCACCGATATTAATCAGCCCGAGATCGCCGAGATTGCCGGCGCGATCGGCCTGGACTTCATCTGCATCGACATGATGATGGGGGCCGTGGACTGGAACACCTCGTCGCGGATCACGCTGGCGGCCGAACGGCACGGCATCACGCCGGCGATCCGGCTGCCGGCATTTCCCTGGGCCGGTTCCCGGCTGGCCATCGACCGGCACATCTCGGCGGACATCGTCCGGGCCGTCGCCGGCGGCGCGCAGGCGATATTTGTCTCGCTGGAGACACCCGAGCAAGTGCAAGCTGCCTTGCTGCCCGCGGCCAGCGATCACCGCCGGGTCTACCTCCCGGCGTTCGAGTTCGAAGCCCACGGAAATGCCCTCGAGAAGGACTCGGTGACGACCCCGCCGGAGCGGGCGATGCTCTTTCCCCTGATCGAGAGCCAACTCGCTATTGATCTTCTCGACGAGATCCTGGCCGTGCCAGGGCTGGAGGGAATCTTCCTCGGGATGGGTGATCTCAGCGTGATTCTGGGTCATCCGAACGACTACGCCCATCCGGACCTGATCGCGTTCGTGCAGGACGTCATCAACCGGGCGGCGCCCCATGACGTCTGCGTGTTCGTGAATATTCACGGCCGGGCGGGCCTGGAGGATGTGGCCACAGCAGTTAGGGAATATGAGGTCATGGGAGCGCGCGGCATCTTCGTCCCGCGAGACTCCGCGATCCTGCTCCGCTACTACCGGGATCTGCTGGCCCGGCTCCGCGGGCAGTGACGGAGCCATGCCGGGTCGCGGCCGACGCAATGAGAGGCTGGAGGGCCCGGATGGCCGTCGCGCGGCGCGGGCTACCCTGGCCGCGGCCAGCTTCCTCCGCCTCGACAGGTTCGGGGTGGAGACCGGCTCGGACCGCGTCTGGCCGCGCTGGGCGAGCTCGCCTCGAGCGACCTGCCACCGTGGCCACCCCGGTCGTACGGGCCATGGTCGACACGCTCGGGCACACTGGGCCGGCGCCGGTATCCGAAACTGACGGACTAAGGAAACGCTGATGCCACGCCTGCTGCACCTGGATTCTTCCGCGGACATCGCGACTTCAGTCTCGCGGACCCTGACGCGCGAGTTCGCCGCTGCCTGGGTCGCGAGCGGCCAGAACCGGGAGATTACCTACCGGGATCTCCACGCCGAGCCCTTGCCCCACCTGCCCGCGGCCTCACTGCACTGGGCCACGGAGCTGCGGCCGCCGGATATGCGACAGCCTTCCGCGGTCGCCGCATCCCTGCAGGCAGAGCTGCTGGACGAGCTGGCTGCAGCCGATGCCCTGGTGATCGGGGCGCCGCTGTACAACTATTCGATGCCGTCGGCCTTGAAGGCCTGGGTGGACCACGTGCAAGTCGGCGGGGTCACTTCTCCGTCGGGTTCCCAGCCCCGATTCCGGACCGGAAAGCCTGCGGTCGTCATCGTGACGCGCGGGGCGATCTACGACTCCGGAACCGTAAACGAGGGGCGCGACCATGGCTCGCCTGTCCTGCAGCTGATCCTGGGTGATGTGATGGGTTTTAAGGTTGAGATCATCACGCTCGACCGAACGCTGGCCAGGGTTTCCCCGGCCATGAGCCGGGAGGCCGATCGGTACGACAGCGACCTCCGGGATGCGCGTGAGCGAGTAAATGATCTCGCCATCCGTGTGTCCGGGCAGGTGCCCAGCGACTTTGTGGATGAGTGAGTGGCCAAGTCTCGTACGGCGGAGCGCGCATGCCGGTGCCAGTCCTTGAAAAGGCACTCGCCATGTTCCCGGACGCTG
>Ga0302326_10005168_pt1 | contig 29848 bp, 27 predicted proteins | sample Palsa_T0_3_FD_202264 | JGI IMG/M metagenome (GOLD analysis project Ga0302326, IMG submission 202264) | Peat permafrost microbial communities from Stordalen Mire near Abisko, Sweden - Palsa_T0_3 | ecosystem: Environmental > Terrestrial > Soil > Palsa > Peat permafrost | place: Sweden: Abisko... | reverse complement strand
CCGTGGCGCGCCGCGACCGAGGAGGAGATCGCCGCTCAGATCGGCCCGCCCGGCTATCTCGGACCCGTTGGCATCGACGACAAGGTGCGCGTGCTGCTCGACGCCGGCGTCGGCCAAGGCGGCTACATCGTCGGCGCCAACCGCGCCGGCTTCCATCTGCGCGGCGTCGAGCCGGGCCGCGACTTCGCCTTCGAGCATGCCGATGTCCGCAGCGTCGAAGTCGGCGACCTGGTCGGTGGACATCCAATCGAGATCGAGCCGGCGATCGAGGTCGGGAACATCTTTCAGCTCGGCACGCGCTACTCGGAGGCGCTCGGCGCGAGCTACCTCGATGAGCAGGGCACGGAGCAGCTGATCTGGATGGGCTCCTACGGCATCGGCCCTGCGCGCATCGCTGCCGCGGCCGTCGAACAGTACGCGGACGAGGCCGGGATCTCCTGGCCGGCCGCGATCGCGCCGTTCATGGTGCACCTTGTCGTGCTCGGCAAGCCGGGCAGCGCCGAGCGCGAGCTGGCCGACTCGCTTTACGAGCAGCTCACCGACGGCGGCATCGACGTCGTCTACGACGACCGCGATCTCGGCGCCGGGCAGAAGTTCGCCGACGCCGAGCTCCTCGGCGCCCCGGTGCGCCTGACCCTTGGGCGGCGCGCCGCCGAAAGCGGCGAGGTCGAGGTCCAGCTGCGTCGCGGCAGCGAGGCACGCCCGAGCATTTCGCTGACCAGCGCCGTCGCCGACGTGGCGAAGCTGTGCGGTGAGCTCGGACAGGCCCCGCACGTGTCGCGGTGACGGCTGGTGGGTAGCCGGCGCGGGACAGGCCCCGCACGTGTCGCGGTGACGGCTGGTGGGTAGCCGGCGCGGGACAGGCCCCGCACGTGTCGCGGTGACGGCTGGTGGGTAGCTGGCGCGGGACAGGCCCCGCACGTGTCGCGGTGGCGGCTGGTGGGTAGCCGGCGCGGGACAGGCAAGCTGCGCCTGCTCGGATTCGATCGCTCCGGCCCGCCGCCGCCACAGACCGACGCCCGCCAGCCGTGGCGGCCGTGGACCATCCCGAACGCGATCGGCTACGTGCGCGCCGCGCTGATCCCGGCGTTCCTCGCGCTCGAGTACTCCTCGCGTCACGGCGTCAGCACATCCGCGGGCATCTGCTTCTTCTTCGCCGGCGGTGGCGACTACCTGGACGGGATAACGGCGCGAATGACTGGGCAGTACAGCCGGTTGGGTGCCGCCCTCGACCCGCTGATCGATCGGCTGCTTGTCGTCGCGGGAGCCGCCGCGTGCTGGTCCTACGAACTGCTCCCGCGCTGGGCGCTCGCCGTGCTCGTGGCGCGCGAGCTCTTGATGCTCGTGGCCGGCCAGGCCTGGCTACGGCAGGGGCACGCACTGCACATCAACTGGCCTGGCAGGATCGCCGTTGCACCGACGATGTTCGGGATCTGGCTCGAGGTGCTGGGGGCCCACGCAGTGGGTGAAGGCTTCTTCTTCACCGGCCTCGTGCTCGCCTGGATCGCGGCGGTCGCCTACGTGCGCGACGGGCTGGTGCAAACATCAGGCTCAAGTTCAGCTTGATCCTTGGCGATGACGGCTCTATACTCGCTCTTGCGCCCCCGGCCGGAAGGACTAGATGGACGAAACATTCCCCGATCTCGGCTCCCTCACAGACAAGGAGCTCAAAGAACTGATCGCGCAGCTCAGCGGCGAGGAGACTGAGATCTCCTACCAGCGTCGCCTGCTCCACGGCAAGATCGACATCCTGCGCGCTGAGCTCGTCAATCGCTTGCGACGCAAGCACGATGGCGGTGAGGAGATCATCAGCGGCGCCGACGTGGAGCGTCTGACTCAGATCCTCGCGGGACGAGCGGGCGGCGAACCGGCGCCCGAAAACCAGTGAGTTGGTAGTCGCCGTGGCCCTGCACTGCGCCGAGTGCGGCTTCGTCAACCCGGAGGGCGCCAACTACTGCCAGAAATGCGGTGCGCTGATCGGGTCCGAGGGCGGTGGCGAGGCTACGACGGCGACCTACCGCGTTGGCGAGACCGGCGACTTCATTCCTGTCGATCTCGAGGAGATGGCCGATAACGGAGCGGCGCTCGTCATCCGCGCAGGCGGTGGCCGCGCCGGAGAGAGCTTCTCCGTGCGGGGTGAGCAGATGACGATCGGACGGCGACCTGACTCGGCGGTGTTCCTCGACGACATCACGGTCTCGCGCGACCACGCCCTGCTGGTCAAGCGCGGGAGCGAGTGGTTCCTCGACGACTGCGGGTCGCTCAACGGGACCTACGTCAATCGTCAGCGAATCGACTCGCAGCGGCTCGACGACGGTGACGAGCTCCAGATCGGCAAGTACAAACTGACCTTCCGCAGCATATGAGCGCAGCGCCCGACACCACGGCCGCCGAGGCACGCCGCGCGACGACAAGGTCGATGACGATCGGCGCAGTCTGCAAGGCGCTCTCGCCGGAGTTCCCCGACATCTCGATCTCGAAGATCCGCTACCTCGAGGATCAGCGACTGCTCGCCCCGCAACGAAGCGCCGGCGGCTACCGCAAGTACAGCGCTGAGGACGTGCTGCGACTGCGGACGATCCTGCGCTTGCAGCGTGACGAGTTCCTGCCGCTGCGTGTGATCCGCCAGGAGCTCGCCAACGGCCGTGCCGGCGCCACCGAGATGCCGTCGGCCGACCAGGCCGACGTCCGACGTCGCTGGCGGCCGCAGGTGGGGGTCAGCCAGACACCCGCGTACTTCAGCCTTGCCGACGTGTTGGAGGACACGCAGGCCGACGCGAGCCTGGTACGCGAGCTCGAGGAGTACGGCGTCATCAAGGGCGAGGCGCGTGACGGCACGCGCTATTACGACGAGACCGAGCGGGAGATCGTGCGCGCGGTGCGAGAACTCGCGCGTTATGGCGTCGGCGGTCGCAACCTACGCGTGTTCCGCTCGTCGGTCGATCGCGAATCGAACCTCCTGCAGCAGATCCTCGCCCCAGCCCTACGCTCGCGCAATCCCGAACGTCGCAAGGAGGCACTCGAGGCGCTCGAGAACCTCGCGACCGTGTCGACGCACCTCAAGCACCTACTGCTGGTACGGGACCTGCGCCAGATCGCCAAGTAGTGGACGAGGAGGAGGACCCGATCGACCGCGCGCTCGGCGCGAGCCAGGCATTCGACGGCTTGATCGGCCTGGAGCTCACGGAGGTCTCCGCCGACATCGCCCGCGGCCGAATCGAGGTCCACGACGAGATTCTGCAGCCGTTCGGGGTCGTCCACGGTGGCGTCTACGCAGCGATCGCCGAGTCGCTCGCCTCGCGCGGAACCTTCGCAGGTGTGGTGCGCGGCGGTGCGATGGCGCTCGGGCTGTCCAACAACACGAGCTTCCTACGCCCGGTCAGCAGCGGCGTGATCGAGTCCGTCGCTCGTCCGCTGCACCGCGGCAGGACAACCTGGGTGTGGGATGTACACGCGAGCGACAGCGAGGGACGGCTATGCGCCGTGTCGCGCGTCACGATCGCCGTGCGAAACCCGGAGTAGCGCTCAGCCGCGGTAGCGGTTGGTGATCGGCATACGCCGGTCGCGTCCGAAAGCCAGCTCGGTGATCTTGATTCCCGGCGGCGCTTGACGACGCTTGTACTCCGCGCGGTCGACGAGGCCGATTACAAGCTCGACCGCATCCTCGGGCAGTCCGGCCGCCGTCAGCTCATCGCGGCCGGCGTTCCGCTCGACGTAGCCGCGCAGAATCGCATCGAGCACCTCGTATGGCGGCAAAGAGTCCTCGTCGCGCTGGCCGGGGCGTAGTTCGGCACTCGGCGGGCGCTCGAGGATCGAGGGCGGAATCAGAACCTCCGAGCGGTTGCGCCAGCGAACAAGCGCGTAAACCAGCGTCTTCTCGACGTCCTTGATGACCGCGAAGCCACCCGCCGAGTCGCCGTACAGTGTCGAGTAGCCGACCGACATCTCCGACTTGTTGCCGGTCGTGAGGACGAGCCAGCCGAACTTGTTCGACAAGGCCATCAACAGGTTGCCGCGGATCCGGGCCTGCAGGTTCTCCTCCGTGATGTCGGGCTCGCGACCACTGAACGCCGGCGCGAGCAGCGCGGCGTAGTCCGCCATCAACGGGTCGATCGGCAGTTCGAGCACATCGATGCCGAGCGTCTCGGCGAGCGCGCGCGCGTCCTCTTGGGTCTCGGGCGAGGAGAACGCCGAGGGCATCACGACGGCCGTCACCTGCTCGGCGCCGAGCGCGTCCGTGGCGATCGCCGCGACCAGCGCCGAGTCGATCCCGCCCGAGAGCCCGAGCACAACGTGGCGGAAGCCGTTCTTGCGCACGTAGTCGCGCAAGCCACACTCGAGCGCCGCGTACACCTCAGCCTCGCGGGGCTCGAGGAGCGGGGCGATTCGCGCCGCGCCCAGATCAGCGGGTGCGGTGCGTGCCGGCAGGTTGATCTGCCCGAGCAGGTCCACCGGGTGTTCGCGCTCGGTGTCCGGCTGCAGGGAAGCTGCGAGCTCGATATCGCAGATCAGCAGCTCTTCGGAGAACTGTGGAGCGCGCGCGAGCAGCGTCCCGTCGCCCCCCAGCACGAAGGAGTGCCCGTCGAAGACGAGCTCGTCCTGCCCGCCGAAGAGGGCGCAGAAGGCGCACGGGACCCCTGTTTCGGCGACCCGCGCGCCGACCACATCGCTCTCCCGCTCGAGCCCCTTTCCGTAGTGGTAGGGCGAGGCTGAGATGTTCACGATCAGGCCGGCCCCGGCGCGCGCAAGCTCCGAGCAGGGGGAACCGGAGACCCAGATGTCTTCGCAGATCGTCAGGCCGACGCGCCTGCCGTCGAGCTCGATCATGCCTGCGCGACGGCCCGGCGAAAAATATCGCTGCTCGTCGAAAACGCCGTAATTGGGCAGGTGGATCTTGCGATAGATCCCGGCGATGACTCCGCCCGCGAGCACGGCGGCGGCGTTGTAAACGCGCTCGGCGCGTTCGGGAAAGCCGACGATCGCGACGATTCCCGCGGTGTCCGCCGCAAGCCGCTCGAGGGCCCCGCGGACGTCGCGCAGGAAGTGCTCTTTGTACAACAGGTCCTCCGGCGGGTAGCCGCTGAGCACCAGCTCGCCGAACACGACAAGTTCGGCTCCGGCCTCGCGCGCTGCGGTGATGCCGCGCGCGACGAGCGCCTCGTTCGCCTCGATCGCGCCGACGGTTGGGTTGACCTGACAGAGAGCGAGGCGAAGCTGTGAAATATCTCCCATCGAGGGGGATTATCCTCGAGCTCTCCAGGCCCGTCCCGTCGAGGCGGTCCGCAAGCTCCGCTACGATTCAGCGCGGTTCATAAGACCGCCGAGTCGTCCTGCATCCAGCGAGGGCGAGCGGGGGACCCACTGCCGGACCGCGTGCTTCAGCACGAAGGCCGGATGGGGCGAATCGACCGCATCGCCGCGGTCGTAGCGACGGCGGATCACGGCTCGGGAGTGGGCTGTGACCGCGGCCGCGAGCCCGACAGCTAACCCCGTAGGTGGCTAGGTAAGGAGTGCAATTGATCGCTGAAAGGCTGATCGCGCCCGTCGCTGGCGCGATCGCAGTGACGTTCGCCGCAGCGCTAACGGGCACGGCGGCGCTCGCAAGCAGCAGCACCACGCCGCCGGCACCGACGACAATTGGCGCGAGCGGCGCGAGCGGGATCACAGGGGACCCGGTCATGATGAGCGATATCACGGCGCGCAACGTTCTGCTCGACCACCGCGTCAGCGTCGCGGGCGTGCTCGAGCCCACACCCGGGCTCGACACGGTGATCCTCCAGGAGCGCATCGCGCATCGCTGGCGCTCGGCAGCGCGGGCGCGCGACGTGGCCGGCAGCTTCACGCTGTCGTTTCGGCCGCGCGGTCTCGGCATCCATTCGATGCGCCTGCGCGTCGCCGGGGCCGGCGGCATCGCATACGTTCCGGCCGCGCACGTTGACGTGTTTCACACCGTACTCGCGTCGTGGTACGCGCCGGGCGGGCTGACCGCATGCGGCGAGGAGCTCACCGCCCGGACGTTGGGCGTTGCCAACCGGACGCTCCCGTGTGGGACGCCCGTCATTACCGCCGGCGCACGCTGCGCGTGCGCGTAATCGATCGAGGACCCTACGTCACGGGCCGCGACTACGACCTCACGATGGCGACCAAGGAAGCGCTCGGCGCCGGGGACCTGACCGAGGTGTGGGCAAACCACTGATATGGAGGTCGGCAGCCACTACAGCCGGAGCGCCAGCTGGCTGCCGTGGCCAGCGGCTGTCGCTCCTCCCGGCTCGTCGTCGAATGACGCGACCCGCACGCCGAGGAGGCGGACAGGGCGCGGTGGCGCATAGGCGCGGAGCAATTCGAGCGCCGTGGCAGCGATCGTCGCGCCCTCGTCGGTGAAGTGCGGCAGCGTTCGCGCGCGCGTCACTGTGGTCCAGTCGTCAAGGCGCACCTTCACGGCGATCGTTCGAGCGCGTCGCTGGCGCGTCCGCAGGCCGACGCCGAGCTCCCGAGCGAGTTCGACGAGCGTCTGTTCGAGCCGCGCCTGGTCGCTCACATCGACCGGGAAGGTCCGTTCGCTTGACCGCGACTTCGCGACGCGCGATGTCTCGACCGGGCTGTCGTCGTGAAAATGGGCGCGGGCGCGCAGCGCGAGCGCCTGGCGCTCGCCGAAGACCTGCGCAAGCAGCGTGTGGTCGGTGCGCTGCAGGTCGCCGACAGTTTTCACACCGGCGACCGCGAGGCGCTGCGTGGTCTTCGGACCGACGCCCTGCAGCAGCCGGACGGCGTGGCCGGCGAAGTGCGCGGCTGCCTGCTCCCGGCTCATCGCGACGAAAGCGGCCGGCTTGAAGGCCGAGCTGACGGTCTTGGCGACAAGTCGCGACGGTCCGACGCCGACTGAGATCTGAAGGCCGGTACGCTCGCTCACCTGCGCGACGAGCTCGCGCAATGCTGGCAGCGGCCGCTCGAGTGAGCTGACGTCGAGATATGCCTCGTCAATTCCGGCCTGTCCGACCGTTTCGAAGCTGGCCTCCACAATCGCCCACACCTCGCGGCTCTTTGCGCGGTAGGCCGCGAAATCGGGCGCGATGAAGATCGCGTCCGGACACAGTGCCCGGGCGCGTGCGGCGGGCATCGCGGAGTCGATGCCGTAGCGCCGCGCCTCGTAGCTGGCGGTGGTCACCACCGAGCGTGGTCCGACGCCGGCAACGACGAGCGGGCGGCCGCGAGCCTCCGGGTGTCGCTGCAGTTCGACCGAGGCGTAGAACGCGTCGATGTCGAGGTGGGCGATGACCCGGCGCTCTGCATGCACCGCACGATTGTGCTTGGCGGCGCAGACGCGTCAGGCTTCGGGCCTCAGAACAGCGCCGCGGCGAGTCGACGGCGCGTCTCACGCGCCAGCACGTCGCCAGGCTCCAGGCGGGCGAGCTCGCCGACGATCACGCGGCGCACGTCCTCGCGCTGGTCGCCCGTCTCGTCGAGTGCCGCCAGCAGGAGCTCGAACGCACGCTCCGGATCGCCGGCGTCGATCGCAGCGATAGCTTCATCCAGCTCACCTGTGCGCTGCAGCTCGATGCGAGCGCGCAGTCCGTCGGCCTCGAAGCCCGCCGGGACCGCCTCGAGCAACGTGGCTGCGTCGTCCAAGTCGCCGCGCGCGAGGAGCAGCCGCGCGAGCGGGACCGCGGCGTCCGCGCTGGCCGGCGCGAGCTCGACGGCTTTTCGCAGCGCCGCCTCATCGCCGGTGGCGACGAGGCGATCGACCTCTGATGGCACGATCGCGTCGAAGAACGCCTCCACGCCCGGCCGTGGCTGCGCCCCCACGAACTCGGCCACGACGGCGCCGTCACGGAACGCCTTGACAGCTGGGATCCCCTGGATGCCAAACGAGCTGGCAAGTTGCGGGTTGGCGTCGGTGTCGAGCTTGGCGAGCACGACGTCGCCTTCGCGTGCGGCAGCGGCGGCCTCGAGCAGCGGACCAAGCTGGCGGCAGGGGCCGCACCACGCCGCCCAGAAGTCGACGACGACCGGAGTCGTGTGCGAGCGCTCGATCACCTCGCGCTCGAAATCTGCCTCGCTGACGTCGATGACGGACACCCACACAGCCTACGATCCGCCGCAGTGGAACGTGAGATCCAAGGCGTGGCGGGGATCCTTCGGCTCGACGATGACGGTGTCGGCCCTGCGATCGTTGGTCTGCACGGCCTCAGCGCCACGCGGCGCTACGTCGTGATGGGCTCGCGCGTTCTCGAGCGCTCCGGCTATCGCGTGATCCTCTACGACGCACGCGGACATGGGAGCTCAGACCCGCCGCCGAGCGACGATTACTCATATCCGTCGCTTGCCGGCGACCTTCGGGCTCTCCTCGACGCGCTCGAGCTCGACCGGGCGGTGCTCGTCGGGGCGTCGATGGGCGCCCATACGGCGCTCCGCTTCGCGCTCGACAATCCCCAGCGCGTAGCCGCACTTGCGCTCGTGACGCCCGGCTACGACCCGGATCGCTTCGACGCCGCCCTCGCGCACTGGGATGCGCTGTCGCTGGCGCTGCGCGAGCGGGGGATCGACGGCTTCCTCGAGGCCTACGACTTCGAGCGCGTGCCGAGCGCCTGGCGCGAGACGGTGGCGACCGTCATCAGGCAGCGGCTCGCCTTGCACGCGCATCCTCTGGCTGTTGCTGACGCGCTCGCCGCTGTGCCGCGCTCGCGCCCTTTCGAGTCGCTCGCAGAGCTCGCGGCGATCGTCGCCCCGACGCTCGTCGTCGCGAGCCGCGACGAGGCTGACCCGGAGCACCCGTTCGCGCTGGCTGAGCGCTACGCGCGCGCGATCCCCGGCTCCGCGCTGATCGTCGAGGACGTGGGGCGCTCGCCGATCGCCTGGCAGGGCGGCCAGCTCTCGCGTTCCGTCGAACAGTTGGCCCGAGGCCTCGCGCAATAGCTCGAGGGCGATTACCATCAAGTGGTGAGCGATCCAGCTTCCGGCGTCGGCGTGCTCGCCGCCCTCGCGGCCGGCACCGTGTCGTTCCTGTCGCCGTGCGTGCTGCCGCTCGTGCCCGGCTACATCTCGACGGTCGTCGGCGTCGCGCCGGCAGAGATCGATCGGGCGAGCGCGCGCCGCGTCATCGGGCCCAGCCTGCTGTTCATCGCGAGCTTTTCGACGATCTTCATTTTGTTCGGCCTCAGCGCCACCGCGATCGGGTCGTTGCTGGTGCAAAACAAGGTGGTGCTCGAACGCGTCGCTGCGGGCATCATCGTCGCCCTTGGGCTGCTCTACCTGGCGGCCTCGCTGGTCCCGCAGCTCGGACGCGAGTGGCGTCCTCAGCGTCTCCTCGCGCGCGCTGGCAAGGGCGGCCCGGTGGTGGCAGGAGCCGCGTTCGCGATCGCCTGGACGCCCTGTGTCGGGCCGACGCTCGGGGCGATCCTGACGGCGGCGGGGATCAGTGGCTCCGAGGGCCGCGGTGCCCTGTTGCTCGCGTTCTACTCGGCTGGTCTCGCAATCCCGTTCCTGGCCACCGCACTCGCGTTCGACCGGATGACGACGGTCTTCGCCGCCGTCAAGCGCCATTACCGTGTCGTCGTCTTCACCGGCGGCGCCGTGCTGATCGCGATGGGCGTGCTGATCTGGACCAACCAGCTCGTGGTGCTGAACTCCGAGGCCCAATCCGGCCTTTCGCACCTCGGGATCGGGTTCCTGAACATGTGAATTCGTTGCCGCTTCGCGGCAGCGAAATCAACGGCCCACGCGGTCGCGGGGAGTGCGAGCGACTTTGCGCCGCGGAGCGGTGTTAGCTGTCGCTCGTGGCGAAGTGCTCGAACGTCACTTCGCCGGCCGGACGCGCCGGTGCGAAGAGCGGGCCCTGCGCCGCGCTACAACCGACCGTCCGCAGTTCCTCGAGCTGTGACATCGACTCGACGCCTTCGGCGAACACGCTGATCTCGAGTTCGCGCGCCGCGGCAACGACCGCGACCACAGCGGCGCGGCTAGCGCGCGTACCGGTTGCGGCGAGCTCGCCGATGAACGACGGGTTTAGCTTGATCGCGTCGAACGGCAGCTCGATCAGGTGGCGGAGCGGCGCATAGCCGGCGCCGAAATCGTCGAGCGCCAGCCCGACCCCGAGCTCATGCAGCTGGGCGAGGCGAGTCGCAGCCTTGGCGGGATCCGCGAGCACGGCCGCCTCGGCCAGCTCGATCGCAAGCGCACGATGAGGAAGCTTCGCGGCTTCGAGGGTCGCCTCGAGGCTTGCGACGAAACCCTCGTCGGCGAGTTGGCGCGGCGAGACGTTCAGAGCGAGGAACAGGTCGGTCCCGTCGGCGCGCCAAGCGGCGACCTGTTCGGTGGCGGTGCGCGTTATCCACGCGCCGAGCGGGACTATCAGGCCGGACTGCTCGGCAAGCGGGAGGAGCTCCGTCAGCGGTACGACGCCGCGTTCGAGGTGATCCCAGTGCAGCAGGGCCTCGAACCCAACGACCGTTCCGTTGCCGATCGCGACGATCGGCTGGTAGCGCAGTTCGAGCTCCTCGCGCTCGAGTGCAGAGCGCAGGTCGCGCTCGAGCTCGAGCCGGCGTTCCAATTCGGAGCGGAGCGCGCTATCGAAGATTGCAACGCGGTTGCGCCCCGACGTCTTCGCCTCATACATCGCGATGTCGGCCTGGTGGATCAGTTCGGCCGCGGTGTCGGTCGGGTTGTGGGCGGTACTGAGTCCGATGCTTGCCGACACCGAGATCAGCCCGGTGCCGAGATCGATCGGCTCCTCGAGCGCCGCCAGTGCGCGGCCGGCCACCGTCACCGCTTCCAGCTCCTCGCCGAGCGAATCAACGAGGATCCCGAACTCATCTCCACCCAGGCGAGCGACGACGTCGCCGGCGCGAATGGCCGTGCGCAGCCGCTCCGCGACCTGCGCGATCAGGCGATCCCCGGCCTGGTGGCCGATGCTGTCATTGATCTGCTTGAGCTGGTCGATGTCGACGAACAGGACGGCGAGTGGTCGCCCAGTCCGCTCGTTGCGGACGAGCGCCTGGCTGACCTCGTCGAGGAAGACCTCTTTGTTCGGTAGCCGCGTGAGCGGGTCGCGACCGACCCGGTTCTCGAGCTTGACCCAATCGGTGATGTCCTTGGCTGACGCGTACCAGCGATCGCCGTGGACCGCGCCGCTCCACAGCAGCCAGCGCCAGGCCCCGTCGGCGTGACGGTGACGAGCAAGCAGGTCGAACAGCTGCTCGCGGGGGATGCCGTTCTCACCGGTGGCCGCCTCAGGAGTCAGCGCTTGCGGTGGAGCCTCGGAACGGGCGAGATCGAGCAGCGATCGCCCGATCAGAGTGCTCGGCTCGACACCGAGAACGCGCCTGCAGGCCGGGTTGACGGAGAGGAAGCGGCCCTCGGTGTCGAGGATCGCGAGCATCGCGCCCGCATACTCAAACAGCGCCTCGAAGGTGGCGGCGTCGGGCTCGGCCCCCCCCTGAGGCGGGGTGGCCGGATCCTCGCTGATCAACCTGAGCGGCAAAGAGGGAATGGGAGTAAGTTCGGTTCGGGCGCCCGAGACAGCTCGAGCGCATGCTTACTGACGTAATCGGCGTTCCGGTGTTGCGGCTTGAAGCTCCCCTAGGATGGATGGATGAATGATCGGGGGCCTCGAGTGCGCGACTCAACGCTCGCGCTCTGGATGGGCCGCCAGGACGAGAACATCGGCGGATTCGTTCATGGCGGAACGGTGATGAAACTGTGTGATGAGGCGGCCAGTCTCGCGGCGGTCAGGTATTCGCGTCAACCCGTGGTGACCGCTGCGGTCGACCGCATGACGTTTCTCGTGCCGATCCACGTCGGTGAGCTCGTGACATTCTCCGCCAGTGTCAACGCGGTCTGGCGAACCTCGATGGAGGTGGGCGTCCGGGTCGAGGCTGAGAATCCGCTGACCGGCGAGCGGCGCCACACGAACAGCGCATACCTGACGCTCGTTGCCGTCGATCCACGTGGCCGCCCAGTGCAGGTTGAGCCACTCGAAGCGCTCGACGACGAGGCGCGCCGGCGCGAGGCTGGGGCGCAGATCCGCCGCGCCAACCGGCTCGCCGAGCGCGAGCGCATTCGTCAAGCGCAAGACTGAGCCGCGCGCCGTGGTGCACCGTCAGGAGCGGTTCACGCCCCAGCGATCCTAAAATCGGCTAGGAAGCGGCGCGTAGCCTGCTCGTGAGGCTGGTCACCGATAGCGGCCCGCTGACGCGCTCGACGATCTCGCCGCGCGAGTCGATGAAGATCCAGGTCGGGAGGCCGTTGGAGACCCCGAACGCATCGCCGGTCGTGCCCATCGGGTCACTCAGCACCGGAAAGGTCCAGTGGTAGTGGTTCAGGAAGGCCCGCGGCCCGCTGCCGAAGTCCTCGTAGTCGATCGCGAGGAGCCTCCCGTGACCTGCGCTGGAGCGTGCGAACCGCGCGACGGCCGGCGCCTCCTGCCGGCACGGCGCGCACCAGCTCGCGAAGAAGACGATTGCCTCAGCGTGCCCGCGCAGGGTCGCGGTGGTCACCGGGCCGCCCTGTAGCGCGGCGTGGGGGAGCGGCGGCGCAGTCACGATCTTCTTTCCGGGGGCGAGCACGCCGTAGGCGAGCAGCGCAAGCAGGACCGCCACCAGGGCAAGGCGCAATCCCAGTGGACGTGTCAGCGGCCTCATTTGCCCGCGAGCTGCGACATCTCGCGTAAACGATTGCACGCCCGGCGCGACAAGCAGGCTCGCGGCAGGGGATCGCGGCGGTCGCGAAGAAGTAAGACGCGGAAGCGAGCCGGCTGAGGACCCTCCTCCGGGCCCGCTCCCGAAAGGGCGGCTCCGGTCTCCTGGTGGCGCGGCCTCACACCTCGGTGGCCTCGCTCTTTGCGGCTCGTTCCGCGTCCTGCAGCCAACATAGGGCGCGGCTTCGGCCGATGCAAGTGACGAAGTGCGTCGATCTCGCAATCTCCGTGGAAATCCACCTCGACAGGCCATCGGATAGGGTCGAGGGCGTGAGCTACAAGCCTGATCAGAAGGTACTCGAGCGCTACGCCGACGTCCTTGTCAACTTCGCGCTTGGTGGCGGAAACGGCGTACGAGCAGGCGAGGTCGTCCTCGTGGTGGCAAACGAGGCGGCGAAGCCGCTCTACGTCGAGCTGATGCGCGCCGTCGTGCGCGCGGGCTGCCACCCGATCGCCCATTACTCGCCAGACGATGACGCCAACTACAACGTCACGCGCGATTTTTTCGAGCTGGCGAGCGATGAGCAGATCGACTTCTTCCCGGCGCGTTACCGTCGCGGCCTCGTCGACGAGATCGATCACATGGTCGCCGTGCTCAGCGACGCCGACATGCAGGCGCTCGAGGGTATTCCGCCGGCGAAGATCATGCGCCGCGGCACATCGATGAAGCCGTGGATGGAGTGGCGCTCTGAGAAGGAGAACGCGGGCAAGTTCACGTGGACGCTCGGGCTCTATGGAACGCCGGCGATGGCGGCCGAGGCGGCCATGAGCGAAGCCGAGTACTGGGAGCAGATCATCCAGGCCTGTTTCCTCGACGAGCCGGACCCGATCAAGCGCTGGCGTGAGGTGTCAGAACAGATCAGCGACTACAAATCGCGGCTGAACGCGCTAGCCATCGAGCGCGTTCACGTACTGGGCGAGGATGTCGATCTCCAGATCCTGATCGGGGAGAGCCGCCAGTGGGTCGGCGGCAGCGGCCGCAACATTCCAAGCTTCGAGATTTTCACGAGCCCTGATTGGCGCGGGACCGAAGGATGGATCCGCTTCGACCAGCCGCTCTACCGCTACGGCAATCTCGTCAAGGGCATCCAGCTCGAGTTCGAGCGCGGTCAAGTCGTGAGCGCGACCGCGGACCTGGGCGAGGAGCTGCTGAAGGAGATGGTGGCGACCGAGAACGCCGACAAGGTGGGGGAGTTCTCGCTGACCGACAGCCGCTTCTCGCGGATCACCAGGTTCATGGCCGAAACGCTCTACGACGAGAATGTTGGCGGTCCCTACGGGAACACGCACATCGCTCTCGGCAAGTCCTACCTCGACTGTTTCGCCGGCGACCCGAGCGGCGTCGACGCCAAGGAGGCCGAGCGCCTCGGCTTCAACGACTCGAGCGTACACACCGACATCATCTCGACGACCGACCGCACGGTCACGGCCACGCTGCGCGACGGCAGTGAGATCGTGATCTACGCGGGCGGCCAGTTTCGGCTGTAGAACGCTGCGGGAGCCCGCCTAACGGCGGGCTTTCCTCGCTTGGCGACTGTGGGGACTGGGCGCCGGGTGCGAAGCTGGCGCGCGCCTGGCCTGGGCTACGTGGCGCCGGATGCGCCGGTCGCTGCGGTTGCTCCGGACGCCCCCGTCGTGCTTGTCACGCCGCTCGCTCCGCTCACGCCGCTGGGGCCGGTGCTGCCGCTTGGCGCAAGATGTTGGCGCAGGTCCGCCCAGATGAGGCGGGAGATCCCCTCAATCGTGTCGATGCCGTAGCCCTCGGAGGGGTTTTCGTTGGTCATGACGGCGATCAGATAGAACCGATGATTTCCGCGAACCATGCCGATGCTGTTGATCTGCCAGCCGCCGGCGACAGGTAGCCAGCCGTTCTTCACGGCGACCGTGGCTCGCGCCGGGCCGGCGGTGATACCCCAGTAGTCGAAGCTGATCACATGCTCCATCAGCTGGAGCTCGGTCTCGCGGTAGGCGTAGTGGAGGACCGTGTTCGGAAGCGCGATGTGGCGGAGCAGGCGCAGCTGGTCGCGCGGCGTGGTCTCGGTCAGTCCCCAGGCGTAGTTCGGCGTCGTCTGCGTCATGTGCAGGCGGGCGTCGAACGCCGCAACCGCCGGGGCACCACCCTCTTCGTCCCAGAGGTCGGTGGCGTCGTCGTTGTCGCTCGCCTCGATCATCCCGGCGGCGGTTTCCAGATCGTCGCCGTCGAGCGGCTCACGGTGGGCCTGAGCCTGCGCGAGTAGCAGGGCCAGGATGTTCGCCTTGACGATGCTCGCCGTCTGCTCGCGATCACCGGGGTGAAAGAGGAATGTCGTCTTCGTGGCGACGTTGTAGACGCCCGCGGTGACGTTGCCTGAGCGCGTGTCGAGAAAGCGCCGCATCGCCCGCGTCGCGAACGGGTTCGGCGGGACCACCGGCCCCGGCGCGCCAAGGCTCGCCTGGGCCGTCAGCGCTCGCGCTGGCGTGGTGGACGCGGCGGCCGTCGCCCGCACGCCTCCGTCGGCCGGCGTGCTATCAGCCGCAACCAGCGAAACGCCAACCGCGGCAGCCAGCAGGAGCGCCGCGACGCCCGCCGCACGGCGCGCCCGAGTCTGGCCGAGGAGTCCAAGCATGTCCGGCCGCGAGCTTAGAGCGCCCTCAGGGCGGCAGCGGCACCGGCGCCACAGGCACGGGCCGCTCGGCGTACTGAGCGCTGGCGCTAGGCGAGGTCGAGGACGACCTGAGGTGCCGGGATCACGTGGTCCTGGCTGTCCTCGGCGGGGATGATCGCCGTGCCGATCGCGAAGAACTCGATCACGTGGCTGCCCCAGCCGTGCGAGCGCTCGTGGATGTCGACACCGACGATCCCCTCGGCCTTGGCCTCGAGCGCCTCGGCCTGCATCCGCTCCATCGCCAGCTCGCGCGCGTCGTAGAGCGCCTGGGTGAAGTTGGGCAGCTCGACGTTCTGGCCCGTGTTGCGCAGCGACTGGCGCATCGTCTGGTGGGCGACGTGATAGACGCACGACCCCATCACCATCCCGACGGGGCGGTGACCGGTCTGGAGCAGCGTCCAGAACTCCTGGCCCGTCAGGTCGCTCGTGAACGGCCGGCCCGACGGGGCGCGATGCAGCACACCACCCCGGTGCTTCACGGCCGTGCCGACGGCGATGAACTCGGCCATGTTCTCGCCCCACTCGTAGCGTCCGATGTCGAGCCGCACACCCACGACCCCGTCAGCCCCGAGCTGCTCGGCCTCCTCCTCCATCCGCGTCATCGCCAGCTCGCGCGCCTCGTACATCGCCTGCGAAAGCACCGTCAGCTCCTGGTTCTGACGGTAGCTGGCGAGCTGGATTCCGATGTGGTAGATGCTCGAACCGATCACCAGGCCAAGCGGCTGGAACCCGGCCTGGCGGACGAGCAGGAACTCGTTGACGGACAGGTCGCTGGTGAACAGTCCGGCACGGTTCTGCTCGAGCCGCGCGCGCCCGGCCTGTGGGAGGCCTTCTGTGCTCGTTGGGTCGTAGGCCATCAGGCTGTTTCCTTTCGGGTGGCTGCGATTCGCACGAAGATCGGGGTCAAATGAACCACGAGTCGCTGCATCACAAGGACAGGACGCTGAGCGCGCCGGGAAGCTCATCGGTTTCGAGGGACGGGTCCTCGCGGATCACGGTCCCGATCACGTCGAACGTGACGATCATGTCGTCGCGCTCGTAGCCCATTCCGGAGACGCGATAGCCGCGCGAGTGCTGGGCGAGCTTGACGCCGACGACGCCGTCGCCGCCCGCCGCGTGTGCCGCGTCCTGCAGGTAGCGCATCGCCGTTGCGCGGGCGGCGTAGACGCCGCGCGTGAAGTCGGTCAGTTCCTGGTTCGTCCACGACGCCGAGCCGGCAAACATGCCGCCGCGCTGCGTCATCTGCGTCTGCCACGTGGCCGGGACGTAATGCACGCTCGTGTGCGCCGCGATGCCAACCGGGCGCAGGCCGGCGGCGCAGAGCTTCCAGAACTCCTGCCCCGAGAGATCGGTGAGCACCGGACCGCCCGGCGAGCGTAGATGCTCCGGCAGGCGCACCGCCGTGCCGACCGCGATGAACTCGACCGCGCCGGGCGCCCAGTCGTGCGCGCCCTGCGTGATCCGCACGCCGACGACCGCGTCGGCGCCGGCGGTCTGCGTCTCCTCGAGCAGCCGACCGAGCGCGAGCCGGCGACTCTCGTTGTAGGCGTCGGAGAGCACGCGCACCTCGCCGGGCTGGAAGTAGTAGCCGGTCTGCCAGCCGGTGTGGTAGATCGAGGAGCCCATCACCAGCGTCACGGGGCGGATGCCGAGCCGCGCGAGCAGTGCGAACTCGTTGACGGCGAGATCGCTGCCGTACGGTCCGGCGGCGCCCGATTCGGCGAGCGCCGCGAGACGCTCGCTCGCCGGCAGCGGGATGCCACCGGCCTCGATGCGCCGTAGCGATTCGGCCGCGCGTTCGAGCTCGGCAGGGTCAGGGGCGGGCCCGCGGCGAAACAGCGGGCTCATCGGATCAGCGCCTCGAGCGCGATGCGCGACTGCTCACCGACCGCCGCGGTCTGCGCCACGGCCGCGACCACGTCGGCGATCCAGTCCGTCAGCCCGCATTGCTCGCGCTTCAGCGTGATTCCGCGGACGACCGCGTGGCGGGTACAGTCAAAGCCGGCGGGGCTTCGCCGGAGCTCGAAGCGCGCGTCGCCGAGCGACAGGGATATCGCCTCGACCGCGGTGTCCTTCGAGCGGAAACCGCCAATCCGCCGGCGCTTCACGGCCACCATGCCTGGCAGCGCCTCCTCGAGGCGCACGGCGAGCGCCGCGACGAGCGCCTCGATGTCGACGCTGTCGGCACGCAGCTCGGCGGCCGCTAGATCAAGCGCCTGGCCGTGCTCGAGCTGTTCATCGGCGCTCACGCGCGCACGCGTCGAGCGAGCCGGGGGAGGGGGCGCACGGTCATCGCTTTCAGGGTACGGCTTCGCTCGTCCCGGCGTCCTGCTGAGTCCGGCAAGGACCGGCCCGCGGCGCTAATGTCCACCTGCGATGGAGGAGATCGCTCCCGGACTGTGGCACTGGACCGCGGAGCACGCTGAGATCGGTTCGTTGGTGCACTCCTACTACCTCGCCGGCGAAGCAGTCGTGCTCGATCCGATGGTGCCGGCTGAGGGCATCGAATGGTTCGAACGCGTCGGAGCGCCCGCGCACGTCCTGCTCACGAACCGCCACCACGACCGCCAGTGCTGGCAACTGCGCGAACGCTTCGGCTGTGAGATCCACTGCATCCGCAACGGCCTGTACGAGCTCGCCGGTCGCGGCCCGGTGAGCGCGTTCGACTTCGGCGACGAGTTGCCGGGCGGCGTGATCGCCTACGAGGTCGACGCGATCTGCCCGGACGAGACCGCGCTCTTCATCCCCGCGCACAAGGCCCTCGCCTGCGCCGACGGTGTCGTGCGCTGGCCGAGTGCCGGGGAGGGCCTGAAATTCGTCCCGGACTACCTGATGGACGACCCGGAGCGCACCAAGGCGGGGCTGCTCGAGTCCTACCGGCGACTGCTCGCATTGGACTTCGACCTGCTCGCGATGGCTCACGGCGACCCGGTGGTCGCCGGCGGGAAGGACGCCCTGCGCCGCTTCATCGAGGAGCAGAGTTGAAAGCGGACCGGGCGGGTATCGTGTCTGCAGTGGACGACGCACGCGCAGCGGACCTCCTCGGCAAGGCGCGCGACGATGCGCAGGACGCGTTGCGGCGGCTTCGCGGGGCGGAGGGCACTCCCGACGACGGCCAGACAGACGCCTCCTCCGACGCCGACAATCTCGTCGAGACCGAGACCGACGAGGCGCTCGAGGAGCTCCTCGTTCGCCGGCTCGAGGCGATCGAGCGTGCCGAGACCCGCCTGGGCGAGGGGACCTTCGGCCGCTCGATCCAAAGTGGCGAGCCGATTCCCGACGGCCGGCTCGAGATCGAGCCGTGGGCCGAGCTGACGCTCGAGGAGCAGGCGGGCGGCTGAGGTCGTCGCGCCGCGGCGTCCGCAGGGGCCCCGAAGAGCGCTAAAGCGCCGTCCATCTCCGAGTCGAGAGCCGGCCCCTTCGCTCACGCTCGGCTGGCGTAGCGCCGACATTGTTTACATCTACGACTCTCACGCCCAGCACGTTCCGCAGTCCGGCGATCCAGGCCTCGAGGGCATCGAGCAGCTGTGCGCGATGGCGGTCGACGCGCTCGGCGCCGGCAGGGTGCTCGTCTGGCGCTACGTCGCGTCATCGCGGCGCGTGTCGCCGGTTGCAGGCGCCGTCGCCGGCGAGGCCTCGTACTCGATCTCGAGTCTCGCCTGGCGCTGGTCGGACAAGAGCGTCGAGGACATCCACCCGTTCGAAAAGAGTCTCCAGCTGCGCCGAGCGGTCATCGCGATGGCGGGCGAGCTGCAGCGGGAGGCGCCGGCGTTTGCGCGCGAGCTGATCGGCAGCTCGGTCTGGTGCGAGCCGGTGGTGGTCGGTCAGCCCGTCGGAATTCTCATGGTTGAGCCCGCCCCGTCCGGCGCGGCGGCAGAGGCTGCGCGGCGAATCGCCACGAGCGTCGGGGCGCTCCTGACGTGGCAGGCCGCGGAGCGGGGGCGGACCCAGGCCGAGCTGCTGCTGGCACTGATCGAGGCGGCCGGGGCTCACACCGGCTCGCCCGGGGAGCTGCTCGCGATGGTCTGCGAAAAGCTCGCGAGCCAGACCAGCATGACTCGCGCGAGCGTGTTCCTGGCGACCGACGGCCAGCTCGTGCCGCGGATGTCGAGCTACGCCGACGGGCATCACGAGCTCGACTCGTGGGCACTGTTCCGCGACGCCGTCGAGCCGCCGCCGATCGTGGAGGCCGCGTTCACCTCGCAACGCCCGGTCACCGCGGTCAACGGCGATGATCCACGCCTCGCCGGCTGGTGGTCCGAGAACTTCGGCATGCAGGCGGCCGTCGCCGCGCCGCTCGGTCGCCCGCTGAATCCGATCGGTGCGCTACTCGTCGATTCCGCGGTCCCACGCACGTTTCGCCACGACGACGTGCGCCTGATCGCCGCCGCGGGGACGATGCTCGGCGAGATCGTTGAGCGAGTACAGGAGGCCGAGGAGCGCGAGTCACGGCTCGCAGCCTCCGGCTCGCTGCTCGAGCTGCTCAAGCTCGGCCTGGACAGTCCGGACACCGATCACATGGCGAGCCGGCTCGCGACGATCGCACGGCAGGCGATGCGCACCGAAACGGCCGTCGTGTGCCTGGCGCGCGGCGACGGCGGACTGCATGAGGCTGCCCGCGCCGCAACGCCTGCGGCCGGGGGCGACGATCGTCCGCCAGCACCGGCCGCGCTGTCCGACCCAAAGCAGCTTGCCGTCCCGATCGCTGTCACCGATGCCCGCACCGAGCGGGGCGGCCCAGCGCGGCTCCTGCATGAGCTCAACCTCACGTCCGGGATCCTGATCCCGCTTGCCGGGGAGGGCGCGGGTCGCGGAGTCCTGGTCTGCGGCGACAGCTCGGCCCGCAAACGCAGTCAGCGCTCGCTCGACCTGGCGGCCCAGCTCGGGCTCGAGGGCGGACTCGTGCTCGAGGCGACCAGGCTGCGGGAGGTCGACGCAGCCCGCCGCCTCGAGCTGCAGGCGCAGGCGGCGGAGGCGACGCGCTCGGCCGAGGTCAAAGCGGCCTTCCTCGCGAACATGAGCCACGAGATCCGCACGCCGATGAACGGCGTCCTCGGGATGAACGAGCTGCTGCTGACCACCAGCCTCAGCGAGGAGCAGCGCGGCTACGCCGAGCAGGTTGCACGCTCCGGCGAGCACATGATGACGATCATCGACGAGATCCTCGACATCTCGAAGATCGAGGCGGGCCACCTCGAGCTCGACCTCACGGAGTTCGACTTCCACCAGACCGTCAGGGAGGCATGTGCCGTCGCGGGTCTGCTCGCGGAGGCGAAGGGCCTCGCCTTCCGCGTGCAGATCGCCCACGACGTGCCGCAGTTCGGATACGCCGACCGTCGCCGGCTGCGCCAGGTTCTCCTGAACCTCGTCTCCAACGCCGTGAAGTTCACCGAAGAGGGAGCGGTCACCGTCGAGGTCAGCTCGCGAACGAGCGACCAGCGCGTGGTGCGCATCGAGGTGGTCGATAGCGGCATCGGAATCGACCCGGCGGCCCTCGACCGCCTCTTCGAGCCCTTCACACAGGCCGACCCGTCGACGACACGCGGCTACGGCGGCACCGGCCTCGGCCTGGCGATTGCGCGCGAGCTCGTCGAGCTGATGGGCGGGTCGATCGGCGCTGCGCCAACCCCAGCCGGGCGGGGGAGCACGTTCTGGGTCGAGCTCGAACTGCAGAGCCGCGTCAAAGCGCCTGATGCTCCCCCAGCCGAGCGAACCAACAGCGGGCCGGCAACACTGTGGCCGAGTTCGCCGCACGTGCTGGTTGCCGAGGACAATCCGGTGAATCAGATCGTCGCCGTCGCGGCTCTCAAACGCTGCGGCTGCAGCGTCGACGTCGTCAGCAACGGCCTGCAGGCGCTTGAGGCGCTCAGCGCCGGGCACTACGACGCAGTGCTGATGGACTGCCAGATGCCCGAGATGGACGGCTACGCGGCGACGCGGGAGCTGCGTCGCCGCGAAAACAACGGCCATCGCACGCCGGTGATCGCGATGACCGCTCACGCGATGGACGGCGACCGCGAGAAGTGCCTCCAGGCCGGTATGGACGACTACGTCAGCAAGCCGGTCCGGCGTGAGCAGCTCGTGGGTGCACTGCAAGCCTGGATCCCCGCGTCGGCGGCCGTCGCGGTGGCCGATGGCGGCGACGCGGCCTACGGGGAAGGCGCGCGCTAGCGTGTACGACCTGACCAGAGAGACGGAGCCTTCGGCTGCGGCGGCGGTCCCCGGCGACCAGCTCGCACGCAAGTTACAGCGCCTGTTGGGCGTCGAGCGCTTCGAGCCTTCGCGCGCATTTCGCGAGCAGGCGCTGATCAACGAGGCGTCTGTCTACGACGAGGCTGAGCACGATTTCTCCGGCTGGTGGGAAAAGCAGGCGCACGAACTGCTCGACTGGGAGGTCCCGTGGGACACCGCTTTCGACGATTCGCGCGCCCCGTTCTACGAATGGTTCGTCGGCGGCAAGCTCAACGCTTGCTACAACTGCGTCGATCGCCACATCGTTGCGGGCCTGGGCGAGCGAGTCGCGTTCCATTGGTATGGCGAAGCGGGCGAGGAGCGGACGATCACCTACGCCGATCTGCACCGTGACGTCCAGCTGCTTGCCAACGCGCTCAAGGCCCGCGGCGTCGGCAGGGGTGACATCGTCGGGATCTACCTGCCGATGGTGCCCGAGGTCGTCGTCGCGATGCTCGCCTGCGCGCGCATCGGCGCGCCCCACAACGTGGTCTTCGACGGCTTCTCGGCGGCCGCGGTCCGCGATCAGCTCGAGTTCTGCGGAGCGAAGGCGTTGATCACGGCCGATGGCGCGCGGCGCAAAGGCTCGTCGTTCCCGCTCAAGGCAGCGATCGACGAGACCGTCGCTGAACTCGAGCGCTTGGAGACGATCATCGTCCTGCGCCACGCCAACGTGGCGTGTGAGATGCGGGACGGCCGCGATGTCTGGTGGCATGAGGCCTGCGAGCGCAGCGATCCCGACTGCCCCTGTGAGGCCCTCGACGCCGAGCATCCGCTCTTCATCCTCTACACCTCCGGCTCGACGGCCAAGCCCAAGGTCGTCGTCCATTCCACCGGTGGCTACCTCGTCGGTGTAGCCTGGACCAGCAGGTACGTGTTCGACCTGAAGCCCGCCAGCGACGTGTTCTGGTGTACCGCCGACGCGGGCTGGGTCACCGGGCACAGCTACGTCGTCTACGGCCCACTCGCCAACGCCGCCACGAGCGTCATGTACGAGGGTTCGCCGGACTACCCGAGCAGGGCCATCATCTGGGAGCTGATCGAGCGCAGCAGGGTGACGATCCTCTACACGGCTCCGACCGCGATCCGCACATGGATGAAGTGGGGGGAGGAGTATCCGGCGGCGCACGACCTCAGCTCGCTGCGCCTGCTCGCGACGGTCGGCGAGCCGATCAACCCGAAGGCCTGGCTCTGGTATCACACCGTCGTCGGCGGCGCACGGTGCCCGATCGTCGACACCTGGTGGCAGACCGAAACCGGCTGCATCTTGATCGCCGCGCTGCCGGGCGTGAGCGCGACCAAGCCCGGGTCGGTCACCCGACCGCTTCCCGGGATCGACGCCGACGTTGTTGATGAGGATGGCGGCTCGGTCCGCGGGAGATATGGCTATCTCGTCCTCAAGCGCCCGTGGCCGGCGATGCTGCGCACGCTCTACAAGGAGGACGAGCGCTACAAGGAAACCTACTTCGGCCGCTTCGACGAGCGCAGCTACCTCGGAAGCTTCGGCGAGCGCGTCTACTTCGTGGGCGATGTCGCCCGGATCGACGACGACGGGTACTTCTGGATCGGCGGCCGCGTCGACGATGTTCTGAACGTCGCCGGCTCGCGCTTCGCCGCGGCCGAGGTCGAGTCGGCGATCGTCGCCCATCCCAAGGTGGCAGAGGCTGCGGTGATCGGCCAGTACGACGAGGACAGCGGGCAGGCCATGTGTGCGTTTGTGAGTCTCGAGGGTGACGTTCGTGGCTCCGAGCGGCTCGAGCAGGAGATCCGCGACGCGGTCACGGACCGCGTCGGTGAGCCGGCCAGCCCGCGCCGCATCATCTGGTCCGACGAGCTGCCGAAGACGCGCTCCGGCAAGATCATGCGCCGGCTCCTGCGCGACATCGCGGCCGGAGAGCCGCTCGGCGATCTCACGACGCTGCGTGACCCGCGCGTCATGGGAGAGCTCGAGCAGCACTTCGTCGGCGGCTCGGGGGCGGAGCGACGGCCGAAGCCGTCCGGCGAGGCTGCGGCTTAGCCTCAGCGCCGAACCGGGCGCGACCGGCCGCCGGGGCCCGCAGTGCGCCTGGAGGCTCGCCTCGCCAGCGCACGTCGGATGCGACAATCGCGTGCCAACCAAGAGGCCGCAGGCGCGCAGAGCGGATCGACGGAGATCGCGTGCGAGATCGCCGGGCGCTCGTTGGGCTTGAGACCGAGACACCGGAGGGCGGCAGATGAGCTACGAGGATCGCTGGGAGACGGTGCGGGTGCTCGTCGAGGAGGGGATCGCATGGGTGGAGCTGAACCGCCCGGATAAGCGCAACGCGATGAGCCCGACGCTGAACCGCGAGATGATCGACGTGCTCGAGCAGCTCGACGGCGACGACGAGGTCGGCGCGCTCGTGCTGAGCGGCGCCGGCGAATCGTTCTCGGCCGGCATGGACCTCAAGGAGTACTTCCGTGAGGTCGATCGCTCGCCGGCGCACGTCCAACGCAGGGTGCGCCGCGACAGCAACTACTGGCAGTACAAGCTGCTGCGCTCCTACGCCAAGCCGACAATCGCGATGGTCAACGGCTGGTGCTTCGGCGGAGCCTTCACCCCGCTCGTCGCCTGCGACCTAGCTGTCGCTGCCGACGAGGCGACGTTCGGGCTGTCGGAGATCAATTGGGGGATCCCGCCCGGCAGTGTCGTCAGCCGTGCGCTCGCGGAGACCGTCGGGACGCGCGACGCCCTGCTTTACATAATGACCGGGCGCACGTTCGATGGTCAGCGCGCGGCGGAGATGGGCCTCGTCAACTGGAGCACGCCGCGCGAGCGGCTGCGGACCGAGGTCGAGGCGCTGGCGCGCGAGTTGCTCGCCAAGAACCCGGTGGTGCTGCACGCGGCGAAGCTCGGCTTCAAGAACTGTCGCAACATGGGCTGGGAGCTCTCCGAGGACTACCTCTACGCAAAGCTCGAGCAATCACAGTTCCTCGATCGCGAGGGCGGGCGCGAGGAGGGCCTCAAGCAGTTCCTCGACGAGAAGACGATCCGACCCGGGCTCGAGAACTACGCACGCTGACCCGGACGGGCGGCGCAGCTGACGCGCCGCGCCGGGTCGGGACCGCCATCTCAGTACGACGCTGCGTGCGACTGCGCGAACGCCGGCGGATCAATCCCTCGCATCCCTTCCCAAAGCTGTCCAAAGCGCTCGGCGCGAATGCGCAATCCTTTGACGGGGGAGAGTGCTGGCCGTTAATGTGGCCGCTTGCCGGCCACCACGACGCTCGCCCACAACGAAACTCGCGTGGGTTCGCAGGCTGCCTATATTCCGCACCCGCTCCGTCCGTATGCGCCGCTGATCATCAACGCGGCGCTGACCGGCATGGTTCCGCGGCGTGATCGCGTTCCGAACGTTCCGGTGACGCCTGAGCAGATCGTCGCGGACGCCGAGGCGTGCTTCGCGGCGGGGGCGACGGTCGTTCACGTCCACGCACGCGCCGCCGACGAATCACCCGAGTGGCGTCGGGAGGCCTACGCCGAGTTCATCCCGCAGATACGCGAGCGCTGCCCCGGAATCGTCGTCTGTGCCAGTACGAGTGGCCGCACGTTCAGCGAGTTCGAGAAGCGCGCCGACGTGCTCACTCTGGAGGGAGCCGCTAAGCCTGATATGGCCAGCCTGACGCTCGGTTCACTCAACTTCCGTGACGTGGCAAGCGTCAACTCGCCACAGATGATCCGCAGCCTCGCCGAGCGGATGGCCGAGGCGAGGATTCGACCCGAGCTCGAGGTCTTCGACAGTGGCATGGCCTATCTCGCCAACGCACTGCACGCCGAGGGTCTGTTACCAGAGCCGATGTACGTGAATGTCCTACTCGGCTCGCCCAACAGCGCGCCCGCACGAATCGGTGCCCTGGCAGCCCTCGTCGACGCGCTACCGTCGGGCGTGGTCTGGGCGGCGGCGGGAATCGGGGCGTTCCAGCTGCCGATCAATGCGATCGCCGTCTTTGCCGGTGGGCATGTCCGGACCGGGCTTGAGGACAACAGCCACCTCGACCACCTCACCCGAACGCCGGCGACCAACGCCGAGCTCGTGAGTCGCGTCGCGGCGCTGGCGGCAGTGGCGGGCCGGTCGTTGAGCAGCGCCGCGGAGACGCGGGCAGCGCTCGGACTGCCCGCGCCCCTAGAGCGCGCATGAGTTCGGCCGAGGCGAGCTTCGCCTGCGCGCCGATGCAGGCGGGGCTGCTCTACGAGACGCTCAGCGGGGCTCCGGGCAGCTATACACAGCAGGTACTCATAACGTGTCGCGAAGAGCTCGAGCCCGACGCCCTTCGCCGAGCGTGGATCGAGCTCGTCCGGCGGCACGATGCGCTCCGCACGAGCTTCATCATCGGGGCGTCGACGATGCCGCGTCAGCGCGTGCACGACGATGTCGAGCTCGGCATTGTGATCGCCGACTGGCGCGCCGACAGCGAGCCCGCGCGCGAGAGCCGCTGGCAAGAGCTGCTCCTCGCAGATCGCCAGGTCGCTTTCGAGCCCGCGCAGGCGCCGCTGATGCGGGTCGTGATCTGCCAGCTCGCGAACACAGAGACACGCATGCTATGGAGCTATCACCACTCGATCCTCGACGGACGATCGCGGGTCGCGCTCCTGGGCGAGCTCTTCGACATCTACGCCGAGAAACCCCTGAGCCGCGGAGCCTCGGCGAACGCCAAGGCCTCGTTCGCACAGTTCGCGGAGTGGGCCGCAGGCCGCGGCGGTGATCCGGCGACCGAGGCCTTCTGGCGCGACGTTCTGGGCGGGATCGACGAACCGACCCCCGCGCCTGGCGCCCGATCGACCAACGGCGACGGCGGTTCCAGCGAAAAAGGCGCCACGGGCAGGATTTCACGACGACTGGACGCCCGGGTTACGACCGCGCTCCGCGCGATGGCATCTGCACATGCGCTGACCCCGGCGACAGTCCTGCAAGGCGCCTACGGGCTTCTCCTGGCGCAGGAGGCCGACAGCGACGATCTCCTATTCGCGACGACGCGCGCCGGACGGCGCTCGCCACCATTTGATGTCGAGGACTTGGTCGGCCTGTTGATGGTGAGCTCTCCGGTGCGCCTGCAGCTGCGGCCGCAGGAAACGGTGCGTGAGTGGTTGACGCGCGTCCGCGAATTCAACATGGCGGTGCGCGACTTCGAGCACGCGCCGCTGTCTGAGATGCGGCGCTGGAGCGCGCTCGCGCGCTCGCGGCCGATCGCCGAGACGTTGTTCTCCTACGAGAACGCCTCGATGAACACTGTGCTGCGCGCCGCCGATCCGGCGTGGCAGCGGCGCGACGTCGAGCTGATCGAGCAGCTCAACTTTCCCCTGACCATCGAGACGTTTGGCGACGATGAGATCGCCGTCAACGTCCTCTACGACGAGCGCCTTATCCCCGGCGACGAGGCGGCCCGCATAACGAGCCGCTACGAGGAGCTGGTCCGCGCCTGCGTGGCTGAGCCTCAGGCGTCGGTGGCGTCCATCTGCGAGCTCAGCCCCGCGCGGCGGCGGATGATCTCCGGCGAACTGACCGCGTTTCGTGCGCCGGTGGCGGCCGGTCTCGTTCCGGCCCGCATCCGTGGGCAGATCCGCAGCCACCCCGAGCGGATTGCGGTCGAGCACGGTGAAGAGCGAGTCGACTACGCGACGCTCGGCGCACGCGCGGACGGCTTGGCCGCGCACCTCGTGAAGGCGGGGGCGGGGGAGATCGTCGGCATCGCGATGGCGAGAACGCCCGACATGGTCGCGGCGGTACTCGCCGTGCACCGCATCGGTGCGGCGTACCTGCCGCTCGATCCCCGGTATCCGACCGAGCGCTTGGCCTTCATGGTCGAAGATTGCGGGGCAAAGGCAGTTCTCACAGACGCGGCCTCGCAGGGGAGCCTGCCGCGCTTCGCCGGCTGTTCCATCCTCGACGTCGATGCATTGCCCGCCGCGCATCCTGGCGGTCCGCCCACAGCCGCCGTCGCGCCCGACCAGCTCTCGCACGTCATCTACACCTCGGGCTCGACCGGGATCCCGAAGGCCGTGATGATCGAGCACCACTCGGTCGCCCACCTGACGGCGTGGAGCGAGGCAACCTTCAGCGCCGAGGAACGAGACGGAATGCTGGGGTCCACATCGCTCAGCTTCGACCTCTCGGTGTTCGAGCTTCTCGCGACGCTCGCGCTTGGCGGTCGGGTCGTGCTCGTCGAGAACATCCTGGCACTCAGCGACCCGGACTTCGCCGGCGACGTGGTGTTCGTCAACAGCGTTCCCTCAGCCCTGGCTGAGCTGCTTCGCACTCGCGCGTTGCCACCGTCGGTCCAAACGGTCGCGCTGGCCGGTGAGGCCCTGCCAGCGGAGCTGGTCGAGCGGCTCTATGCGCAGCCGTCGGTTCGGGACGTCTGGAACCTATACGGACCGACCGAGGACACGACATACTCGACGGCGTACCGCTGTACGCCGCGGGGGCGGCCGCTGATCGGACGGCCGCTGCCCGGGACGCAGAGCTACGTCGTAGACCGCCACCTGCGACCCGTTCCGGAGGGCGTCAGCGGCGAACTGCTGCTCGGCGGGATCGGTCTTGCCCGCGGCTACCTCGGGCGGGCGGAGCTCACCGCCGAACGCTTCCCGGAGCTGACCTTCAGCGGCGGCGATCCGCTGCGGGTCTATCGCACGGGGGACCTGGTCTGCTGGACGAACGACGGGCTGCTCGACTTTCGCGGGCGACTGGACGACCAGGTGAAAGTCCGCGGGGTCCGCGTTGAGCCCGGCGAGCTCGAGCATGCGTTGCGCAATGACGAATCGATCGCGGATGCGGCCGTAATCGCGCGCGGTGAAGGGGCGGAGCGCCGCCTGGCGGCATACGTCGTCGGCACATCGGGCGCGCCACCTGACGTGGCGCAGCTTCGCGATACGCTGGCGAGCCGCCTGCCGGGCGCTCTGCTGCCGAGCGCGATCTTCGTGCTCGATGCGCTACCGCTCACTCCGAACGGAAAGCTCGATCGGCGGGCCCTTCCCGAGGCGAGCAAGCCAGCCGCCGCTGGTAAGGGCGGGGAGGCGACCGGCGCCACCGAACGTGTGCTCGCCGACCTGTGGCGGGAGGTGCTCGATATCTCGGGCCCAATCGGTAGCGGCGACGACTTCTTTGCTCTCGGCGGCGACTCGCTCAGCGCCCTCGCGTTACTCGGCGCCGTCGAGGAGCGCCTCAACCGGCGCCTCTCAGTCGGCGCGCTTATTGCCGCGACGACCTTGGCCGAGCAGGCCGCCGCGATCGAGTCGGCTCGCTCGCGGCCGCCAGCGAGCACGCTCGTTCCGCTCCGATCGAGCGGTACGCGGCGGCCCTGGATCTGCGTCCTCACCGATCAGCGCGGAGTGGTCGGGCTACGCAACGTGCTGCCGGCGATGCTCACCGACCAGCCGGTCTACGCCATGCAGGCGATCGACCCGGCGGTCCAGTCGTGGCGCGGCTCGAGCGTCCAGCAGATCGCGTCCGCGTGCCTGCGCCCGGTGCGCGCGCTTGATCCCAAGGGCCCATACCGTCTCGGCGGACACTCGCTTGGAGGGCTCGTCGCCTTCGAAATGGCGTGCATGCTGATTCGCGAAGGTGCGAGGGTCGAGCTGGTGCTGTTGATCGACACCGTCGCCCCGGAGGGATTTCGCTGGCTTGGACGCACCGTCGCACGCGATCGCACCGTGAGGCACGCGTCGCTGGCTCGGCGGGCGCGAGCACAGGCAGGCCTCGTGCGCGACGAGCTGCGACTCGGCGTTTCTCTCATCCGAGGTAGGCGGCCGTTGCAGAGCTGGCCCCGCGGCTTCGATGATCCCTGGGATCAAGCCGGGGCGTGGCGGATCATGCGGCGCTACCGCCCGTCGCGGCTCGCTGCCCCGGTCACGGTGCTGCATACCTCTTACAGCGAGACCGTGATGGGAGGACCTCGGCTCGGCTGGGCTCGGCACGTCAACGGACCGATCACCACGCGACCAGTCTCGGGCACTCACGAATCGATGTTCAGCGCGCCCGCAGTCCAGGACCTCGCCGTTGCGCTGGCCGCCGAGCTGGACAAGCTCGAACCCGGCGCGCTGAGCGGGTAGCCCTGGAGGGTGCCCGGCCGCCCGCCGATCTCAGCCGCCTCTTTGACCTGGTGAACGCTCGATAACCTAGCTTATGTAGTGCCGAGGGCTGATTCGTGCGCCAGGTCTGGCTAGGGAATCCAGCCGTTGGCGCTGAGGTGGAGTTTCTCGACGTCCGGCGTGCCGTTGGACGCTGTGGTGGTGAGCGTGAGGCGCGTGAACCTGCCGTGCTTGACG
>Ga0302326_10005166_pt1 | contig 29851 bp, 25 predicted proteins | sample Palsa_T0_3_FD_202264 | JGI IMG/M metagenome (GOLD analysis project Ga0302326, IMG submission 202264) | Peat permafrost microbial communities from Stordalen Mire near Abisko, Sweden - Palsa_T0_3 | ecosystem: Environmental > Terrestrial > Soil > Palsa > Peat permafrost | place: Sweden: Abisko... | reverse complement strand
GGGGCGGTCGGTTTCTACTACCACAATTTCGAGCAGACGACCGACGAGCAGGTGCGGGAACTACTCGCTCGTGCCGGGTCAGGCGAAACAGGGCGCCGCATCAGCGCGTAGAGAAGGTCAATCGCATGAATCGCCCATCGGCGGCCGCGGCCGCGTTTGTCGTGCTCGTCGCGTTCGGTGCGGGCGCCGCCTCGGCCGAAACGATCCTCTATTCCTTCACCGGGCTGCGCGGCGCGGTCGACACCTGCAAGTGGTTCAACGACAGCATCACGGACCGGTCGATCGGCGCGCTCACTCGCCAGACCGATCTGCTCTACAATCGCATCGCCTTACCGCCCGGCGCATCGGTCGCCGTCGGCGGCACGGCGGTGAGCGCGGAAGGCGAGCAACTGGTCGATTTCAAGCTTACCTCGGCGACGATTTGCAGTACCGCCGAGGCGATTTACGGGCCGACACCATCGCCCGCGGCTTCGCCCTAAGCGCCCACGCGATCCGGACGCACGCGCAGCGCAACGCTGATGCGTGGACCCACCGCGGTGCGCGTCTTCGGGATGCCGTGATCGTAGTGCCGCTGCGTCTCGTAACTCATCAGTAACAGGCTTCCGCCTTCGAGATCCACGTCGAGCACGCGCCGGCGACCGCGCTGCGCGCTCGCACTCTTGCTGCGAATCGTCATCACCCGCGTCGCTCCGAGCGAGAGGAGCGCGATCGGATACCCGGCCACGATCTCGTAGAGGTGATCGTTATGCGGTGCGACGCTGTCGCGCCCGTCGCGATAGAAGTTGAGACCCACACTGTTGAACGGCGCATCGGCGGCCGCGCGAATGCGCGTCGCCGCTTCGGCAAGCGCGGGCGGAAGATCCGGATCGGCGAGCCGGTAACCCGCAACCAGACGCGGGACGTCCACGTCACGGTCGTACATGCGGCGCCGCTCGCCGTGCCAGGCTACCGACTCGCGCAGGCTGTCGAACCAGCGTCGCGCCGTCGGCGGATCGGCGAAGCCGGGCGTTACTTCGATCCGGCCGGTCTCGTCGTCGACGAGCGCGCGCGGCCCGCTGCCGAAGAACCCGAGCTGCGTCAGGGATAGAGGCCGCGAAGTTTCGTCGCTTCGGCGACCCGCGCAACGGCGACGCAGTACGCTCCCTTGCGCATGGAGACCCCGTGACGTTTCGCCTGTTCGAACGTATCGCGGAAGGCGCGCGTCATCACCCGCTTGAGCCGCTCGTTGATCTCGTCTTCTTCCCAGAAGTTTGCCGCGAGGTCTTGCACCCACTCGAAATACGAGACCGTGACGCCGCCGGCGTTGGCCAGAATGTCCGGCAGCACCACGATGCCGCGATCGAAGAGAATGTCGTCGGCATCGGGCAGAGTCGGGCCGTTGGCCGCTTCGGCAACGATCGAGGCTTTGATGCGCGGCGCGTTCTCGCCGGTGATGACCTTCTCCAGCGCCGCCGGGACGAGCACGTCGCACTCGTACTCCAGCACTTCCTTATTGTCGGTGCGCTCGCCGCCGGTAAAGCCGACCACCGAGCCGGTCTCGAACTTGTGCGCGGTGAGCCCCTTCACGTCGAGCCCGCGATCGTTGGCCACGCCGCCGTGCGAATCGGAGACGGCGACGATCCGATAGCCGTGCTCCGACATCAACTGCGCGGCGTACATGCCGGCGTTACCGAAGCCCTGGATGGCCACGCGGGCGCCTTCGGTCGTTTTACCGTGCGCTTCCATCGCCTCGTTGACCACGTACATGCAGCCGCGCGCCGTCGCCTTATCGCGGCCGAGCGAACCGCCGATTGCGACCGGCTTTCCGGTCACGACGCCGGGAATCGAGTAGCCGTGCTCCATCGAGAACGTGTCCATGATCCACGCCATGATCTGCGGCGTCGTATAGACGTCGGGCGCGGGGATATCTTTCTCGGGTCCGATGATGATCGAGATCTCGCTCGTGAACCGCCGCGTGAGGTTCTCGAGCTCCTGCAGCGACATCTCCTTGGGGTTGCAGATGACGCCGCCCTTCGCACCGCCGAACGGAATGTTGACCAAGGCGCACTTCCACGTCATCCACATCGCGAGCGCTTTCACTTCATCGAGCGTCACGTCGGGGTGGTAGCGAATCCCGCCTTTGCCGGGGCCGCGCGATAGGTTGTGCTGCACGCGATAACCCGTGAACATGCGGAACGAGCCGTTGTCCATACGGGCGGGGATCGAAACTTCGAGGACGCGCTTGGGCTGGCGAAGGTAGCCGTGGAGCGACTCGTTGAGCCCGATGAGAAGACCGACCTCGTCGAGCTGACGCTGAGCCATCTGCCAAACGTTGTCGCGGGATTGAACGGCGGAAAGATCTTGAGCCATGCCGACTCTATACCGCCCCCTTGCGGTAAACTCCGGCTTCGTGCGGGGGACCGGGTCCGGCCGGGCAGAGTTCCGAGCGGAGCGCGCGAAGAGGCGTCCATGCTGAACTGGCTGCGCGGGATAGGCGTGGCACTCGTCGCCATTGGGACGGGCCTGGTGGTGACCGGCTACCTCACGACGCGGCCGCACGTCGCCGGGGTTTGGCACATCGCGTGGACGTCGTCGCACGGCTCGAGACGCACGGCGCCGCCCGCGACGCGGTTTGCGACTCGCGAGGATTGCATCGAAGCAATGCTGCGATTCGAACAAACCGCCGACGTGGACGGCGCGCGCTGCGTGTCGGAGATCGCGCTCCTTTGGGGGCGGTAGTCTCCTAGTGGTGCGGCGGCCCGTACATGCTGGCCTTATACGCCGGCAAGTGCGGGTTCTTCCATTTCGTTCCGTCCGCGAACGTGATCTTCAGCGGAACGCATTTCGCGAAGCTCGTTTGAATCGGAAAGACGTTGGGACTGAGACCAAACTTGTGCTTGATCTCGGCGCCCGGCGAAAATGTGCCGACGTCTTTGACTTCGGCGACGAGCGCGCCGCGCACGAGGAGCCCGAACTCGATCTGCTTCATGACCGCCTGCGTGACGTTCACGTAGTCGATGCCGAGCGTCGGATCGTTCTCGACCGGGGCCTGGTAATACGTTGGGCCATAGACCGACGGCCATCCCCAGTAGCCGCCGTAGACGGCGGGGCCGTAAAAGCCCGGCGTGTAGCCTGCGTAGTTATAGCTGACGTTGCGCTGCGGATTGCAGGCGTTGACTTGAATCGGATGCGCGGTGGTCGCGTGCGAGGACGACACGGCCATGTTCGAGCTTTGCGCACTCGACATGGCAGGCAGCCCCGCGGCAAGACACAGCGCCGCGACTCCGAGTGAAAGACGGACCAAGAGCGTTTCTCCTTGTAGCGTAGTTACGGACGCTTTCTGCAAGTAAAAGGGCGGCGCCTTGACGCCGCCCTTTTCTCGGGTGGGAGAGGAGCTCATTTGCCGGGCGGCCGACCGCCGCCGCCACGGACGCTGCCGCCACCCGACGGATGCGGCGCGGAGGCTCCACCGCCGTGATACGAAGGATACGATCCGTGCGAGTACGATGGGTACGACCCGCCGTGCGAGTACGATGGGTACGACCCGCCGTGCGAGTACGATGGGTACGACCCACGCGCGTAGCTCGGATACGACTCGCGTGAATACGACGGATACGAACCCCGCGCGTATGATGGATACGAGTCGCTACGGCCATACGAATCGCTACGGCCGTACGATTCGGTACGTCCGTAGCCCTCGCTGCGTCCGTAGGAGTCGTTGCGGCCGTAGGAGTCGTTACGGCCGTATGCTTCCGTTCGGCCATATGAGTCGCCGCGTTCGCTCGAGAAGCGGCTCCACGAGCTCGTCGGTGCGATGCGTTCGGCATTCCCCCTAGCCTGGTTGAAGCGATCCCACGAGCTCGCTGCCGCATGTTCCGGCGCCGACGACGTAGCGTGCATGGCCGAGCCGGAAAGGGTGTGCGACGCGGCGAGCGTGTGATTCACCGACGCGAATCGCGGTGAATCGAAGGCTTTCGACATCGTTACCGGTGCCGAGATCGAGTGACCGCCGAAGCCGAGATTATCGTGCGTCGGCGCGACCGGGACGGCTCCGTGAAGGAGTCCGGCATGACCGGAGATGTCGTGCGGCGTCACCGCAAAGGTGTGACCCGAGATCGTGCCGTGCTGGAAGTTGGCAATCGACGTGCCGTGGATGGAGCCGTGCGCGTAATAGCGGTTGATGTTGTAGATGTTGGTAACGTGCGTGACGTTCACGTTGCGGCCCCAGCCCCAGCCGCAGCATCCCCAGCCGCCCCAGCCCCAGGCGAGACCGCCCCAGGCCCATCCCGGGTACCACGGGTAGTACGGCGCGTACGGCGCCAAGGGATACCAGCCGATGTACGGGTAGCCGAATCCGCCGTAGCCGTAGCCCCCGGTCCCGAAGCCGAGCGAGACATTCCAGCCCGCCCCGCCGACGCCGAACCCGAAGAATCCAACCAATGCCGGCGACCACGCCGGCGCGGCGTTATAGGCGGGCGGATTCCACGCCCAACCATATCCGTTGGCATAATACCAGCGACCGTAGTGGTATGGCGCCCAGCCCCACGGCTCCGACGCGACCCAGGTCCAGCCGTACCCGTCTTCCCACGTCCAGGAGCCGGTGCTGTACGGCGCCCAGTTCGACGACTGATTCGGAACCCACGACTGACCGTAGCCCGGCACGTTCTGCCACTGGCCGTACGCACCGAGGTTGTCGTAGCCGGCGATGTCCGGATTTACGTTGGGACTCGCGTCGAGCGCCGCGACCATGGTTTGGTCGCGTTTGGCATTGAAATCATCGAACGAATCGAAGCCGATCGCCGTCGTGTAGGTGATCGACGGATCCGAGGCCGAGCCGCGCGCGACCAGGGTGCGCCCCGATTCGAGGGTATATGTGCGCTGCGGCGTCACGATCTCGACCGTGCCGCGGCGCGCCGTCACCCAGGTCGAGCCGTCCTTACCGATGGAGACGCGATAGTCGCCGATCTCCGCCGCGCGGACGGTCACCGACGGCGTGTCCACCTGAATCGGTCCGCCGGCATGCACGACGCCCACTTCGATCGTTCCATCGGCAAGCTGCAGCTGACGGTTGTTCGGGTCGTCGTTGGTGATCCGCGCCTGAACGTTGCCGCCCAGCCGGATCGCGGCCTCGCCGTCGAACTGAAGTTCGCCGCGCGAGCTCGTCCCCGTTGAGATATAGTCGCCGGGCAGCAGCGGCGCGTTGACGACCGCGGCCACCTGCTTGTTGCTGTCGCCGCGCTGGACCACGACCGAACCCTGTACGACGCTGACGCGCGTAACGCCGGGTCCGTTCTTGTCCGGTGCTTGCTCGGCCCCGGCCGGCAGCGCACTGGTTAGGCTCACCGCGATGAGGGCGGCGGCCGATGCCAAACCGATGATCCTGGTGCTAGTCATTGCTCTCCCTAGTTTTCCCACACCAACATTCAAACCCACTATGACGCCCAAAGCATCGAATCGCGATTAGCGTACCATTAAGGGCGCGTGAGAGGAGGCAGGCTGCCCGGTCTGCTATGGTTAGGGAACGGAGGTATCGTTCACCAATGAGAGAGACCCACATGACGCGCCGCTCGTTCGTTGCCAATGCGGTCGTCCTTCCCGCATTCGCCGGACTGCTGCTTGCCGAGACCACGGCCGCACAAGCGAAAGGCACGAAGGCGCAGTTCAAATATCAGGATACGCCAAACAACGGCCACAAATGCTCGGGCTGCACGCTGTTCATTCCCGGCAGCTCGGCGAAGGCCGACGGCACCTGTAAGATCATCGACGGATCGATCAGCCCGAACGGCTGGTGCACCGCATTCGCCGCGAAATCCTAATCGCCGTGTAGGCGCCTCACGCCACTTGGAAGAGTGCGGCGGCGCCGATGCCGCCCGCGACGCACATCGTGACGACGACGTACTCGACGCCGCGACGCTTGCCTTCGATCAGGGCGTGCATCGTCATCCGCGCGCCGCTCATGCCGTACGGATGCCCAATCGCGATCGCGCCGCCGTCAACGTTGAACCGGTCGTTCGGTATTCCGAGTGAGTCGCGGCAGTAGACGGTCTGCACGGCGAAGGCTTCGTTGAGCTCCCACAGTCCCACGTCGCCGATGGTCAGTCCGTGCTGCGCGAGCAGCTTGGGCACGGCGTAGATCGGCGCGATTCCCATCTCGCCGGGTTCGGTCGCCGCAACGGCGTAGCCGCGATAGTAGCCGAGCGGAGCGAGATTTCGCCGGCGCGCGAGCTCGGCGTCCATCACGATGACGGCGGCCGCTCCATCGGAGAGCTGCGACGAGTTCCCCGCGGTGACGCTCGTATCCGCGACCCCCGGCACCGCGCCTTTGAGCGCGGCTAATCCCTCGAGGGTCGTTTCCGGACGATTGCCTTCGTCTTTGGTGAGCTCCACGCGGCGCTCGGTGACGGCGCCGCTGTCGCGGTCTTGTTCGTACTTCCACGACGGCATTGGGACGATCTCGGCGTCGAAACGCCCGGCCTTTTGCGCGGTCGCCGTGCGCTGCTGGCTCTGCAGCGCGTATTCGTCTTGGCGCGCCCGCGAGACGTCGTATTTCTTTGCGACGAAGTCGGCCGTGTAGAGCATCGGCGTGTAGAGATCGGGCGCGTGGCGCAGCAGCCACTCCTCGGTGAAGAAGTGCAGATTCATCTCGTTCTGCACCATGCTGATCGACTCGACGCCGCCGGCGGCAACGACTTTGGCTTCGTCCACGATCACGCGGCGCGCGGCCGCGGCGATCGCATCGAGGCCCGACGCGCAGAAGCGGCTGACGGTTTGTCCCGCCACCGTGACGGGACAGCCGGCGCGCAGCGCAGCCGTGCGCCCGATGTTGTTGCCCGTCGCCCCTTCGGGCAGACCGCAGCCGAGGATTACTTCGTCAACGTCGGCGGGGTCGACCGCCGCTCGTTCCATCGCATGCTTAACGGCGTGGCCCGCCATTGTAGCGCCGGGCGTTTGATTGAACGCGCCGCGAAACGCGCGGCCGATCGGCGTGCGCGCGACCGAAACGATTACCGCTTCACGCATGCAGACCTGCTTTCCACATGGGGCCGCCGTGGTGGGGCGGGAACCCGTAGCCGTAGACGTAGACGATGTCGATGTCGCCGGGACGCAGCGCGATGCCTTCGTCGAGCAGTTTGCGCCCGCGTTCGCTGAGCGCGTCCAGCAGCCGCCGGCGGATCTCGTCGTCGGACACATCGCGGCGCGCGATGCCGGCCTTGCGCGACTCCTCGGCAAAGAGCGCGTCCACGACGGGATCTGCAATCGGCTCGCGCCCTTTGCCGACGGCCTTATCGTATTTGAAGAAGCCGGCCATCGTCTTTTGACCGAGACGCTTCATCTCCACGAGCCGCTCGAGCACGTTCGTACGGCCGAGCGCTTCGGCGCCGCGCGCTTTCTGCACCGCAAGACCGATATCGAGTCCCGAAAGGTCGCTCATCGCGAACGGGCCCATCGGGAAACCGAAGTCGCGCATGACGGCGTCGATGCGCGCGGGCGGAACGCCCTCCTCGGCGATGGCGTTTGCCTCGCGCAGGTAGTCGAAGATCATCCGATTACCGATGAAACCGAACGCGTTGCCCGAGAGCACTGCCTTTTTGCGCAGCGTTTTCCCGAGCTTGAATGCGGTCGCGAGGGTCTGCGGCGACGTTTTCGCGCCGCGAACGATTTCGAGCAGCGGCATGATGTTGGCCGGCACGAAGAAGTGCAGTCCGAGCACGCGCTCGGGGCGTTTCGTTTCGGCGGCGAGCGCGTCAATGTCGAGCGTCGACGTATTGCTCGCGAGCATCGCGCCCGGCTTCGCAACGCCATCGAGCTTTCGAAACACCTCGCGCTTGACGTCGAGGCTCTCGAAGACCGCCTCGACGATCACGTCGGCATCGGCCAGCTCGCTCCAATCGTCGCTGAAGAGAATCGACTGGCCGCGCTTCCACGCCTCTTCCTGCGTGAGCCGGCCCTTCTGCACTTGATACATGAACATGCCCATCACAGTCTGGCGCGCCTTATCCACGGCTTCGTCGTTGCTGTCGACGATGACCACCGGAATGCCGGCCTGCGCGAACGCAATCGCGATCCCGGTGCCCATCGTGCCCGCGCCGACCACGCCCGCGCTCTTGACCTCTTGCGCTTCGTCGCTCGGCGCGACGCCGGGAATTTTCGCAAGCTCGCGCTCGGCGAAAAACAGATGCCGCAACGACTGCGACGGCTCGGAGCGCACCAACTCGTCGAAGAGCCGCGTTTCGCGCGCGATGCCGAACGGAAACGGCAGCTCGACGGCGGCCTGCACCGCGTCGATCAGCTTGTGCGCCGCAAAACCGCCGCGCTCTTCCGCGGGGACCATTTTGTGCGCTTGCGCGACCACGTAGGGCGCGGCTTGCATCGGAACGTCTTTGGCGACGATCGCTCGCCGCTCCGAGACGCGCCGCTTCGGACCGGCCGCGAGCGCCTTCGCTGCCTCGACGACATCGCCGGGCGTCACTTCGCCGAGCACGCCGAGCTCGAGCGCGCGCGGTGCGGCGTGCGACGATCCCTTGAGCATGAACTCGAGCGCGGCGCGCGCGCCGATCAGCCGCGGGAGCCGCTGCGTCCCGCCGGCGCCCGGCAAGAGGCCGAGACGAATCTCGGGCAGACCGAGTTTCGATCCGGGCGTCGCGACGCGATAATCGCAGGCCAGCGCGAGCTCGAGCCCGCCGCCGAGGCAGTTGCCGTCGATCGCGGCGGCGTGTACCTTGCTGCTGCTTTCGATGGCGGCGATCACGTCGCGAATCGTCACCGCGTCGGCGGGTATCTCGGCGTTGAAATCGTTGACGTCGGCCCCCGCGCTGAAGAGGCCGTTCGCGCCGGTCAGCACGATCGCGGCGACCGAATCGTCGGCGTGCGCCGCATGCAGCTCCCCCAGCAGCTTCGCGCAATACGCGAACGAGAGCGCGTTGACCGGCGGATTGTCGAGGGTGATGACCCGGATCGTACCGCTCATCGCTAGACGCCGGCCATCATCTTCCTGTCGAGCTCGAACTGCGCGTCGGTCAGCCGCATCACGTCTCCCGAACCGTCGACGATCTGCCGTTTGAACCACGCCGCTTGCGAGAGGACGTGCGATGCGTAAAAGGCCGCCGTCGCGAGCTTCGCGCGATAGAACTCCGCGTCGGCATCGCCCGCCGCAATCCGATCGGCCGCGATCTTCGCCGCGCGCGCCATCTGCCAGCCGCCGGCAACGATTCCCCAGAGCCGCAGGTAGGGCACCGAGCACGCAAAGGCTTTGTGGAGATCGCCCATGGCGTTCATGCCGATCCACTGCGAGGTTTCGTTCACCGCCGCCAGCGACGTGGCGAGCGCTTCGCCGATGCGCTTGACGTCGGGATCGGCGTGCGCCGCGCACTCCTTTGCGGCGGCCTCGATCTGCTTGCCGACGGCCATCGCGCCGGCCCCCATGTCGCGCAGGAGCTTGCGTCCGATGAGATCGAGCGATTGAATGCCGGTCGTCCCCTCGTAAATCGTGAGGATGCGAACGTCGCGGTATTGCTGCGCGATGCCGGTCTCCTCGATGTATCCCATGCCGCCGAAGACCTGCAACGCGGTGGAGCAAAGCTCGACGGCGCTTTCGGTGCACCAGCCCTTCACGACCGGGATCATCAGCTCGACGAAGGCTTTATGCTCTTTGCGCACCCGCTCGTCGGGATGACGCAGTGCATAATCGAGCGAGGCCGCAGTGACGTACGCGAGCGCTCGCATCGCCTCGATCGTCGCCTTCTGCGTCATCAGCATGCGGCGCACGTCGGGATGCTTGACGATCGGCTCCGGCGCCCGCGATCCGGGCTTGAGGTCGCGTCCTTGCACGCGCTCCTTCGCGTACTCGAGCGCGCTTTGGTAGGCGCGGTCGGCCAGCGCGATGCCCTGGACGCCGACCGAGAAGCGCGCCGCGTTCATCATGATGAACATGTATTCGAGCCCGCGATTGGGCTCGCCGACCAAGTACCCGATCGCGCCGCTTCCCTTCTCCCCATAGTTGAGCGTGCAGGTCGGGTTGCCGTTGATGCCGAGCTTGTGCTCGATGCTCGCGCAGACGACGTCGTTCCGCTCCCCCAAGCTGCCGTCGTCGTTGACGAGAAACTTCGGAACGATGAAGAGCGAGATGCCCTTCGTGCCTTCGGGAGCGTCGGGCAGCCGCGCGAGCACCAAGTGAATGATGTTCTCGGCCATATCGTGCTCGCCGAAGGTGATGAAGATCTTCGTTCCGGTGATGCGATAGCGGTCGCCCTCGGGGACGGCGCGGGCGCGCACTTGCGCGAGATCGGATCCGGCTTGCGGCTCGGTGAGGCACATCGTGCCCGTCCACTTTCCGGAGACCAGGTGGGGAATGAAGCGGTGCTTCTGCTCGTCGGAGCCGACGAGTTCGATCGCCTCGATCGCGCCTTGATTGAGCAGCGGCCCATTGGCAAAACCGATGTTGGCGGCGTTCCACATCTCGAGCGTCGGCCCGAGGAGAATCTGCGGCAGACCCTGACCGCCGTACTCGGCGGGCACGGGCAGACCGATCCAGCCCGCATCGGCGAACTTCTTATACGCCTGCTTGAAGCCCGGGGGCGTTGCGACCTCGCCCTGGCGCCACGTGCACCCCGCCGTGTCGCCGATCCGGTTCAGCGGGTCGAGGACGCCCGCGGCGAAGCCCGCGGCCTCCTCCAGAATCGAATCGAGCACATCGAGGGTCTCCTCGCAGCCGGGGAGCGTGGCGATGCCGTCGATGCCGGCAAGCTCGCGCAGAACGAACTGCATATCCCGCAGGGGGGCTCGGTAGGCGCTCATGGGGGTCTCCTCTCAGACGACTATCGTACCGTCCGAGGCGAACGGGTGCGAGAGTGATAAATAATACATTATTAAAAATAATAGTTCAAGGCGGCGGCACGGGCGGCCGCTCCGGCCGCCGGCGGGGAATTAGAAAACGCACAAAACTTTCCGCCTGCTTGCGAGCATTCGCAGCCCGGCAGCGTATCTTAGTCACACACAGTCGCATACTTCGCAAGGAGACAACGATCAACGATGTTCCTGCTCTCACTACTTCTATCCGCGGTATCGTTCATGCCGGCGACCGCGCCGCACGGGCCGGCCGGCGGACAAACCGGTCAGATTTTCGCAAACTCGATCTCGCCGGACTCGTCGTGCAAACCCGGCGCGATCTGCGCCTCGAAGAAGACCAGCGTCGGTAAGGGCTGCTTCTTCAACAACGCCTACAAAGCGAACTCTTACGGCGGCACGCCGCTCGCCATCAACGTCACCGAGACCAATACCAAGACGACCTACGTTTACTGGGTCAACGATACGAACCAGACGATCGGCATCACCGGAAGCGCCAGCGCGAACTATTACTGCCCGCCATCCTAGCGCGGCAACGTTCGCCGAAAAGGGCTCGCATCGCGCGAGCCCTTTTTTTGCGCTACCGGGCGACGGTCAACGTCGCGGCGGCGCTGCGGCCGAGCTGCTCGGGCGCATCCTTGAGATACGCGCGAGCGCCGGGCCACGCGAACGTGCCCGGCGTCACCGAGCGCACGAGGTAGTGCAGATCGTAGATGCCGGGCTCGAGGTGCTGCGCGTAAGCGACGATGCGGTCGCGGTAGATCTCGCTGGTATCGATCGCCCAACTATTGCTCTGCGGCACGATCGCCTGCAGCGACGTGCGGAAGGTCGTATCCACCGCCTCGAGCCCGGCCGGGAGCGGATCGTCGATGACGACTCCATCAACGGGATGATCCACGATCACCCGCACGCCCACGTCGAAGACGCGTCCCGCCGCAAGCGAGACCGGCAACGCCGTCGCCAAATCCATGGTCGCAAGCGGCGCCGCCGCCGTTCCCGACGTGGCGACGCTGGGATCGTTGAGCGTTCGGATCACGCGCAGTGCCGCGAGCTCTCCGGGAGCGTCCGGAGCCACGGGATACGTGTACGAGACGAGATAATGCACCGTGGCTTTGCCGCTGCCGGCGATGGCCAGCGAATCGCCGCGCACCGAAGAAGCGGCGACGGTAAACGTGGTCGAGGATGCGGTCGCGCCGAAGCGCGCGGTGCCGATCGTGCGGCCGCCGACGGTTGCGGTTGCGACGCCCGGCTCGAAACGCTCCGTTGCCGCGTAGGCCGCGAGCGCCGTCGTCGCCGACGCCGTATCGCCGGCCGTCGGCCAGCCGCACTTGCACTGCTGCGCGACCAGCCCGCGCACGGCTCCGTCAATTTGCTCGGACGGCGCGTGCTGTTCGACGAGCAACTGCAGCATCTGCGCCTGCGCGTCGGAGCGCGATCCGAACCAGCTCCACTGCTGCGACGGATTGGCGACCGCGTAGCGTCCCGTGACGTAGAGCGTCGCACGGAGACGCTGCGCCATCGCCGCGCCGCGCGCTTGCCAACCCGGCGCGCGCAGCAAATAGCGTGCCAGCCGGATCTGGGTCGCGCTATCGAAGCCGTCGGACTGCGCCACGACGTCGCTCAGAAAATCGGTCCGCGGCGGTCCGACCGTCGCGAGCGCCCAGAGCGCCTCAAAACGCAACTGCGCCTTGCAGAACGCGTCGCGCGCGCACCATTTGAACGTTGCGGGATCGGCCAGCGCGCGCGACAGAAAAGCGGATGTATTGGCTATCGTCGTGGACGCGCCGCTCACGCCGCGAGCGCGCGCAAACGAGAGCGCCTCGAGCGCGCCGGCCGTAGCGAAGGGGTCGCTTTCGCTCGCGCCGCGGTACGCGCCGAATCCGCCGTCGCCGCGCTGATACGACAGCAGCTCCGCCTCACTCGACGCGATCGCCGCGGCGGGATCGAAGGCAAGCTGTAAGCGGTACGGACCGCGCAACACTCGCAGCGCTGCCGCGATCGTCAAGCGCGAGGCCGCCTCGTCGGCCAGCGGCAGCAGGCTCGCGCTCATGACGCGCTCCGAGGGAGTCACGAACTGCGAAACGACGGTATTGGCAAGCGTCACGCGCAGCGTGCCGCCGGCACTCAAGCCAAGCGGGATCGATGCCTGCGAACGCGTCGCGCCGCTCTCGATCACGGAATCGGTGCTCTCGCGATCGCGCACCTCGAACGGAACGCTCAAGGCATCGCCGTTGCTGCCTAGATTCACTTGCGCTCGAATCGAGGTCGCCGCCGGCGTCCCGACGACGACCGGGAAGCGGTAGGCCTGCACTCCCGACGCGGCGCTCTCCTTCGCTTGCAGCGTTGAAGCGTCGCCGCTTGCGAAGGCGAGCGCGCCGTGCAACGAGAGCATGAGACCGAGCGCTCCGCCGGCGCCGGTTTGATTCGCGACCGAAACGCCGAGATCGAAGCGGTCGCTGGGCCGAGCGAACTGCGGCAGCAAGGCGTTCGCGATCAGCGGCTGGGTGGAAAGAAACGTCGCGTCGGCGGTTCCGAAGCGCGAGGCGGCGAGCGCGACGGCCATCACGCGCCACGTCGTGAGGTCGTCGGGCATCGCGAAATCGGCGCTCGCATGACCGCCGGCGTCGGTGCGAAGAACGCCGTAATAGGCGAGCGGGAGAAAGTTCGCGCGCACGCGCGTGCTCGCCGCTCCGGCGAGGAAGCCGCCGCCGTAGCCGTAGCCCTTCTCGAGCGGCGGCGTCTGCGTCTTGAGCGTCACGTTCTCGCGATTGTCGGCGAAGATCGTGGCAACGGGCTGCTGCGCGAAGACGGTCTGCACGAGATCGGGCAAACGGTAACCGGAGAGTTGCAGGATCGCATCGTTGACCGCCATCGCGACGATCTCACCGCGCACCGGCGCGCCGCGGGAGTCGGCGAGGGCGAAGGCGACGTGCTGTTTGCCGCCGGGCCGAACCGTTGCGTCGCGCGGCGCGATCGAGAGCTTGAGGTAGCGGTCGCCGAGAGCAACGCTAAATCCGGCCATGCCGACGACGGCGAGCCGCGCATCGCTGCCTTTCGACGGGCCGCGGTGCACGACCACGGCCTCGACGGCGGCGTTGGGCAGCATTTCCGGCGTCACCTTAAAGCCAATCCGCGCCGCGCCGCGGACGTCGTGCAGGGTGGTGCGATAGATCGCGTCGTTGCGGATCACGGCAAAATAGACGTCGGCGCGTGCGTACGGCGACGCGACGAGAGCGGTTGCCGTCTCGCCGGGGGCGTACTGCTTCTTGTCGAGTTTCACGGCAACGGCGTTAGGATCGCTCAGACCCCAGTCGGCTTCGCCGGCGCCGAAGGCAAAAACCTGAATGCTCGACGCGCTCGCCGTACCGCGCTCGCCGCCGGGAAACGTCGCGAGCACGCGATACGCGCCCGCGTCGCTCGGGGTGAGTTGCGCCGTGACCGGCTGCTCGGCCGACGTTACGTCGGCACTCGCTACTTTGTCGTATTCGATCGCCTGCTGCGCGTCTTGCCCACCCGCGACTTCCTGCGTCGCCGAAACGTAGGTCATCTTCTGCAGCTCGAGACGAACGCTGCGTCCGGAGAGCGCTTTGCCGTCGGCGTCGGTCACAATCACGCGAATCGGCATCGGCGAGCCGGCTTTTCCGACCGCATCGGACGCCAGGCCGATGACCGCGCCGGCCGGGAGCGCGAGGAAACTCTTGGAGTCGGCGACCGAGAGATTCGAAACGTCGCTCGTCTCCAAATCCACCCGATACGTCATCGGAAACGGCAGGTCGCGCGGGACCGCGACGTCGAGCGCCGCCGTTCCCTGCGCGTCGAGCGGAATGTCGCGCTGAAGCACGTCGGTATCGAACGACGGCGTCTGCTCCGGATAGTACCACTGCGGACCGAACCAAAAGTCGTCCCAGCCGTTCGGCTGGACCGTCGCAAGGTCGCGCGTCACATAGGCGTGCGCGCGTCCTCCCTGCAGCGGAGCGCCGAACAGATATGATGCCGCGACCGCGGCGTGCACGCTCGCGCCCGCCGTTGCCGAGGTCGCCCCCAGCGTGAGCGCGATCTTGAAGTTGGGCGGCTTGAACTCCGCAACGCGCAGCGCGCCGCTGACGTCGTTGCCGTTGGCGCCTTTTGCATCGATCGTGTAGTATCCCAGCGCTTGCCGTTTGGAGAACGTCACCGGCAGCGTGAATACGCCATAGCCATCGGTGCGAACCGTACCGAGCGACGCAACGGCGTTGTTCGGATCGGTCAGCGTAACCTTGTACGGGGCGTTCGCGTCGGCTACGACGCTCGTGCCCTTTACGTAGTAGGCGATGCCGGTGATCTGGGCGCGCTCGCCGGGCTGATACATCGCGCGGTCGCTGAAGATCGTTCCACGCGAGAGCGGCGCGCCGCTCGTCCAGCCGCCGTTGACGTCGAACCGGTAGACGCCGCTGTAGTTCCACACCGTCACCGTCGCGACGTCGGTCCCCTCGCGCACGACGACCCCGAGGTTCGGGGGCTGATTCGCGCTCGCGGTCGCGGCGCAGAGCTCGATGCCGGTGCCGGCGACGTCGAGCTCGCCGCGCGCATCGGTCGTGCCGTGCGCGCATGGCTGCGGCGCGACCTTCCCATCCTGGCTGACGCGGTAGACCGTCACATCGGCGCCGCGCACGGGAGCGCCGTCGCTGAGGTGCGCAACTAGCACCATCCCGTGCGACGGAAACCACTGGGCGAAGACGCCGAGATTGGTGAGCTGCACGATTCCGGTATTGGCCGGATCGGAGTTGGGCGCGTCGAGCGCCGTGCGGAAACCGTAGGCGAGCGCGCCGTACGCGCCTCCGAGCGAGGCTTGAATCGGAACGCTCAGCGCGCTCTGCGCGTTGCGCCGGGTTCCGCTCAACGTTCGCGCCGGCCACGAAGCGTAGGGCGGCAGCAACGAGAGCGCGGCCGGATCGCCGAGCATCTGCAGCGGCGTCACGCGCGCGTACGCGGCTTGATAGCGGTCGCCGGGAAGGTTCGTCGCGTAAAAGTTGAGCGCAATCGGGGCTCCCGCAGGAAAGACGTTGGTGCCCGACGGCGCCCACGCTCCCGGCGAGAAGCCGGAGGTGCGAATCTTGACGCGCACGTCTTCACCGAGTGTCTGACCGAACACGTCTTTAACGCTTCCGGCGATGGTCGCCGTGTACGCGCGATCGGGCTCGAGCGCGTAGGGATCGACGACGATCGAATCCGGCCGGTCGTCGGGGACGGACGCGATAGTTTTGGTCTTCGCCGGCATCGGCGAAATCGTCACGGCGCCGGCGACGGAGCCGGCGTCGAGCGGATTGGTAAATCGCACCAGCGGATCGCCGCCCAAGAAGCGGACCGAATTATCCGGACTCGCGCTCGGCGTCGGAACGACCGCCAGCGGGCCGAAGGTTCGCACGCTGCCGCCGAAGCTGCGCCGCGTCGGCAGGTTACCGTAGAGCGGCTCGACGCCCGCATCGATCGCGATTTGGTAGGTGGTTCCCCGCTGCAGCTCGCGGGTCGGTTTTAGGTCGTAGATCCAGGAGTTGAGCGACGGATCGAAGAGCGCGTCGGCGCCGCTGCCCGGATACGGCGTCGGCTGCGTCTCGAGCGAGGCGGTCACCGAAACCGCCTCACCTCCGCCGACGAGCGCCGCATGATCCGCGAGCGAATCCGGATCCACGGCGGCATTCGCGGTAACTGCAAGCTTGGGAAGCAGGTCAACGGGCGGCGGCGTCGCCTCGTCGCCGGTCGCCTGCGACTGCGGCACGTTCGTGAACTCGAGCGGCGCGGTCTCGAAAGACCAGGCGAGGTCGCGGTCGAGACGATCGCCGTCCATATCGCGCAAGCCCGCGGTCAGCGTGATCCGCACGCGCGTGCCGATCGGCAGCGCCTGCTCGGGAACGAACGCGATCATGCGCGGGGTCAGCACGGCGAAACGCCCGCGAAGATCCGGCGCGATGCGCACGTGGTCGAGTACGTCGCGCGGACCCGAACCCGAGAGCGCCGTCAGCGGCACGATCGGCTTTGCAAAAATCACGCGCACCTGCGCGAGGTTCTCCGTGACTCCCGCGGGAGATATCGCGGCAATCCAGGGCGGCAGCGACGGTTTCGGCATCGCCGCGACGGCCGCGAGTTTGCTCGCGCCCGGCGACGGGCCCGCGCACGATGCCAGCGCAAGCGCGACGAGCGCGACGCAAGCGAAGCCGAGAGAGCGCAACGGCGAGCTCCTTCGCAGCAGCAAGTTTCTTCTCGACGTCGTAGATTCTCGTCAGTGACGCGTAACCTCTTTGCGTGGGCGATCCCCGGCGCCGCACTCGCGGCGATCCTCGCGTCGTTTCTCGCCGGCATCGACGTCGCCCGGCTCCCGAAGGATCCCGAATCGGCGACCTTCACCGATCGCAACGGCGGCGTTTTGGGCACGGTCCTCGGCACGGGGTCGGCGCACGTCGCGCGCGTGCGGTTGGGCGACGTCTCGCCGGTCTTTCTCGAAGCGATCGTCGCCGCCGAAGATGCTCGATTCTGGCAGCACGGCGCCGTTGACGTACCGGCGCTCGCGCGCGCGGCGCGCGATCTGCTGCTCACCGGCGACGCGCGCAGCGGCGGCTCCACGATCGCGATGCAACTGGCGCGACTGATCGGCGCGCGCTCCTCGGCCACCGCCGGCGAGGATGCCGGCATCGGAGTGCAACTGAGGGGTAAACTCGCGCAGATCGCCGCCGCCGAGGCAATCGCCGCGCGCTCGAGCAAGGCCGCAATCCTCGAAAGCTACGTCAATCGCATTCCGATGGGCGGCAACGTGTACGGCGTGGAGGCGGCGGCGCGAACGTATTTCGGTGAGCCGGCCGCCGATCTCGATCTCGCGCAGGCCGCGCTGCTGGCCGCCATTCCCAACGATCCCACGCGCCTGGCGCCGGGCAACGATTGGGGATCGCTGCGAGCGCGTCAGCGCTTCGTGTTGAACCGCATGGTTTCGCTCGGCCAGATCTCACGCCCCGATGCCGACCTCGCGTACCGCGAGACGCTGCACGCTCGCATACGCGAAACCGGGATCGCGGGTGCGCCGCACGCCCTCTTCTTCCTCGCGCGCGGCAACGGCGCGGCCGGCGGACGCATCCGCACCACGATCGACCCGGGCTTGCAGCGCTTCGTGCAGGCTCAAACCGAAGACGTGATCGCGGCGCTGCAGCGCTATCACGTGAGCGACGGCGCTGCGCTCGTCGCCGACAACCGCACCGGCGAAGTGCTCGCCTACGTCGGCTCGCCCGATTATTTCGACGACGAAACGCTCGGACGCAACGATGGCGTGCAGGCGCTGCGCCAGCCGGGATCGTCGCTCAAGCCGTTTACCTATGAGCTCGCGCTCGAACGCGGAACGATTGCCTCAACGACCATTCTCGCCGACGTTCCCGCCGCGTACGCGCTTCCCGGCGGGCGGCTCTACGAGCCGGCCGACTATAGCGGGCGCTTCAGCGGCCCGGTTCGCGTGCGCTACGCGCTGGCCAACTCGCTCAACGCTCCAGCGGTTGGGGTGCTCTCGCGACTCGGCGTGGGGACGCTGCTCGACCGGCTCCACGAGCTGGGATTCACGCACCTCAATCGGCCGGCCGCGTATTACGGGCTCGGGCTGACGCTGGGGAGCGGCGAGGTGAGTCTGTGGGAACTCGTGCAAGCCTACGCGACGCTGGCCCGCGGCGGCGAGTTCGTTCCGCTTACGCTGGTCGCCGCGCCCGGCGCGACGGCGCCGCACAGCGTCGGTAAAACCGCAGATTGGCAACTCGTTACCGACATGCTCGCCGACGCGCACGCGCGCGCCAAATCGTTCGGCGTCGCCTCGGTGCTGCAGATGCCGTTTCCGGCTGCGGTGAAGACCGGCACATCGTCGGACTTCCGCGACACGTGGACGGTCGGATTCACGCGCGACTACACGGTCGGCGCATGGGTCGGCAACTTCGACGGCAGCCCCATGCGCGGCGTGTCGGGCGTGACGGGTGCCGGGCCGCTCTGGAATCGCATCATGATGCATTTGTACGAGCGCAACGACGACCCGCCGCCGTTCCCCGCACCGCGCGGTTTCGTGCGCGCCACGATCTGCGCGACGACCGGGCACGCGCCCGACGCGCGTTGTCCGGGGATCGTTCGAGAATGGGTCGCCGCGCGCGATCTCACGACGATCCGTCAGCCGCGGCCTGGTCCGGCGATGCGGATCGCCTTTCCGCACGACGGCGACGTGTTCGTGCGCAACGCTGCGACGAGCGCGCTCGGAGAGCGCGAGCAGCAGCTCGCCTTACGCGTCGCGGGGGCGCGCGGACCGGTGCGATGGAGCGTTGACGGCAATCGGCTCGCGCCCGATGCGAACGGCACGGCGTTCCTTCCGCTACGGCTTGGAACGTGGCGCATCGCCGCGACCGACGGCGCGCATCGCGATGCGGTCGTGATTCGCGTGGTTGCGCCGCCGCGGGATGCGCGGCCCGGATTTACCCGGCGCGCGCCGCGCCGCTAGTAGAAGAACTGCTGGATCTGACTGGGCGAGGGGCCGGTCACCCAACCCATTCGTTTGCTCGGATTGATTGCCGGCGCGCCGACGCCGATCGGAAACTTGAAGCCGGTGATCGACTCGACGACGTTGGCGTTCTCATCGTAGACGACGATCGCGCTGCCCTGACTGCCATTGCAATAGAAGGTGTCGGTCACCAGGAAGAGCCCGTTGACGGGATCGTTGGCGATGCCCGAGCCGCTGTTGGATTGTGACGTATCGCCGGTGCAGGGAAGCTGCGCGAACGCCGCCGTCTGCTTTGCGAGATTGTAGAACTCGACTTGCGCGTTCAGCTCCGTCGTAGTCGCTGCAATTCCCGTCGTGGAATCCACGGCCAAGCCGTTGACGAAGCCGGAGCCGAAGTAGCCGTTGTTAAGGCCGTTGAACTGCGTCTCTTTTCCGGTCTTGAGATCGATCAGGATATTGATCGGCGCCTCGCCGCCGACGCGGCCGCCATCGGGCGTGGTTGCGATCACCGCCTGGTCGGTCGCCGTATCTTCCGCGCACTGCGGCGAATCGCCGATCCCGACCGAACCGGGATTAGGGTGAAAAACCTTGCCGAACGTGTCGTTCGCCACGTCGGACGAAAAGACGTCGATCCGGTCTTGATTCTGCAGCTCGATCGCGAAGATCGCGGTCGTGCTCGTGCTTTGATTGGGGCCGGCCTGCTCGACTTGAATGTCTTTGACCGGCGGCTTCCACTTGCCGGTAAACGTATTCTTCGTTACCGGATTCATCAGATCGTAGAAGCGTTTGGCAAAGATCGAGCCCGTCGGAGTGACGTACCGGATCACCAAACCGAGATCGCCCGCGAGGATGTTTGTAATACTATACGACGTGCCGCTGGGAAGCTTTTTGGGAAAGACTTTGGTGATCGTGCCGGTATCTTGGTCGAACGTCTCGACGTTCGACGCCGTTGCCAGCACGCCGTCGTTTCCGTTCCGATCTATATCGAAGCCGAAGATCTGACCGCCGGCCTTCGACGAGAGCACCCTGCCGAGGCCGACGCGATGGTGCGCGAGATTCGTGCCCGCGCCCGGTGGGATGGATGCGCCAAGCGGCGGCGCCGAAGCACCGCCGCCGCATCCTGCCAGGAACGCCGTCGCGATGAAGGCGTGCGTACACTTCACCGCTCCAGCACCTGCAGATTGTTGTCGTTGTCGTCGTTGAAGTAGACCTTCGAATCCGCCGCCGTCGTTCCGGTGGCGACGATGCCGAAGAGCGCGCCCGACGCGCCTTTGTCCACGTTGCGGACGTCCATCACTTTGCCGCTCGGCGAGAGCTCGACCATGATGTTCTGACCGCTCGGGTTGCCGGTATTTCCGACGACGACGTTTCCGTTGGCAAGCAGCGCCGCGCTGATCGGACCGTCGAGCGGCTTTCCGCTGAACACCGCCCGCGCGTCACCGGCCGAAGGACCGGAGAAGCTGGTGCCGTCTTTGCCGACCACGATGCCGCCGGCGGGAATCGTCGACACGTCTTTAAACGCAACGACGGTGTCGTTCGTTCCATCGACGATATACAGGGTGTCGACGCTCGGGTCGTAGGTGAGACCGGACGGCCCAAAGATCCCCCCCGGCTTGCCGTGGTTGACTGCGAAGCCCTTGGCGATCACGTCGTACGTGAACGAGTTGCCGAGATTGATGCGCACGATCGTTCCGTTGCCTGCATTCGACTCATAGAACGCCGGAGTGCCCGAGGCCGGTTGCGCGTAGACCTGCCCCCACGGACGATCGAAAGGTTTGCCTTTGATATCCACCTCAACGCTGCCCGCCGGAGAGAGCACCGGATTGTCGTCGGCCGAGAAATCCGCCGCCCAGATATCGTCGGTCGGCCCAAGCGCGAGCGCGTCGCAGCCGCGAAGGATCTTGCTGTCGGAGACGAGCGTGGGCGTAGAGCCCGGCGTGGGATGGAGCGCCACGATCGTGTAGCCCGTGCCTTGCACGTTACTCTTCGCGTTGAAGTTGCAGACCACGAGATCGCCTGCTTGGAACGCTCCCGCCGTCTCCGGCGCGATCGTCAATCCATACGGGTTGAGCTGATGGAGCTTCGGATCGATCGTCGAGCCGATGACGACCTGTTTCTTCAGCATTTTGAGAATCGAGAATTCTTTCGCCGGCGCCGCGAAATCGCGCATCGTTTGCGCTGCGACAAGCGGCGAAGCGTTGCTGCCGGCCGGCACGACGCCGGCGGATTGTTGAGCGCAGGCCGTAACGAGCAGCGCGAAAACGGCTATGGCTGTGGGTTTAAACATTCCACCACCGTAGGGGCGCGGCATGAAAAAACTCTGAAACGCGGACGCCATACTGCGACAAGCGTCGTGCGCGACGATGGCGCTCATGCACAAGGAGGCACTCGCGACGGCGCGACGGCTCTTCGAGGCCGAGCGCGGACGGCCGCCGGAAAGCGACGTCGTCGAGACCCTCCTGCGCTTCGGAAAAGGGGCGCTTGCGTACGCGCTGCGCAGCCGCATTCGCGTGACGCTGCTGCGTTCCGGCGAGTTGTACCGGCAGGCCTCGGCCGCACTGGCACGCCTGGGAATCGACGTGGACGCGTGGCCCGCGCCGCCGGCCGGGCTCTTCGTGGTGGAAGAGCGCTCGCTCTACTTGCGATCGCGCAGTCCGATGACGGTCGCGCACGAGTTCGGGCACGCACTCGACTGCGCGCTCGGCGGCGGCGTCTATCGCAGCGGCATCGATCCGCAAGTGCGCGGCCTCTTCGCCAACGCGACGGCCTTCGTTACGCCGTACGCGGCAACGGGAGTCGACGAGTATTTTGCCGAGTCGCTGCGCGCCTACGTCGAAGCCAACGACCCGGCGTCACCCTGGCCGCGCGCCACGCGCGCGCGTCTGCGCCACGCCGATCCCGGCATGCACGACTACGTGGAGCTGCTCTTCACCCGCGAGTTCGGCGAACGCGTGCCCGCGCGCAGCGTGATTTCGATCTAACGTCTATTTAAGCGACGAGACGTCGGAGATGCTGACCGGGGCGGCTGCATTCTTCCAGGACGTGCGGATGTAGCTGATCACGTCGGCGATCTGCTCGTCGGTGAGCAGATTCTTCCACGCCGGCATGATGCCGCTGTACGCCTGACCGTTCACGACGAGCCGGCCTTCCAGGCCGTTCTTGACGATCGCGATGACTGCGACCGGATTTCCGGTGACGGCGGGATTCCTCGCTAGCGGCGGAAACGCGCCGGGGATTCCCTCGCCGTCGCTTTGGTGGCAGCTCGAGCAGTTCGCGAGGTAGATCGCGCCGCCGTCGCTCGCCGATGCCGGATTGTTTGCCGCGGCCGCGGACGCGGTTGCCGCCGCCTCCTGCGAACTCTTTGCGCAACCCCCGACGGCAACGATCAGCGCGAGCGCTACGGCAATTTTCATGCAGTGCTCCTTGGACGGGCGCTCATCGCCCAAACGAGCGAGACGAGCAGAAAGTTGGCGACCAGCGAACTGCCGCCGTACGAGATGAACGGCAGCGTGATGCCGGTGAGCGGTAAGACTCCGATGACGCCGCTAACGATGATGACCACTTGGAACCCGAGCGTCGCTCCCAAACCCGTCGCCAGAAGTTTCGTGTAGAGGTCGGGCTGGCGCAGCCCGGTGGCGAGCAGGCGCCGGACGAGATCGAGAAAGATGGCGAGCACGATCAACGCACCGATCAATCCAAACTCCTCGGCGATCGCGGCATAGACGTAGTCGGTTTCAACGTCCGGGATGAATTCGGGATGACCCAGCCCGTACCCGCTGCCGAAAACGCCCCCGGCGGCCAGCGAATAGTACGCCTGCGACGATTGGTATCCGGCGCCGAGCGGATCGGAGAACGGATTGCGCCAGACCGCGATGCGGGCGCTCGCGTACGGATAGTGATGGACCGCCCACAATGCGCCGAGCGCAAAGAGCACGGTGCCGAAGAGCACGATGTCCACGCGCCTCGTCGCGACGAAGAGCAGCGTGGCGAAGGTCGCGAGCAGCAACGTCGCCATGCCGAGATCGCGCTGCACCACGAGGATCGCCATCGAAGCACCCCAGCCGACGAACAGCGGCCCGAGATACTTGACGTTCGCGCGCAGCGACCACGGACGGGCGTTGCCGATCACATCGGCCGTCTCTGCGAGATACGCCGCCAAAAACAGCACGATGAAGAGCTTGATGAGTTCGATGGGCTCGTATTGAATCGGCCCGAGCCGAATCCAGAGCCGCGCGCCGTTGACCTCTTGGCCGAACAACAACAGCATCGCGAAGAGCGCGAGCGAGGCGACGACCCAGAGATACTTGTACGCGGCGAAGCGGCGATAATGACTAAAGACCGGGCCGAGCCCGATGGCCAGCGCGAGCGAGACGAGAATCCAAAGCTGCTGACGGTGCGCCAGCGCCGGCGCGAGGCGCGCGACCATGCCCAGACCAAACGCCGCGAGCACTACTGCCAGCGCCGGCAGGACGTCGTCGCGCACCGTCGTGGAGGGCTGCCACAGCACCCACAGCATCGCGAGCGCTCCCAGCAGGGCGAGCATCCACGGCGGCCCGACGGTGTGCGGGGGAGCGTAGGACAAGATCAGCGCGGCGACCGCGAGCGCGCCGGCCATCGGCGCCGCACGCCGCAGAATCAGCACGATTTAGCCTCGGCGGACCGACGCCACGATCAAGCGCGTCGTTCCAACGTCGATTTCGTCGCCGGCGCGCACTTCGATCGCATCGCGCAGACGCCGGCCGTTCAAGAACGTGCCGTTACTGCTCTTGAGATCTTCCAAGTAGAGTAGACCGTTGTGTCCCTCGAACCGCGCGTGCCGCCGGCTCACTTCCGGATCGGGCAGCACCACATCGGCTTCGCCGGTTCGGCCGACTTCAAACGGCGCGCCAAGCTGTGCGGTGCGCCGCGTACCGCGCTCGAGGATCTCGAGCTCTACGTGCATAGGCGTCAGCTCGCCGATCTCGGCGGTTGCCCGCGTGCGGGGTCGGGCGGCGAGCAATGCGACGACCAGCAGCGCGGCCGTGATTTCGAGCGTACCGAGCCGCATCTGGCGCTCGAAACCGGCGGCGACGGCGACGAGACCGATCACCGCGCCTCGAGCCGCATGCGCGTGTTTCCAAACCGCAGCTCGTCGCCGTTCTTGAGCGAACGCTGCGTAACTCGCCTCCCGTTCACGAAGGTCCCGTTGGTCGAATCGAGATCGCGTACGACCGCGGCTCCGCCCACGATCTCGATGACGGCGTGCGACCGCGAGACGCCGGGATCGAGCAGCACGACCTCGCCGTCATCGCTGCGCCCGATGCGCGCGCGCTGCCCGATCTCGTAGACGCCGTCGGGCGGTACGCCTTTGATCGTGAGCAGCCGGAAACTGCGCGGGCCCTCGCCGGCATCGGCGCCGGCAACGGCAATCTCGATGGCGCCCAATGGAATGCGCGCGGCGACGGACATCGTCACGGTAACGCGCCCTCCGTCGAACGTCACGCCGACCTTGCGCGCGAGATTGCGGAGCAGATCGGCCCACGCGCGTTCGAGGTATCGCCGGTGCTCGGCGAGACGCTCGTAGTCGTCGGGGCTCACATAGACGGCGTAAGCGCCGGGCGCGTGCAGGTTGCCGTCGTCGTCGCGGGTTTGCGCTTCCATCGTTGCCACGAGCTTGCGCGCGATTTGCGCGGGCTCGAGATCGGCGGGGAAGGTTTTTGCAAAGGTACGCTCGATCAAATCGGCGCAGAATCGCTCGATTCTCGCAAAGAAACTCACGGACGCCGGTCCATCCGCGCGATGTAAAAGCCGTCGCGGCCGTCTATGCCCGGCGGAACGAGCACGTCGCCGCCGGGCGTGACGAAGGAAGCGTGCGCCGACGGAATCAGTCCGCGTTCGAAGTTCTGCCGAGCCAAAAACCAGTCGATCACTTCCGTCGTTTCGCGCGGATCGGTGGAGCAGACCGCATAGACGAGAGCGCCCCCGGGATGAACGTGCCGGGCCGCCGTCTCGAGCAGCGCTCGCTGCGTCAGCGCGAGGCGTTCGCCGTCGGTTCCTTGCTTCTTCCACCGCGCCTCCGGATGGCGCCCGACGATCCCCGTTCCCGAGCACGGCGCATCCACGAGCACTCGGTCGAAGCGCTGCTCCGCGGGCAGAATCTCACTCGTGGCATCGCCGGTCACGATCGCGGCCGCGATGCCGGCTTGTTCGATGCGCCGCTCGAGAACCGCGACTTTTCGCGCGTCGCGCTCGACGCAAACCAGCGTGCCGTCGCCGCCGAGCCGGGCGCCGATCTGCAGCGCCTTATTTCCGCGACCGCTGCACAGGTCGAGCACCGCTTCGCCGGGCTGCGGACCCAACACGTCCACGCACATCGCCGAGCTTTCCGATTGGGACCACCACGCGCCCTCGCCGTCGTGCCGCGGAAGACCGCCGCGTTCGATCACCAACACCCCGGGCACGAACGCGGATGCCACCGTTTCGATGCCGCCGGCGAGCAACCGGCGCGCCACGTCGTCGGGCGCGTTCTTCGACTCGTTGACGACGATCGCCGAGCGGGCCGGCTCGTTCACGCCGGCACAGACGGCTTCGAGCCGTTCGCCGAAGACCTCGCGCCACTGCCGCACGAGCCACGTCGGCAGCGAGTAGTGCGTCGCGACGTACTCGTCGTCGCTTGCAAACGACGCGCGCTGCGGCCGCTCCGGATTGGCACGCAGCAGCGATCGCAGCACGGCGTTGGCCAGGCCGACCAGGCCGCGATGGCCGAAGCGCTTGGCGAGGTTGACGAACTCGAAGACGGTCGCGTGCACGTCGGCGCGTGTATAGACCAGTTCGTACGCGGCCAGCCGCAAGATCTCGCGAATCACGCTGGGAAGCTCGGGGTGCGTGACGAACGGCGCGAGCTCCCAGTCGAGCGCGCGCCGCATCTTGATCGCGCCGTACGCAAGCTCCGCCGCGAAGGCGCGGTCGCGATCGCCGAGGCCCGCGCGACGGGCGCGATAATCGAACGATGCCTGCGCGGTGCGCTCGACCGCGCGCGAGCCCGGCGGCGGAAAGACGTCGCAGACGACCCCGAGCGCGACCTCGCGCGCGCCGCTCACGACGAGCTCCCGCGCAGACGCAGATAGTCGGCACCGGTCATTCTGCCGCGATTCGGCGGAATCAACTCGTCGATGACGAGCTCGCCGCCCTCGCCGGCATGCGCTTTGAGAATTTTAACCGTCTCGCCGCCGAGTTGCGCCCGCGCGCCCGGCTGCGGCGCGAAGGCGCGCACCGCATCCACGATTCGTTCGACCGGCCACGACAGATCCACCACGAGGTCGTCTTTGGTGAGCGGTCGCGTCACCGTTGCTTCACCGCGTTGCGGCTCGCGCGGCAGCGCCCGTCGCGCGGCGAGATCGAGCGCGGTGCCCAACAGCTCCGCGCCGGTGCGCGCGAGCCGGTCGTGCAGCTCGCCGTAGGTTTCTCCGGGCTCGATCGCCACGCGCTCCTGCAGCACGAGATCGCCGGTGTCGAGCCCGGCGTCCATCAGCATGATGCTGACGCCGGTCTCCCGCTCGCCGCGCGCGATCGCACTCTGAATCGGCGTGGCGCCGCGATACTTCGGCAGCAGCGACGGGTGAACGTTGAGCGCGCCGAGCGCCGGCACGTCAAGCAGCGATTGCGGCAGAACGCGGCCGTACGAGGCCAAGACGAAGAGGTCGAACGACTCGGAGGCAATCTCTTGCGCGAACGCGCGCAGGTTCACCGGCTCGAGGACGCGCGCGCCCAGCGCGAGCGCGGCGGATTTTACGGGGCTAGGCGTTAGCCGGTGTCCGCGTCCCGACGGACGGTCGGGCTGGGTCGCAACGCCCGCAAGCTCGCTGCGCTGCGCGACGACCCGCAGACTCGGCACGGCGAAGGTGCTCGTGCCAAAGAAAAGCGTTCTCAAGCCTCGGCGGCTTCTTTCTCCTCGTCCTCGAGCACCGGGCGCACGTTCGTGGCACGATCGACGTAGAGCTTGCCGTCGAGATGATCGACCTCGTGCTGCAGGCATTGCGCGAGCAGCCCCTCGCCTTCGATGCGAATCTTGTTGCCGTGCCGGTCGAGGCCGGTCACGGCGGCCTTGGTGCCGCGGACGATTTCACCGACCATTCCCGGAACCGAGAGACAGCCTTCCCGAAGCTCGATCTCCTCGCCGAAGACTTCGAGCTTCGGGTTGATGACGACGGCCGGCTCGTGCTCGTCGTCGTGTACGTCCATCACGAACATGCGCTTCGACACGTTGACCTGCGGTGCCGCGAGGCCCACGCCCGGCGCATCGTACATGGTCTCAAACATATCGTCGATCAACTGCTGAAAGAGCGGATCGGCAATCTCCCGCGGATCGACGCGCTTGGCGACCTTGCGGAGCGCCGGATGGCCTTCGGGGACGATCTCTCGGACGTAGGGCATGGCGCTATCCCCCGCGCGCCGTGCCTAGCTCTTGGTGCGGAACGACGACACGAGGAAGTGCGGGGTGCAGTTTTCGCCGCCGTTGTTCCAGAGGAGGCTCACCGACTGATCGGGCCCGATGACGTAGCTCGATCCGTAGGGCCCCGCGATCGCAGATGCGTAGTACGACGGATTCGAGTAACTCGGCGTGGCGTGGGGGCTCGGAATCTGCGACGCGCTAATCGGGGTAAAGAGGCCGGTGAACGTGCTCGCGCCGCTCGATTGCGACAAGTAGAAATCGAACTGATTGCTGGGCGGGAGCGCGCCCTTGGTGGCGACGTAGATGTTGGCGAGTGCCGGCGGGGCCTTGCGCGTGTTCGGAATCGGGAAGAGCACTTCGAGATTGTTGGGCGGGCCGCCGCAGTTACCGGTCGGCCCCGAGGTCGGCCCCGGACCCGGTCCGATTGCATTGCCGCCGTTGCATGCCGCCAACACGCCGGCGGCCGCGACGAGGGCGAAGAGAACACCAATCGACTTTTTCATGCTTGGGAAATCCTCATACGGCGCGCCCTTGCCCTTCCAAACGCTATGTGAATCTCCTTAGAGAATGTACCCGGAGAGGTCGGCGTCGTCGACGACGCCGGCGAGCCGGTCGCGGACGTAGGCGGCGTCGATGGTCACGCGGCCGGTCGTTTAGGGTGCGGCGAAGCTGATGTCATCCAGCACCCGCTCGAGGACGGTGTGCAGGCGCCGCGCGCCGATGTTCTCGGTCTGCTCGTTGACGCGCATCGCGAAGTCGGCCAACTGCTCGATCGCGTCGGCGGCGAATTCGAGCGTCACGCCGTCGGTGGCGAGCAGCGCCTTATACTGCTCGACCAGCGCGTTCTTCGGCTGGGTGAGAATGGTCTTGAAATCCTCGGCCGTCAACGAGTCGAGCTCGACCCGGATCGGCAAGCGGCCTTGCAGCTCGGGAATCAGATCCGACGGTTTGCTGATGTGAAACGCGCCGGCCGCGATGAAGAGGATGTGGTCGGTCTGGATCGTGCCGTGCTTGGTATTGACGGTCGAGCCCTCGACGATCGGAAGAATGTCGCGCTGCACGCCTTCGCGCGAAACGTCGGGACCGCCGCGCGCCTGCGACGAGCCGGCGACCTTGTCGATCTCGTCGATGAAGATGATGCCGTCCTCGCCGGCGCGCCGCAGTGCCTCGCGTTTGACCGCGTCCATATCGATCAGTTTCGCCGCCTCTTCTTGCTCGAAGATCCGCAGCGCTTCGGCGACCGTGACCCGCTTTTTGTTTCGGCGTTTCGGCAGAATGCCGCCGAGCATCTCGCCGATATCGCCGCCCTGATCCATGCCGCCGATCATACCGATCGGAAGGCTGGCCACCTCCTCGACCTCGATCTCGATCAATCGGACGTCGTAGAATCCACGCTCGATCTCGCCGCGCGTCTGGTCGCGGACGCGCTGCGCGTCGGCCGAGACCGACGACGACGGACTGGGCTGCTGCTGGTGCTGCTGCCCGGAATACCCGCTGCCGAAGATCGAGCCGAGGGCCGCGCCGAGCGGATTGCCCTGTCCCTGTGCGGAGGGAGGCCGCGTTTCGGGGTGGAGCGCGTCGATCACGCGCTCGACGGCTTGCCGCGCGGCGAGGTCGCGCACTTCGTCGCGGCGCTCGGCGGTGACCGTGCGAATCGAGGCTTCGACGAGGTCGCGCACCATGGACTCGACGTCGCGCCCGACGTATCCCACCTCGGTATATTTGGTCGCCTCGACCTTGACGAACGGCGCGCCGACGAGCGCGGCAAGGCGGCGGGCGATCTCGGTTTTTCCGACGCCGGTCGGCCCGATCATCAGAATGTTCTTCGGCGTGATCTCGTCGCGCAGATCTTCTCGCGCGTTCGAGCGCCGGTAGCGGTTGCGCAACGCGATCGCGACCGCGCGTTTGGCCTTCCCTTGACCGACGATGTATTTGTCGAGCTCTTCGACGATTTGCCGCGGCGTGAGATGGGCGGGGTCGAGGATAGTGCTGAGGATGGCGGTCATGGGAGGCTCTCCACGGTGATGTCGTCGTTGGTGTAGATGCAGATCTCGGCGGCGATCTCGAGACCTTTGCGGGCGATGTCGACCGCATCGAGGCCGGTATTGCGC
>Ga0302326_10005165_pt1 | contig 29855 bp, 27 predicted proteins | sample Palsa_T0_3_FD_202264 | JGI IMG/M metagenome (GOLD analysis project Ga0302326, IMG submission 202264) | Peat permafrost microbial communities from Stordalen Mire near Abisko, Sweden - Palsa_T0_3 | ecosystem: Environmental > Terrestrial > Soil > Palsa > Peat permafrost | place: Sweden: Abisko... | reverse complement strand
TGTTCCAATTGGCCGCGACCAACAGGGCAGACGCCAAGGCGATTGAATACGGCAAGCAGGCTGCCGATGCCGGGTCTGCGACGGACGATGACTTGCTGATCATGTCGCAGCTTTATTACCAGGAAAAGGACTGCAAGAATTCGGGCGTTTGGGGCGACAAGGCGATTGCGGCCTTCAAGAAGGCCGGGCAACCGCCCAAAGAAATGCTGTACCAACTCAAATTACAGTGTGCGAGCGACGCCAACGACACCAACGCGATGAAGGCATCGCTGTACGATCTGGTTCGGCTGACCAACAAGACCTCGTATTGGAATAATTTGATCCGTTTGGAGCGCCAGGATGAGCGCGACGATCACAACACTTTGATGATCTACCGGATCATGTACGACACCAATTCGATGAATGCGGATACCGATTACATCGAGATGGCGCAATTGCTCGGCGATGCGGGATTGCCGGGCGAGGCGCAAGCGGTACTGGAAAAGGCGATGAGTGCCGGTGTACTGAAGGATGAGCACAAGGAGCGCACCACGCGCTTGTTGAACGCCTTGAAGACGCGCGCTGATTCCGACAAGAAGGGATTGCCGGCGCTCGATGCCGAGGCTCAGAAGAATCCGGCGGGGCAGCTCGATATGAAGCTCGGCGAGGTTTATTTCGGCGCCGGCGATTACCAGAACGCGGCAACGGCCCTTGGTCGGGGAATCGGCAAGGGCCAGCTGTTGCAGCCGGATGAAGCGTATGTATCGCTGGGACGATCTTTGGCGGCGGAAAGTGACCCAGTAGGCGCGAAGCAAACTCTTGCCAAGTTAAAGTCGCTGCCGAACATCAGCCCGCGCGTGCTCAAGCTCTGGAATTTATATGCGGACATGATCCCCATTTCATAGTGATGGCGGTGCCGAAGTTTCTGCGGTATGAAGGGTACATGAGCAGCACTGACAAGCCCGCACCGCTCGCCGCCACGCCACGCAACGAACTAACGCTGCGCGGCCTGGTTCTCGGCGTGGTCATCACCGTGGTGTTCACGGCGGCCAACGTTTACTTCGGGCTCAAAGCGGGCCTCACTTTCGCCACCTCTATCCCGGCCGCGGTTATTTCCATGGCGCTGCTGCGCGGCCTCAAGGGCATGACCGTCCAGGAAAACAACATCGTGCAGACCGTCGCCTCGGCGGCCGGCACCCTTTCCTCCGTCATCTTCGTACTGCCCGGCATGGTGATCATCGGCTGGTGGACCGGTTTTCCCTACTGGGTTTCCTGCGCCATATGCGCCCTGGGCGGAATCCTGGGGGTGATGTATTCGATACCGCTGCGGCGCGCGCTGGTAACGCAGTCCGATCTGCCCTACCCGGAAGGGGTCGCCTGCGCCGAGGTGCTGAAAGTAGGCGGCGGCGAACACGCCAATGCCGCCGCGATCGAGGACAGCCGAGCGGGCCTGGCAGCGGTGGTTTGGGGCGCGATCGTCTCCGGGGTCTTTGCCTGCATCGTGGCTACGCGCATCTTCGCCAGCGACGTGGTGCGGTATTTCCGCGTCGGCGGTGAACAAGGCGGCGTGACCGGCTTTGATTTCTTCCTGTCCTTCGCGCTATTCGCCGTCGGCCACCTGGTGGGCCTGTGGGTCGGCATAGCGATGTTCATCGGTGCGCTGATCGGCTGGGCCTGGGGCGTCCCGCACTTCTCGGCGCTTGCCGCCAGTACAGAGTCCATGGCGCAATTGGCCCAACACACATGGAGTCATCAGGTGCGTTTCGTCGGCGCCGGCACCATTGGGGTGGCGGCAGTGTGGACGCTGGCGAAGCTGATAAAACCAGTGGTCGCCGGTTTGCGCTCTGCCATGGCTGCCTCGCGGGCGCGCGCCGCCGGGAACGCCGCACTGCTGCCGCGCACCGAGCAAGACATTCCGATCGGCTACGTTGCCCTGGTTTCATTGGTTTGCATGGTCCCGATCGGCGCGCTGATCGCCAACTTCTCGGCAGGCAGCGGACTCGGCGACCACATGTTTTTCATGGTGGTCAGCGCGCTGGTTTACATCGCCCTGATGAGCTTCTTCGTTTCCGCGGTGTGCGGCTACATGGCCGGCCTCATCGGCTCCTCGAACAGTCCGCTGTCGGGCATCGGCATCCTGGTGGTGATCGGCGCAGCACTGCTTTTGGTGCCCGGTATCCGCTCCGGCCTGCCAGCGGGCAGCGGTACGGCGCTGGTTGCCTATGCGCTGTTCGTAACTGCGGTGGTGTTCACTGTGGCGGCGATTGCCAACAACAACCTGCAGGACCTCAAGACCGGCCAGCTCGTTGATGCCACGCCGTGGAAGCAGCAGGTAGCGTTGATTATTGGAGTCATAGCCGGCGCTGCGATCATTCCGCCGATCCTCGATCTGCTCAACCATGCCTACGGTTTCGCAGGCGCCCCGGGCCCACACCACGAGCACCCATTGCCGGCGCCGCAGGCAGGCTTGATTTCGGCGCTGGCGCAGGGCGTGATCCAGCACAACGTCGACTGGAGCTTGATCCGGATCGGCGCGCTGGTCGGCGTGCTGGTGATTGCCGCCGACGAAACCCTGCGGCGCTTTACCACCAAGGCGCACCTATCGCCTCTCGCGGTGGGCTTAGGGATATACCTGCCGACGCAAAGCACACTGATGGTCGTCGTCGGGGCGATCGTGGGCTGGTACTTTGATCGGCGCGCGGAGCGCGCATCCAAGCCGGAAGCCACGAAGCAGCTCGGAGTGCTGCTGGCCTCTGGCATGATAGTCGGCGAAGGCTTGGTAGGCGTGATCATTGCCGCTTTCGTCGCCTTCTCGGGAAAGGACTTTCCGCTGAGCTTGGTTGGCGATGAGTTTGCCGATAACGCCGCCGTATGGATCGGGAGCGGCGTGTTCGTGCTGACGGTGTTTCTCCTGTATCGCTGGGCGGCGCGGATGCGGCCTTAAGGCGGCAAGTCGATCGTCGCGGCCTGCCGATGCAGCAGCTGTTTCAGCCATCCCAAGCCTTCATCAGGCAGACGCACGCTATGGCTTTGGATCATCTCGCGCAGGGGTGGAAAGTCGAAAGGCAATGCATGGACCGACAGCGGCAGATTTTTCGCATACATCTCGGCCAGCCGCCGGTGCATGACCGCGACTCGGTTGGTTCCGACGACCATCCTCGGCACCGACGTGAAGGAGGCCGCGATCGTCTCGATGCGTCTTTGCGCGGGCAATTCGGCGATTTGCATATCAGCGAAGGTCGGGGCCCGGGCGCGCGCGAAACGGACCACCACATGACCAAGGTCGAAAAAGGTATCCGCGCTCAAGGGCTCATCAAGTCGCGGGTTTCCCGACCAACCGACCACTACGTGCTCATCCTCGAAGAGCAATTCACTGGGGTGTCCCGGCGAGGCAAAGATATCCGGCGTGATCAGCAAATCGATGTCGCCAGCCTCCAACGGACCGGCAGGATTGTCTAAAGAGGGAACAAATTCCAGGATGACGCCAGGCGCATCCTTGGCTACTGCAACGACGAGGCCTGCGAGCAGGACCTCGGTGACGTAGTCAGACGCGCTAATCGTGAATTTTCGCGTCGCGGTTTCAGGATCGAACCGTGCGCCGGATCCAACTGTGGTTTCGATCTGCAACATCAGGCGACGAACGGGCTCGACAATGCTTTGGGCGAAAGGCGTGAGAATCATCCGCCGCCCCACAGGTACCAAAAGTTCGTCGTGAAAATGCTCACGCAGGCGGGCCAGGGCACCGCTGGTCGCAGACTGACTAAGAAACAGTCGCCGCGCCGCCGCGGTAACGCTGCGTTCCGTAAGCATGGCGTCGAGCGCCATCAGCAGATTGAGATCCAGCCTTTTAAATCGCAACTTCCGCCCCCTTCGGAACCGCCCTTTTTCCAGTGAAGCGGTCGTGCTGTCATCCGTGCCGCCGATGGATAATGATCTTAACAATCGATTTGGCAACTGCAACCGCGAATGGTGCCATGGCGCATGACCAAGGGGCCCATTCTCATCATAGGCGCCGGCATTGGGGGTCTGACCTCGGCTATTGCCCTGCGCCGCAAACATTTCGACGTCGACATCATCGAAAAGGATCAGTCTTGGTCGGTCTACGGTGTCGGCATCATCCAGCAATCGAACGTGGTACGTGCCATGGCCGAGTTGGGGGTTCTGGATGACTACCTGACGGCGGGCTTCGGCTTCGATCAACTGGAAATCTATGTTCCCAGCGGAGTTAAGGTTGCGACCATCGCGGCGCCCAAACTGACCGAGGATTATCCTGCCAATGTCGGCATCGGACGTCGCGCGCTCCACAAGGTTTTGGGCGAGCGGGCGATTGGAGCCGGTGCACGTATTCGGCTGGGCGTGACGGCAATTTCGATGGAGGATGACGGCCAGTCTGTAAAAGTCAGATTCTCCGATGACTCCACGGGCGAGTACGCGGTCGTGATTGGTGCGGACGGACTCTATTCAGATACTCGCCGGACTCTTTTCCCAGAGGCACCGGCGCCGGAGTTCACAGGGCAGTCGGTGTGGCGCTACAACTTCGAGCGGCCCGAGAATTTGGTCAGTCTGCATGTGTACGACGGTCCAATGGGTATTGGGCTAGTGCCGCTCTCGAAGTCCGAGATGTACATGTATCTGACAACGCCGGAACCTGGAAATCCACGCTATCCCAAGACTGGATTGGCGGCGGCAATGCGGCTCAAATTATCCGCCGCACCACCGACCTTAGCGCATCTCGTCGGAAAGATTACCGACGACAACGCCGTGGTTTATAGGCCGTTGGAATGGGTGTTCCTGACCGGCGATTGGCACAAGGGCCGCGTCGTCTTGCTGGGTGACGCCGTTCACGCGACGACGCCGCATCTAGGCCAAGGCGCTGGTATGGCGATCGAAGACAGCCTGGTACTGGCTGACGAACTTGCCAAGAGCAACTCCGCCGAGGCTGCCTTCAGAGCATTTCGCGATCGTCGATTTGAGCGCTGTAAGTACATCGTCGAGCGGTCCAAAGCCGTGGGTGACGGTCAGATCGGCAAGGGGCCGCTAGTCGACAACGCCGCGGCCTCTCGCGAGATGTTTCAAGTAATATCCGCGCCTCTTTGAGGCCTGCGCGGACTTGAGGAGTGCGCATGACCGTGACGGACATTCGATACATCGGCTATGGCCTACCCGACGTGGAGGCCGAGCGTACTTTTTACCGGGACGTGTGGGGTCTTCGTGAAGCCGCATCACTGGAGGGTCGCTACTACCTCGCGGCCGAAGGTGATGATGAGCCCTTTGTTGTTCGCCTGCGCCATGCTGCCGATCGACGGGTTGACGTCATCGCGTTGGCTGCGGAGAACCGCTCCGCCGTGGATGAGCTGTATGCCAGGGTCAAGGCTGACCACTGCCAGATAATTTTTGCACCGAAAGCCTTGTCGGATTTCGGGAGTGGTTATGGCTTCCGCTTCTTCAATAAGGACGGTCTGCCGTTCGAAATCTCATGCGAATACGACCGCGGTCCCAAACGTCAATTGGGTCCTGCCGAGGCCATACCGCAGACAATCAGCCACATCGTCCTTCACTCGCCCAACCACAAATCGATGGTGCAGTTCTTCGTCGATGTCCTAGGCTTCCGGGTCAGCGACTGGCTCGGCGATTTCATGTGCTTTCTGCGCTGTAACGAATGGCACCACCGGATCGCCATTCTGCCGGGGCCGCCGAGCCTGAATCATGTGGCCTATGACATGTCAAACGTCGATGAAATGATGCGCGGTGTCGCCAAGCTCAAGCGCAACAACATCGATATCCGCTGGGGACCTGGCCGTCACACTGCCGGCAACAACACTTTCAGTTATTTCGTCACGCCGGCAGGATTCGCAGTGGAATATACGTCCGAACTGCAGCGGCTCGACGAAGCCTCCTGGAAGCCCCAGGTCTACACGCCCAGCCAGTCCGTCATGGATCAGTGGGGTACTGGGGTTGGCGGCCCCCACACCATGCCCCGCGCGGAACCCGATAAGGGCCTGTTCCAAGCCGCCGAGGTCTGATTCCGTGGCCCTATTTCAGTACTTTCCCAACAATTACGTATGGAATCTATCAGTCAATATCGCCATCGAAAGCGGCGCAAAGATTGGCGAGATCGAGGACATGTGTCGCCCATTGCTCGACGCCGCGGCGCGCGGCGAGGATGCCGGCACGGCCCAATTTCTCGATCAATGGGTGAAGATGGCCGACAAGCTCGTCAGTCTTGCGCGCGAGGACGAACACAAGGGTCGCCTGCTGTCGGCCGGCGCCAAGCTGCAGCGAGCGGCGCTGTATTACCTGACCGCCGAGCGAATGCAGGGCCACGGCCATCCGGGCCGTACAGAGACCTATGCCAAAGCCCAAAGCGCCTTTCGTCATGGTGTGAAAATTGGCCGGGAGAACGCCGAACGTTTCGAGATCCCTTATGAGGGTAGTTTCATTCCCGGCCTATTTACGCGCGCCCAGGACGTGAGCGGTCCGGCACCGACGGTCCTCTATGTAAACGGCCTCGATAGCTGCAAAGAACTATTACTCTGGACGTGGCTACCGCAAGCCCTGGCGCGACGCGGGATCTCCACCTTCAGCATTGATCAGCCGGGGACCGGCGAGGCTCTACGTTGCAACGGTTTGACCGTGACCCACGAGAGCGAGCGTTGGGCCACACGCTGTTACGAATGGCTGGCAGCGCGCGACGATGTCGATGCCGCGCGCGTTGGCATGGCCGGCATTTCTCTGGGCGGATATTTCACACCGCGAGCAGTCGCCTTTGAACCGCGCTTCGCCAGCGGCGCAGTATGGGGTGCCAACCACAACTGGGCCGAGGTTCAGCACATGCGTTTGAAACGCGAAGGTGAAAATCCGGTGCCGCACTACTGGAATCACGTGATGTGGGTGTTCGGTGCCAAGGACATGGACGATTTCATGTCGAAAGCCGCGGGCATGACCCTCGAGGGCGTGCTCGATCGGATCAAGGTTCCGTTCCTGGTCACACACGGCCAGCGAGATCGACAGATCGGCCTTGGGTTCGCGCAGCAAAGCTATGATCAATTGGTCAACTCGCCGCGTCGCGAACTGAAAGTATTCACCGAACGGGAAGGCGGCGTCGAACATGTCGGCGCCGACAATATGTCCTTTGGCCGGGATTACATCGCCGACTGGTTTGCAGAGACTCTTGGAGGACGAACCGCATGACGAATACTTCTTTCCGCCGGGTCGTTACCGGCCACAACTCGGAGGGCAAGGCCATTATTCTCGAGGACGGAGCACCGCCGCGCGTTCAGCGCATCGGCGGCGAAATCGGCCCGATGTTTTATGAGATCTGGAATACCCGTGCAACGCCGGCGCCGATCGATCGCGCGTCAGGCGAGCCTATCGAGGACAAGATCACTCTCGCGCCGCCGAAGAACGGCACGCGGATTCGCGTGCTTGAAATCCCTCCCGAGGACAAGCGACTGGAAGCCCTCTCGCCAGAGGAGGTTCGGGCTCACTTCGCCGAAATTGGTGCCGCCGCTGCCTCTTCGCACTCCGGCGCAAGCACGCGCCATGCCTTCATGCACCGCACCGAGACCATCGACTATGGAATCATGCTCGAGGGTGAGCTGACACTCATCATGGATATCGGCGAAACCACGGTCCGAGCCGGCGACATCGTTATCCAGCGTGGCACCAATCACGGTTGGGCCAACCGTTCGGGCAAGGTGTGTCGGATCGCCTTTGTACTGATCGATGGTCAGTTCACCGACGGCTTGTCGTAGTTCTCTGGCGCCCAACGGCTTCGTCAGGATTTTCACGTGAAGCTTGCCACCCAGCGGTTGCACACTCCTGACGGACGCCTGATGGTGGTTTCTCACGATCTGTCATCGATGGCGCCTGCGACTGGAATCGCCGGCACGCTGCAGCAGGCGATTGACCGCTGGGATGAGGTTGCGCCAGCACTTCAGGCGCTGTACCTGAGGCTCAACGCCGGTGAGTTGAAGGGCGCGATCCGCTACCAACCCGAAATCCTGGCTGCCCCTCTGCCACGCGCGTGGCAATGGCTCGACGGCTCAGCGTTTCCGACTCACGGCAAGTTGATGCAGCGCGCCTTTAATCTCCCGGCGATCGACACTCAGTTGCCGCTCATGTATCAGGGTATGTCGCACCAGTTTTTGGGTGCAACGGAGGACGTGCCTTTCCCCAATGAGGCGGATGATATTGATTTCGAGGGCGAGTTCGGGGTGATTACCGGCACGGTTCCTATGTCGTCTACACCCGGTGCAGCCTCGAGCCAGATACGCCTCGTAGTACAAATTAATGACTGGTCTTTGCGCGCGATCGCTCCTATCGAAATGAAGACTGGCTTTGGTTGGATCCAAGCCAAGCCGGCCTGTAGCGTTGCCCCGGTTGCAGTGACGCCGGACGAGTTTGGAGCTGCTTGGCGGGAGGCACGCCTAGAAGCCACGTTGGCGGTGCGTCGCAACGGCGATGTATTCGGTGCAGTTCCGTCCAATGAAATGGAATTTGGTTTTCACGACCTTATCGCGCATGCGGCACGGACGCGGAGCGTCTGTTCCGGGACCATTGTAGGTTCGGGCACGGTCTCCACAAGCAGGTTTCGCGACGTCGGCTCCTGTTGCATCTCCGAACGCCGGGCGATAGAGATGCTTGATTTTTCCGCGCCGCGTACCAAGTTTCTCGAGTTCGGGGAAAGAATTTCGATGGAGACGCGTGTTGCGGGTCATGCCGTTTCTCCTTTCGGCGTGCTTGATCAACGGATCATCAAATCCGTCCATCCGTAGCTCGATCAGGTGCTGTCCCGCTCAACTGCACGAAAAGCCGATCTGCCGCCAGGCTTCGTAGATCACCAGCGCCACGGCGTTGGACAAATTGACGCTGCGGTTTTGCGCGCGCATGGGAATGAACAGGCAATTCTCGGCTCCCGCCCTGACCTGGCTCGGCGGCAAGCCGCGGGTTTCAGGACCGAACAAGAACGCGTCTCCCGCGCGATATTGCACGTCGCTGTAGCAACGCGCGCCGCCCGTCTCGACCATGAACAAGCGCGAGCCTTGCAGCAGGTCTAGGCAGGCATCCAGGTCTGCATGAATTTTCACATCCGTCAGGTCGTGATAATCCAGTCCAGAGCGTCTCAGGCTCTTGTCGTCCAGACGGAAGCCCAAGGGCTTGATCAGGTGCAGCGTCGCGCCGGTATTGGCGCACAGTCGGATGGAATTGCCGGTATTCCCGGGAATCTCAGGCTCGAACAGCACGACGTGAAACAAGGAGCCTGTCTCGCTATTTCTCGACAGTGGCGCAGGGTCTATCCAAGAAAGCCAGTTGCACGGGGTAGGCAAACTCCAGGTTTAGGCGCCGCAATTCATCGATGATGCGAAAATTCACCGACTGCTGCAGATCGAGTATTGGATTCACCGCCGGCTGCTGCACGAAGTAGGAGAGCTCGAATTGAAACGCACTCTCGCCCAGGGTTATCAGGTGACAGCGCTCGAAGCGCGCTTGGCTGTGCTCGCGCACTACGTTTTCCAGCAATTGCGGCAGCGCCTTGAGCTTGTCTGCCGGCGTGTCGAACTTTACGCGAATGGTCGCCAGGATCCGCTGTTCCGATAGGCGCCCGAAATTGCGCACGCGGCTCTTCAGGATATCGGCATTCGACAAAATGATTTGCTCGCCGCCTACGCTGCGCAGCCGCGTGGTCTTGATGCCGATGTGTTCGACCTTGCCGATGAAGGTATCGATGGTGAGGTTGTCGCCGATTACAAAAGGCTTGTCCAGCGCGATCGACAGCGAGGCAAATAGATCGCCCAAAACATTTTGCAGGGCGAGCGCCACGGCAACGCCGCCGACACCCAATCCCGCGAGCAGCGCGGTGATGTTGACGCCGAGATTGCTCAGCCCGACCAGAAACAACAGCGACCAGATCAGCATGCGCGACACGAAGTTGATGATGTCGAGAGAACCGGAAAAAACCCGATCGGCGCCGCGCTCCCGTTCCTTCATTTCCAGATAGAAACGCACGGAGCGTCCCGCCCACAGGCCGACCTGAATCAAAATGAGGATCATCACGGTGTTGGAGACGATGCGCTGTACCCGATCCGGGAGGGTCAGGCTCTCTTGCGCGACATCGAGCGCCACGGCGAAGAAGAGAATTTGTGTGGTGTTGCCGATCAGGTAGCCGATGAGCCGGATCAGCGTTGGATTCCTGGAGGTGGAAGTTTTCTTATAGCGCGACGCGATCAGGTCTCGCAGTATCCAAAGGGAGGCCCAGACGATGACGCCCACGATGCCTGCGATCAACCAGTCCGTAGCCGGAATGCCGAGCAGCAGCGCCTGCACGGCGCCGAGTTTTTTTGAAAGATAGTCGCCCATGCGCGAATTATAAGCCGGCGCGGGGGCGAAACTCGTCAGTACCTCGGCGCTGTGAATTTGATCGGCTCGAGTGCTCGCTACACCAACCGGTCAAAATCACTGCGTTGAGCTACTAGCCGGCGTCCTGCATGCCGAGTTCTTTCATCTTGCGCGTCAGCGTATTGCGGCCCCAGCCCAGCAATTTTGCCGCGTCCTGCTTCAGTCCATCGGCTTTGCGCAGCGCCACGCGGATGAGAATGCGCTCGACTTCCGGAACTGCCGTATCGAGCAGACGCTGGGTACCGGCGTCCAATTCCTGCTCGGCCCAGTGCGAAAGTTTGGCCATCCAATCATGATTTGCTGTCTGTCCGAAGGGAACGCCGCCCAAATCGGGCGGAATATCCTCGGCGCGAACCTCGCGGCCCGGCGCGGTGACGGTAAGACGGCGGCAGGCATTCACCAGTTGGCGAACGTTGCCCGGCCAATCAAAGGTCACGAGCGCGGATTCAGCAGGTCCGGTCATCAATTTCGGCTCGACGCCGAGTTCGTGCCCCGCGACCGTCAAATAGTGGCGCAGCAATTCCGGAATATCTTCGCGCCGTTCGCGCAGCGGCGGAATCTCGATCCGAATCACATTGAGGCGGTGCAGAAGGTCTTCGCGAAAGTGACCGGACTTCACCCGCAGCTCGAGATCCTGGTGAGTCGCGGCGATGACGCGGACATCGACCTTCACGGGCGTCTGGCCGCCGACGCGGTAAAACTCGCCTTCGGCCAGCACGCGCAGCAGGCGCGTCTGTAGAGCCGGCGACATGTCGCCGATTTCGTCCAGAAACAGCGTGCCGTTATCCGCCTGCTCGAATCGGCCCCGGCGCAACGCATCCGCGCCGGTGAAGGCGCCTTTTTCGTGGCCGAACAATTCAGATTCCAACAAGTCCGCGGTAAAGGCGGCGGTATTGAGCGCCACGAACGCCTTGTTCGAGCGCGGACTGTGGCGGTGCAGAGCGCGCGCCACGAGTTCCTTGCCTGTGCCTGATTCGCCGGTGATCAAAACCGTCATACTGGACCGGGATAATCTGCCGATCGCACGGAACACCTGCTGCATGGATGCCGCTTGGCCCAGAAGCTCGGGAATGCTGCGCCGGGTTGCCTCCGCATCGGTCGACAAATTGGCTTGTTGCGCGGCACGGCGCACCAGGTCGACCGCCTTATCGATGTCAAAGGGCTTGGGCAGATATTCGAACGCACCGCCCTGATAGGCTGCGACCGCCGCATCCAAATCTGAATGCGCGGTCATGACGATGACCGGCAATCCCGGGCGCGAGATTTGGATTTCCTTGAGCAGGTCCAAGCCGCTGCGGCCGGGCATGCGGATATCGGTCATCAGAACATCGGGCGCGTCGCCGCGCAGCGCCGTCAAGACATTGTCAGCTTGGTCGAAGCACTTGGCCGTCATGCCGCTGCCCTTCAGCGCCTTCTCCAATACCCAACGAATGGATGAGTCGTCGTCGACCAGCCAGACTTGCAGCGGCTTCACACTCATGCTGAGTCCATCGGCAAGGAAATTACGAATATCGTTCTCCCCGGAGCACTATCAAATTCGATCAAGCCGCCATGACGGCTGACCAGATCCTGCGCTATCCCCAACCCCAAGCCTGACCCGTCGGCGCGGCCCGAAACCAGGGGATAAAAGATGGTTTCGCGAATCTCGTTGAGCACGCCCGGGCCGTTGTCCTCGAATTGAATCGAGGCAACCAGCCGGTGGCGATGCGCACCGACGCTCACATTGCCCGCCGCGCGGGTTCTCAAAATCAGGCGCGGCGAATCGACGCGCGCGCCGGTGAGCGCTTGAATGGCGTTGCGGCCCAGATTGAGCATCGCCTGAATGATGTGATTGGGATCGACCGTCAGGGGCGGAAGACTCGGGTCGTAATCCCGATCGATGGCGACGCCCGGGGGCGCTTCGCTGCGCAGCAAGTGATACACGCGCTCCAGCAATTCATGCACGTTGATCAACTGCTTTGACGGCGGCCGTCCGGGACCCAGCATCGAATCCAGCAAATTGGTGAGACGGTCCGCTTCGCTGATGATCACGCGGGTGTATTCCCGCAGCGCTGGATCGAGGAGTTCCCGTTCGAGTAGCTGCGCGGCGCCGCGCAAGCCGCCGAGCGGATTTTTGATTTCGTGCGCGAGCTGGCGGACCATCAACCGGCTCCCGCCCAACTGCGCCAGCAACGCATTCTCGCGAGTCAGGCGCCGATGCTGCGTGATGTCCTCGATCTCCAACAGGAGCCGCAGACTCTTGCCGCCCAAAATCACTTGAGTCACCGCGCAGTCGAGTATGCGGTCCACGCCACCAGGGGCCGACCACGCAAGCTCGCGCTGCACGACGCCTTCACCGCCCTCGCGTACGCGCTCGAACATCGGCAGCAAGCTCTCCGCGCCGCGCGTCAATTCAGCGATCGAGCGGCCCAGCGCTTGATTGGGGCCCAGACCCAACAAGGTCTGCGCCGCGGCATTCAAATAGGTAACGCGAAGTTCTTGATCCAGCAGAAAAACGCTGGTGACCATGGCATCGAGCAGTTCGGTGCCGTCGATTCCTACCGCATCCATTTGGAGCTCAGCCGACAAGCTGAGCCTCCGGTCGCGCTTCTTTTGGGGCTACTTCTTCAGCGGCGACTGCGGCGACAGCGCCGAGGGCTGACGCACGTAGAAGGTCACGTTGTTGCTGGTCTCTGATTCGCTCGTTTGCTGATCGGTGATGGTGGCGGCAAGCGAATAGGTGCCGCGATCCAGGCGCGGCAGTGCGAACGATACGGCGTTCGGCGGGAAATCCAGCTGCTTGCCGTTCAAATGCCATGTGATGGATTGATTGGGCCGCAGCGATGGGATGAGATTCAAGTGCACTGCCACGACATCGTCGCCGAAAAAGGTTTGTTCCTGCGACGGTGAGGTGATCGTAAAATCGGTGTAGTTGAGCCCGCCCTGCGCCGTCCTCTGCGCTGGTGCGATCGCCCCGGTTGCGTTGCGCGCTCCTCCTGCCGCAGGAGCTGAGGGTACGGCTGTGACGATTTTTTCGGCTCCCGGGGAGGACTGATCGGAGTAGTGAACCACTCCGTCGGCGTCGACCCATTTGTAGATGACGGCCGCTTGCGCCGTAAAGCCCGTCAGAAGGCCTATCGCCAACCATTTCTGTCGCGGGTGCATATTTCCAAAGCATAGACCTATCGCCTCCGGACCACAAAACGAGGTGACGACGGCGTGACCGCCGTCACCTTAAGGCCTAAGCACCCAAACGGGGCCTCGGCGAGGCTCCCAACTACAAGCTGTAATACATCTCAATTTCAATCGGATGCGTCGTCATCCGCAGACGCGTCACTTCCTTCATCTTCAACTCGATATACGCGTCAATGAGATCGTCGGTGAACACACCGCCTGCTTTCAGGAAGCCACGGTCCTTGTCCAAGTAGTCGAGCGCCATGTCGAGCGAATGGCAAACCGTCGGAATTTTCTTGTCTTCCTCCGGCTCCAAGTCATACAAATCCTTGTCGGCCGGATCGCCGGGATGAATCTTGTTTTGAATGCCGTCCAGTCCCGCCAGCAGCATGGACGCAAACATGAAATAAGGATTGCCCGTGGCATCCGGAAATCGCACTTCAATGCGCCGGCCCTTGGGGTTGGAAATCCAAGGAATACGAATCGAGGCTGAACGATTGCGCGCGGAGTATGCGAGCTTCACCGGCGCTTCGAATCCAGGCACCAGGCGCTTATAGCTATTCGTGCTGGCATTGGTGAAAGCGTTGATCGCGCGCGCATGCTTGATGATGCCGCCGATGTAGTACAACGCGATGTCGGACAGGCCGCCGTATTTGTCTCCCGCGAACAGCGCCTTGCCATCCTTTTGCAGCGACTGATGCACATGCATGCCATTGCCGTTGTCGCCGACGATGGGTTTAGGCATGAAAGTCAGGGTTTTTCCGTATCCGTGAGCGACGTTCTGCAGCGCGTATTTCAGGATCTGCACTTCGTCGGCTTTTTTGGTCAGCGTATTCGCCGCCACATTGATCTCGCCCTGGCCGGCGGTCGCCACTTCGTGGTGATGCACTTCGAACTTCAAACCCATTTCTTCGCAGGCCATGGACATGGCGGTGCGAATGTCCTGCTGCGAATCCACCGGGGGAACGGGAAAGTAGCCGCCCTTCACACCCGGCCGGTGCCCGCGGTTGCCTTCATCGTACGCCTTGCCGGAATTCCAGGCGCCTTCGTAAGAATCGACTTCGTAGGCACAACCGTTCATGCTCGAACTGACCGTGACGTTGTCGAAGATAAAGAACTCGTTTTCCGGTCCGAACAACGCAGAGTCAGCGATGCCGGAAGCTTTCAAATGCGCTTCAGCGCGTTTTGCCAAGGAGCGCGGATCGCGTCCGTAGCCCTGCATGGTCATCGGCTCGATGACATCGCATCGCAGGTTGAGCGTGGCCTCTTCGTAAAACGGATCAACGACCGCGGTCGAGGGATCCGGCATCAAAATCATGTCCGACTCGTTAATGCCCTTCCACCCAGCGATGGAAGATCCGTCGAACATCTTGCCGTCCTTGAAAAACCCCTCATCCACCAGCCGGGTGGGGATGGTTACGTGTTGTTCCTTGCCAATCGTGTCAGTAAAGCGGAGATCGACGAATTTCGTATCTTTTTCTTTGATTAATTTCAGAACATCGGCGGGAGTCATTTGCGTCCTCGCTAAAGGTGTACAGGTGGCCCGGCCAGCCCGGGGCTCTTCAGCAATGCAGCTAATGTGCCATTTGCGGTAGCAGCCAGATCAAGCACTTGGGATGGCCGCAGGCACCTCGCGCATCATTATGGATCAAATCGCAAAAATTGACGCGTCATATTGGTGCAAGACATCGACAAAAACACAATTCTCGCTGAATCTTAGGAATTTTCGCGAGCAGTGAGCCAATTGAGTGCGCGGGGAAGCTCACGACACCTCCAGGCGGCGTCGCTATACTCGCTGACTTTGTTCCGCGAGCATTCATGCCCACTCCCGCCCCGCCGCGTACCTTCCAGGACCTGATCTTTGCGCTGCAGAAATTCTGGTCAGATCGCGGTTGCATCATTTTGCAGCCCTACGATATGGAAATGGGCGCGGGGACATTCCATGCAGCGACCTTTCTGCGTGCCGTGGGCCCTGAACCGTGGAGCGCCGCCTACGTGCAGCCTTCGCGCCGTCCGACCGATGGGCGTTACGGCAATAACCCCTTTCGACTGCAGCACTACTATCAGTTCCAGGTCTGCATCAAACCCTCACCGGACAATTTCCAAGAGCTGTACTTAGATTCACTGCGCTATCTTGGTTTCGATCCGCTGACGCACGACATTCGCTTCGTCGAGGACAACTGGGAATCACCGACTTTGGGCGCATGGGGCTTAGGCTGGGAAGTTTGGATCAACGGCATGGAAGTCTCCCAGTTCACGTACTTCCAACAAGTGGGCGGACTCGATTGTCGTCCGGTCATGGGCGAGATCACCTATGGCCTCGAGCGCCTCGGCATGTACATCCAAGGCAAGGAAAGCGTTTTCGACATCGTCTGGACCCAAGGGCCGTTCGGCACCGTGACGTACGGCGACGTGTTCCATCAAAACGAGGTCGAGCAATCCACTTATAACTTCGAAAAGGCCGACACGGCGGTGCTGTCGGTGGAGTTCGACGCCTGTGAAGCGGCCTGCCAATTGCTGCTCAAGGACAAATTGGTTCTTCCCGCCTATGAGCAAATGGTAAAGGCATCACATGCGTTCAATTTGCTGGACGCGCGCCACGCCGTGTCCGTCACCGAGCGCCAACGCTTTATTCTTCGTGTGAGAACTTTGGCGCGCGGCGTCGCCGAGGGCTATCGGGACAGCCGCGAAGCACTTGGCTTTCCGCTGCTCAAGAACACCGCGCAACAACGAGTGGCCTGATGAGCAAGGATCTGCTGTTCGAGTTGTGCACAGAGGAACTGCCGCCACGCACGCTGCCGGCGCTGTCCAACGCGCTGACCGAAGGCCTTATCAGAGGCATCGACGCAGCGGCCATTCCGCACGGCAAGGTTCATGGCTTCGCGACGCCACGACGGCTTGCCGTTTGGATCGAGAAACTGGCGGAACACCAGCCGGACCGGCAAGTGGAGCGGCGCGGGCCGCCGTTCGCCAACGCGTTCGATGCGCAGGGCGCCGCGACGCAGGCAGCGACCGCTTTTGCCAAGAGCTGCGGGGTCGCCGTCGGCGAGCTGTCGAAGCTAACCACGGAAAAAGGCGCGTGGCTGCAATTTCGCGGCACCGAGCGCGGCGCGGCAACCACCGCACTGCTCAAAGACATTTTATCGCGAGCGATCGCTGCGCTGCCTATCCTGAAGCGCATGCGCTGGGGTGCGCATAGCGCCGAGTTCGTGAGGCCGGTGCATTCGATGGTGCTGCTCTACGGCGATGAGGTTGTGCCGATTGAATTGTTGGGCCTTGAATCAGGGCGCATCACATCGGGCCACCGCTTCCACTCGCCAAAACCCATTTCGCTCAAAAGCGCGAAGGGCTATGAGGCAAAACTGCGCCGGGCCAAGGTCATTGCCGACTTCGCCAAGCGCCGCGAGATCATTCACGCCGGCGTCATCGAGGCGGCGGCGCAGGTCGGCGGCTCGGCGTTGATCAACGATGCTCTGCTCGACGAGGTCACCGCCCTAGTGGAGTGGCCGGTGCCGCTGACGGGTCAATTCGAGCAGCGATTCTTGAGCTTGCCGCGCGAAGTGGTTATTGCGACCGTGCAGGATCACCAGCGTTATTTCGCCGTGCAGGGGCCCGATGGAATGCTCACCGGCTGGTTTGTCACCGTCAGCAACATCGAAAGCCGCGACCCCTCGAAGGTGCGTGAGGGCAACGAGCGCGTAGTGCGTCCACGCCTCAGCGACGCGGCGTTTTTCTGGGAGCAGGACCGCAGGATTTCGTTGCAGGCACACGCGGCAAGGCTGTCCGGCGTTATCTTTCAGGCCAAGCTCGGCAGTTATGCGGAGAAAACCGCGCGGGTGACCAAGCTGGCGGAGCTGATCGGCGGCCGCATCGGTGCCGGCCCTGATATCCACCAAGCCGCGGAACTTGCAAAGGCGGACTTGATGACGGCCATGGTGGGTGAGTTTCCGGAATTGCAAGGCACCATGGGACGCTACTACGCCGAAGCCCAGGGACTGCCCCGCGATGTGTCGCTGGCCATCGAGGAGCACTATCGTCCGCGCTATGCCGGAGATGCCTTGCCGTCGACGAAAATCGGCCAAGCCTTGAGTCTGGCCGACAAGATCGACACGCTGGCCGGAATCTTTGCCATCGAGCAACGGCCGACAGGCACCAAGGATCCGTTCGGCCTGCGCCGAGCGGCCTTGGGTATCTTGCGTATTTTGCTCGAGGGTAAATTGGACTTGGATTTGCTCGACGTGTTGATTGCGGCGGCGGCCGCGCAGCCGCTGCAACGAGCCGGCGTCGCCGATGAGGTTTATGATTTCATCGCCGAGCGTTTGCGCGGACTGCTGCTCGAAGAGCCCGGCACGACCCCGGAGATGCTCGACGCGGTGATGGCCAACCGCCCGCGTTCGCCGCTCGACGCAGTCACGCGGCTCGCGGCCTTGAAGGAATTTTTGCTATTACCGGATGCCGTCGTGCTGGCAGGAATCAACAAGCGCATCGCGAATATTCTGAAAAAGACGCAAGTGAGCCACGATTGGGTCGTCGATCCTCAGGCGTTGAACGAGGCGGCTGAACGGGCACTGCACGAGGCACTGACAAGCTTGCGCGATCCTGTGCTCGATGCAACCCGGCAACGACGATATGCGGACAGTTTGCAAGCGCTGGTAGGATTGCGCGCACCGGTGAATGAATTTTTTGATCGCGTCATGGTGATGGATGAGAATGCAGACAAGCGCAACAACCGCCTCGCATTGCTCCGCGATGCGCAACTCCTGCTAGGCGGCGTCGCTGATCTGTCGCGATTGCCGGGCTAGTCTTAGGAGCCTGCGCATGCAGCTACTAAAGTCGCTGTTCTTCACCGCGTTCATGATGGTGTCCGCGTTGGCGTTCGGCGGATTCATGACATTGTGCTTTTGGTCGCCCTATCGGACGCAGTTCGCGATCGCGCGTTCGTGGGCGCGGCTGCAGTTTTGGCTGTTGGACAAAGTGTGCGGCCTGTCATTCGCCGTGGAGGGCCGCGAACGCATACCCGCCGGAAATCACATCGTGATGAGCAACCACACCTCCGCATGGGAGACCATCGCACAGTTTCTGATTTTCCCGCCGCAAGTCTGGGTCCTGAAGCGCGAGTTGCTGTGGATTCCCCTCATTGGCTGGGGCTTGAAACTCCTGCGTCCCATCTCGATCAATCGAGGGGCGGGACACCGGGCCGTGAACCAAGTCATCGACCAGGGGAAAGAACGTTTGGCCGCGGGCCTCTGGATCATCATCTTTCCGGAAGGAACTCGCGTGGTAGCCGGCGAGAAGCGCAAATACGGCGTGAGCGGCGCGCTGCTGGCGACTGAAACCGGAAAATTCGTGGTGCCGCTGTCGCATAACGCGGCCGACTTCTGGGTACGGCGCGGGATCGTCAAGAAAGCCGGCATGATCCGGGTGGTCATCGGCGAGCCGATCGCCGCCGCCGGCAAGGATGCGCGCGAGCTCAATGATGAGGTCAGGCGCTCGATCGAAGCCGGACTTGCGCATATTGCCGAGATCTCGGCCGTCAAGGCGGCATAGCGTGGCGGCCACGCGGAGCAAACCCAGGAACATCGAGCAATACATTGCGGCATGTGCGCCCGAAGTGCGCGCCGTCTTAAGACATTTGCGATCAACCATTAAACGAGCGGCGCCGCCCGAAACTGAAGAACTCATCAGTTATGGAATGCCCGCCTTCGCGCTGCACGGCATTCTGGTATACTTCGCCGCCTTCAAGAATCACATCGGGCTGTTCCCACCGATCAGGGGCGACGCGAAGCTGCAAGCCGCCGTGGCAAAATATGCCGGGCCAAAAGGCAACTTGAAATTTCCGCTCGATCAGCCGTTTTCGTACGCGCTGGTGACGAAAATCGTGAAGTTTCGGGTGCGGCAGAACCTGGCTAAGGCGAGGAAGAAGTAGTCCCCGCCTGAAAACTGTGGCGGCCAAAGCGAATCGTCGCGATCTGAGCTGCCGCTCAAGTCTTCGGCAACGGCTTCGGCATTCCCGGCACGCCATCAGGGCGCGCAACCGCCAGCATCTTTTTGTATGCGGGACGGCCTTCCACATTGGTGCGCCACGCAATAATATGCGGATAAGCGGAAAGATCCGCGATATTCAAGCTGTCAGTGAAATTGGTCGGGAACAACATCATGATGTCGGCCGCCGAGAATGCGGAACCGCCGAAGTAGGGATGCTTGCTCAAAAAGTCTTCCATGAATGCCAGCACCGCTTCCGTATCGACCAGCTTGTAGCCGCCGGCCGGCGTCTTGGGCTTGCCTTGGATCAGAGCCACGCGATAGTCAGCGATCGCGCGGGCGGCAAATGACCCCTCGGCAAAGTGCATCCACTGTAGATAGTAAGGGTAGTCCGGGGAATTGACCGCCGGCTCAAGGCGGCCGTTTCCAGCACGCGCAAGAATCAATTCGATAATCGCACCGGATTCCACCATGACTTGGTCGCCGATGCGCACGGTCGGTGCGACCGGCATCAACGGACTCACATCATGAATGGTCTTCATCGAAGCGGCGATGTCGCCGCGCTTGTATTCCAGCTTGTAGGGAAGCCCCAGTTCCTCGCACAGCCAGACAATGCGCTCGGAGCGCCGTCCTTCGATGTGATAAATCGTGAGATTCAGCGGCGCGGCCGCTTTCGAACCGCTGCCGGCGGTGCCGGCCGCAGAAACCGAAGCCATGCTTATTATGAGCGCCGCGGCGGCGAATTGCAGTTGCTTGATCATGCATCCCCCCAGACATCGTTAGTTATTCTCTCGTGGAATCATAGTGCTTCCGCATCGGCCGGGGTAATCTTTCGGAACGTTTGTCGGGAACCCTTGTGATAGGGTAATACTCCCATGCAAAAAATCTTCGTCGCTCTCTCCACTCTGATCTCTCTCACTGCCGCAAGCGCCTTGGCACACCCGCCGAAGACGCATCGTCTTGAAGCGACTCCCGCTACGGTGGCTTACGGCTACTACTGGTCGGAGGCGCCGCCGGTGTTGCGGATCGATTCCGGCGACATCATCGATGTCGATACGCTGCTGACCAATACGCCAACGGGATTGGCAAAGGCCGGCGTACCGGAAGACAAGATTCAGGCATCCCTCAAAGCCATCGTAAGCGAAGTGACTGGGGAGCGCCGCGGGCCGGGCGGCCATATTCTGACCGGTCCGGTCTATGTCGAGGACGCAGAACCCGGCGACGTGCTGGAGGTCAAAATCCTCTCCATCGAGTTGGCGCTGGATTACGGTTACAACGGCTGCAGCGGCTATCTGCCGGAAAATTGCGACACCGGCGTGCCCTCAAAGATCATCCCCCTGAATCGCAAAAAAATGACGGCGGAATTCCTGCCCGGCATCGTGATTCCATTGAAGCCCTTCTACGGCAGTATAGGTATTGCGCCGGACCCGGCGATCGGCCGGCTCAGCAGCAATCCTCCGGGCCGCCACGCCGGCAACTTGGACAATCGCGAGCTGGTTGCCGGCAGCACTCTGTACATTCCGGTGTTTGCGCGCGGCGCCCTGTTCGAAATCGGCGACGGCCACGTGGCGCAGGGCGACGGCGAGGTGGATCAAACCGCGATCGAGACCTCGCTGCGCGGACGTCTACAACTGACCGTGCGCAAGGACATGAAGCTGAAATGGCCGCGCGCCGAAACCGCGACCGACTACATCAGCATGGCGACCGATCCCGATCTTGTCATTGCCACCAAGACAGCCATTCAAGAAATGATCGATTTTCTGGTATCTGAAAAGAAGTTGACGCGGCATCAGGCGTATCAGCTGGTCAGCATCGCCGGCAATGTCGCCATCACGCAGCTCGTGGACAAACCCAATGTCGGAGTGCATGTGAAGCTGCCGAAAAGCATTTTCACGCGATGATCACGCTGCACGCGACGATCCTGAGCGCCCTTTTTAACCGAACACCGCCACCATTTGACGGGCAACAGCCGCGGGAGCGCCATTCGGATCAATCAATAGGCAGGATTCGCAGGAATATCCGCTGCCGGCGGAATCGACCTGCGCATCGATGCGCCACCAGGCTTCGGGCGAGAAGCTGTAGTCGTGGCGAAGAAGTTGCAGTGTCCACGTGAGTGAGCTCGAAGGCGCAGGGGTGCTCATGAGCTGCACGATCACCGAAGGTATGCTGTCGATCAGCGCCACGACATGGGATTCGGTGAGAGGCGCGGGATCCTTGTGGCGAACGTAGATTTTCGAGGTGCGCAGTTTCGAGCCGGCGTAGGGATGTGCGCCTTCCGCCCAACGATGGCCGAAATGCCGCGCGAAGGATGGCCCGCCCATATCGGCGGCAGACCAATCCGGCAATTCCAGCGCTGGCGGCACGCCGGCTGCGACGGGCGGTGAGATGGAAAGCGCCGTGGCGCGCGCCGCGCCATAGATGCCGGTCAGCGTCGCAGCGATCTTGCCATCGCTCCAAAGCCTGGCGCGGGCAACGGTGACGGCCTTGCCGACGCGTAAAATTTCGGCATCGATGCTGACCTCGCCGGCGAGCGCAGGTCCGACAAATGTCGTCTCCAATCCTCGCAGCTCGCGATCCGCCGGCACCAGACGGCGCATTGCTTCATTGCCGAGGGCAGCGACCATGCCGCCGAAGGTCGCGCGGCCCTGGGACCAATCCTCGCCTATGACGGCTCGCCACCTGCCATCTCGCGGTTGCATCGAGGCCAAAGTCTGTGAAAACAGCATGCGCTCGATGTTACCGGAATGAGCGCGGCGCTTAAAAATTAATCGGGTTCCGGAGCGGGACCGATGTAGTTTGCCGACGGCCGAACGATCCGGTTGTCCTTGCGCTGTTCCACGATGTGGGCCGACCAGCCGAATATGCGTGCAGCGGCGAAGGTCGCCGTAAAGAATTCCTTTGGCAATCCCAGCGCCAGATAAACGACGCCCTTGTAGAACTCCAGATTGGCGCGCAGCGAACGCTTCTTCTGCGCAGTCTGCGCGACAAAGGCTTCATCAACGGCCTTCAAGGTTTCGATCAGCCGCTTCTCGTCGGGCGTCGAAGCGATCTCTTCGGCCAGCGCCTTGACGATCCTCGAACGGGGGTCAACGACTCGGTATTCGCGATGACCCATCCCCATCACGAGCCTTCCTCTGCCCAAGGCTTCGGCCACAAAGTCCGCGGCTCGCTTCGGGTCGCCCACTTCTTGGGCCATTTCGAGCGCGCCCTGATCGGCCGCGCCATGCAACGGACCATAGAGCGAGCCCATCGCCGCCGCCAATGCCGAAGCGGGGGGTGCCAAGGTCGAGGTCACTACGCGCGCCGTGAAGGTGCTGGCATTGAAACTGTGATCGATCTGCAGAATCTGGGTCTGCTCGAAAACGCGGATCTCCTTTTCCGAAGGCTTGCGATCATGCGCCAGTTGTAGGAAACGTTCCCCATAGCGACGCGTCTCGGGGTACGGCGTGGGTGTCCGACCTGCGCGCAGTGCGAGCAGCGTCGTGTGTGCGGTGGGCAATCGAGCGGCGACCACCAGTGCTTCCTGTTCATCGTCGGTACGGCCGAATACTTCCGCGGGCGGCGAGCAGGCCATGAGCGGCATCGCGGCCTGCAGGGTCGCCATGGGATGGCCGCGCAGCTGCGCCAGTTTCTCGAGCGTGCCGGCAAGCTCGGTGGGCAATCGTCCGGCGCTCCACAGGAAATCCTCGAGCTTCTGCTGCCGCGAGGCGTTCGGGAGATCGCCAAACACCACCAGGTGTGCGACCGCGGCAAAAGGATACTTGACCAGTTTTTCGATCGGAAGGCCGCGATAGTACAGGCGCCCCGCTTCGCCATCGACCAAGGAAATCGAGGTGCTGTCCACCACGACGCCTTCCAGACCCTTCTTGATGTCAACGACCGCGTTCATAGGCACCTCCGATGCTTCAAGTAAAAACCCTTGGAGGTTTGAAGGCCAGATAGCGGGACTGATAGAAGTATCAGTGAGGCGCATAGCGGAAACCCAAGCCCGCTCGGTTATCCTGCAGCTATGCAGATTGAACGTCATGAGCTGCGCTGCTTTCACGCCGTCATCGAAGCCGGCGGTTTCAGCCGCGCGGCCGAGCGGCTGGATCTCTCGCAATCGGCGGTGAGCCAAACCATCGCCAATCTGGAGCATCGGTTGGGAACCAGTTTGTTGCGCCGAGGCAATCCGCCGCGGCCGACCGAAGCCGGCATCCGGCTGCTGCGATTTGCGCAAACGACGCTGAATGAGGAACGCGAGGCGCTCGCGGACATCAGCCAGATCAAGACGGGCGCGCTATCGACCCTTTCGCTGGCACTGTCTCCAGCCGCGAACTCGCGCATCGGTGTCGCGCTGCTCAAGGAATTCTGCGAACGCAATCCTCTCACGCGACTCAAAGTGGTCGTTGCTCCCAGCCGCGAGATTGTGCACGGCGTTGCCGAGGGCCGCTGGGAACTGGGGTTCGGACCCTTTCATCACAATATGCCGGCGCACTTCGCGCTGCATCCCTGTTTTTCGGAAACCCGCCGCCTCATGATCGCGCGCGATCATCCGGCACGCGCTGCCTTGGCGCGCGACGCTGTCGGCACCATGCGTGAATTGCCGCTGGTGACCTCATTTCTCGACGAGACCGCACGCCGCTCCACCGGTGAGCGATTGCGGGATGCGTTCGGCTCGGTGTGGGAGGTGAGCCACATGGAATTGCGCCTCGCCCTGGTCGCGGACGGTAAAGGCGTCACTTACGTATCGGATTTGCTGATCGAGGTGCCGCCGCAATTGGTTCCGGTGGACGGTCTGCCGTACGGCAGCATCGATCGCCAGGTCGGCGCGTACAGCCTGAAACATCAGCCGATGTCGCAGGCGGGAACACGATTTCTGGCGTTGTGCCACGAGAGATGGCCGAGGGAAAGGCAGCCCGCGGTTACTTAGCGCCGCCGCCGCGTGCGCTAGAATGGCGCGCCAATAATCACAAGCACAGAGGAATCGCCCGCCATGAACACGAAGGACCTATTCTCGCTCAAGGGGCGTGTTGCGCTGATCACCGGCGGATCGCGCGGCATCGGCAGGATGATTGCGGAAGGATTCATCGCGCAAGGCGCAAAGGTCTACATTTCGGCGCGCAAAGCCGATGCCTGTGATCAAACTGCAAAGGACTTATCCAAAGACGGGGGGACCTGCATTTCCATTCCGATGAATGTATCCACGGTGGCGGGCGCCAAGGGGCTCGCGGCAGCGGTGATGCTCACGGAACCGAAGGTGGATATTCTCGTCAACAATGCCGGCGCGGCCTGGGGCGCGGCCTTTGATGAGTTCCCCGAAGAGGGTTGGGACAAGGTGCTCAATCTGAATGCCAAGACGCCGTTCTTTCTCACGCAGGCGATGGCGCCGGCATTGCGGAAGGCCGCCACGGCGGCACGGCCCGCCAAGGTGATCAACATAGCCTCGATCGATGGGATTTATCTAACGCACCGCGAGACTTACTCCTACGTGACCAGCAAGGCCGGTCTCATTCAGCTCACGCGTCTGATGGCGGCGCGCCTGGTCAAGGACCACATCCATGTCACCGCCATCGCCCCAGGCGCGTTCAAGTCCGACATGAACCGTGATGCGCGCGACCGCGGGGACGAGGTTGCCCAGCGCATACCCGCGCGGCGAATTGGAACCGACGAGGACATGGCGGGCGCCGCCATTTTTCTGGCGTCACGAGCCGGCGACTATGTGATTGGTTCGACCGTGACCGTCGATGGCGGCGTTGCCTTCGCGACTCCGGCGATGCGCGACCTGCAGTTGGAATAGGTCGCCGCGAAGACGAACTAAAGGCTATTCGCGCGGTCCGCGCGTGCGCTGCTCGATGCGTTTCGCCAATTCATCCAGATCCACTTCCTCGTCGATCAATATTTCCATGGAATCGTCTTTCACCACGGTCGGCGTGATTGTTTGGCGCTGAATCTTAAGCGGCGCGGGAGCAACCCGCTCCTCCGGCAAGGGCGTCGCCAATGTCGGCTGCACCCAGTCCTTCTTTTGCGCCACCCAGCGTTGGTAGCGATCGAAATTCCACATTCCGGTCTCGCCGCCGGTTTGCAGCACATTGGCAATCTGACTGAATTGACCGCCGCGAATCGTCCCCTTGGAGGCAGCGCTCGGCAGCAGGATTTCGCACACTGGAACGCGGAGACGATACTCGGCGAGGAATTCCAGGCGCTGGCACACCATGCCGACGAAGCAATCGGCGAGTTGCGCGCGAATGCCGCCCTGGATTTCCGCGGGGAAGGACATGCAGATGCGCGTGAGCGCTTCAGCGCAGGTGGCCGAGTGCATGGTGGCGATGACCAAGTGCCCGGTCTCCGCCGCGCTCAAGGTGAGGCGCATGACCTCGGGGGTGCGCATTTCACCGATGACAAGAACATCGGGATTTTCGCGCAAGGCGTCGATCAAGGCCTGCTCGTAGCTGGGCGAATGCGTCGGCACTTCCCGCTGCCTGATAAAGGAGCGTCGATTGGTGAAGACGTATTCAAGCGGACTTTCAATGGCAATGATATGACGAGCGCTGGACGAATTGATTTCCTCGACCAACGCCGCCAGCGTGGTGGATTTTCCGCTTCCCGTCGGACCCGAGATCACGATCAAGCCGGTCGACATCTCCGTCAGCCGCTTCAAATCCGGATGTAAGTTGCAGGCACGCAAATTGTTTTGGAAGGAACTCAGCAGGCGCACCGCCATTGCCACGCCGCGAAGGGTCTGAAATAGATTGATGCGGCAGCGCACACCCGAGATGGTTCGCGAAACATCCGCGGAACCGCGGCTTAAGAATTGCGGCCAACCATCGTTGCCCAGCAGCTCCCGTGCTGCGTGCACAAGTGTTGCGCCGGCGATGGGCTGACCGATCGCGGAGAGCTGGCCGCGGACGCGAGCGACGGGGGCGGTATCCGCTTCGATGTGCAGATCGCTCGCGCCGAGTTCGCGGCCCTTTCGAATCCACTCTTGAACCGACATGCACAAAGAATAACGGAAAGGGGCGGCCCAATCATTAAGGCGGGAACACTTGAGTTTGCCTAAGCTACAATTGCCGCGTGGTCGGACGCATTGTGAAACAGGGAGAAATTCATGGCGACGCGACGACACTTCTTGACACTCTCTGGATTGTTTGTCGCCGGGGCGGCCTTGGCGCAGGCGGAAGATCTGTGTGCGGTTGCCACCAAAGAAACGCAATCGGCCACCACGGCGGACCAAGCGTTGCTGCGCCTCAAGGCCGGCAACGAACGCTTTTGCACCGGACGCAGTCTGCACTGCGACTTGATGCGGCAGGTCAAAGCCACCGCACAGGGCCAAGCGCCGTTCGCGGCCGTTTTGGGCTGCATGGATAGCCGCGTCGCTCCGGAACTGGTGTTCGATCAACAAGTCGGCGATATTTTTTCGGTCCGGATCGCGGGCAACATCGTCAACACCGACATTCTCGGCAGCATGGAGTACGCGACCAAGGTGGCGGGTGCCAAGCTCATTGTGGTGCTGGGCCATAGCGACTGCGGCGCCATCAAAGGAGCGGTGGACGATGTCAAACTGGGCAACCTGACCGCTATGCTCGGAAATATTCGGCCCGCGGTTCTCAAACTCGCCGTAGGCGAAGGCGACCACACCTCGAAGAACAAGAAGTTCGTGCAAGGCGTCGCGGATCAGAATGCCGGGGACGCGGCATCGCAGCTGACGGCGCGCAGCGAGGTGCTCGCGGCGCTGGTGAAGGAACAGCAGCTCAAAATCGTCGCCGCCATGCACGATGTCAGCACCGGCGCGATCAGGTGGCTGGGTTGAATCAGGGCTTTCGCAGCTGCCGCGGGTGGACGATATGCGCCTGGATTTTGCTGGGTGTCACGACGGTCACGGAAAAGCCCTAAAACCGATAAAGCCGCTGCTTTCTTATGAGCTTTCGCTCAGCGCGTACTGCACGACCGACAGAAGATTGCCATCAGGATCGCGAAACCAAGCGACTTTCGCGCCGTCGGGCATCGCTAGAATGCCCGCGGGGTCGTGCGGGAAGCCGGCGAATCGCTCGAGGCTCACGCCGCTTTTACGTAGCGACTCGATGGTTGTCCCGATGTCCGACACGCCAAAGCCCAACACCGTATGCGCGGATGGTTGCGTAGTGGGCACGGGCGATACGCGCAGGTCGCTGCCGCCTACATCGTAGATCAGCGCGCCGTGCGACTTACCTTTGAGGGGCAAGCCCAACACACCGCTGTAAAATTTCTCTGCCTCGGAAATGCGCGAAGTCCAAACGATGGTCTGCAACTTAGATGATGCGAGCATGGGAACTCCTTACGCGCTCCTGCGGGGGAGCGTCAAGATCCTCCCGTATCAGCGACGCAAGTCTTCCGTTTCGAGGTCTGAGGGTTGAATATGCGGAGGAGGCGACGCAGCCAACAAGAGGGGTAAGCCATGCGAAAGCGCAAACTTGGAAACAGCGATCTGGAAGTTTCGGCGTTAGGACTTGGCTGCATGGGCATGAGCCATGGTTATGGGCAGCCAGGCGATAAAAACGAGATGGTCGGCTTGATCCGGTCGGCGGTTGAGCGCGGGATCACTTTCTTCGACACCGCGGAAATCTACGGCCCCTACACCAACGAGGAACTGGTCGGCGAGGCATTGGCGCCGTACCGCGGCCAGGTGGCGATCGCCACCAAGTTCGGCTTCAAGATCGAGGCGGGCAAGCAGACCGGCCTCGACAGTCGGCCAGAGCACATCCGCGATGTCGCGGAAGCCTCGCTGAAGCGACTGAAGATTGACTCAATCGACCTCTTTTACCAGCACCGCGTTGACCCAGCGGTACCGATCGAAGATGTCGCGGGCGCGGTAAAGAAATTGATCGAGGAGGGAAAGGTCAAACACTTTGGTCTCTCGGAGGCGGGAGCTCAGACGATCCGCCGCGCACACCTGGTTCAGCCTGTGACGGCGCTGCAGAGCGAGTACTCCTTGTGGTGGAGAGAGCCAGAAACCGCGGTATTTCCGACGCTTGAAGAACTGGGCATCGGCTTCGTCCCATTCAGCCCGCTCGGCAGAGGTTTTCTCACCGGGAAAATCGACGAGAGCACTACGTTCGATAGCAAGGACTTCCGCAACAACGTACCGCGTTTTGCACCTGAAGCACGCAAGGCAAACAAGGCCTTGGTCGATGCGCTCAGTGCAATCGCCGCGCGCAAGCACGCGACCCCGGCGCAGCTCGCGTTGGCGTGGATCTTGGCTCAGAGACCCTGGATCGTTCCCATTCCGGGCACGACCAAGCTACCTCGACTGGACGAGAATATCGGCGCGGTAACCCTCGTACTCACGCCGGATGACCTGCGCGAGATCGGAGATACCGTCTCCAAGGTCGGAGTGACCGGAGCAAGGTATAGCGAACAGATGCAGCGCTTGGTTGGACGATAGTGCGAGCGAACGCCCAACCGCCGATTGTCATCCATTCGCTTAGGCTAGTTCAGTACGGTACCGCACATAACGGTCGTGTCAGTCGACTCCGACAGTATGTTCGGCAACGCACAGACAACGAATATTTGGCTTCGTATGTTGCCAGCGTTCGCGTGTTCTGATGCGCGTCGGCCCATACGGGGCAAAGGGTAGATATGGATCGAGAAGCGATCGATGCGGCGGTGGCGACCGTCGCCAATAGCGATTCGATCGCGACCCTGCTCCTCCTTGCCAGCGAGATCGCTGGATCAAATGTGGCACTCTTGGCGCGCGTTACCGATGATGTATGGATAGTCTGTGCCACGCACGAGACTGGCGCCGCCGGCGTTGGTGCGGACTACCAGCTCCCTCTTGGGCAGCCGGTGCGCGTCAGACTCGGTCTGCTGGACGTACCGATTTCCATTGGCATTTCGGGCCCTCAGTCTTGCGGGACTCTGACGGCATCCGCCATCGCGTGTGGTGTGGCGGCACCTATTATTCTCGAGAACGGACGATTTTTTGGGGTGTTGTGCTCGCTTGATCCGACTTCCCTGGATCACGTCGACGACCGTATCGAGTCGAAATTCAAATGTCTTTCCTCGATTGTCGCCTCGCAAATCGACCAGCTTGAGCTGCGAGATGTGGATAAAACCGCTTTCCTTGATGAACGATCGGCAGGTCAACTGCGCGAGCAGTTTATTGCCATTCTTGGCCACGATTTGCGCAATCCTTTGCAGGCGATTTTTGCAAGTTCCGAGCTCCTTTCGCGCCAACTCGTTTACCCGGCACATGCGCAGCTGGCGGGACGCATAAAAACCAACGCGCGCCGCATGGCTTCGCTGATCGATGACGTGCTTGATTTCGCGCGCGGCCGCTTGGGCGGTGGGATAAGCGTCGAGTTGACGGAAGTCGAAAACATCAATAC
>Ga0302326_10005164_pt1 | contig 29858 bp, 27 predicted proteins | sample Palsa_T0_3_FD_202264 | JGI IMG/M metagenome (GOLD analysis project Ga0302326, IMG submission 202264) | Peat permafrost microbial communities from Stordalen Mire near Abisko, Sweden - Palsa_T0_3 | ecosystem: Environmental > Terrestrial > Soil > Palsa > Peat permafrost | place: Sweden: Abisko... | reverse complement strand
GCTGTCGCCCGCCGGTTGCGCGGTGTTTTCGGCCTGGCCTCTTGGGATGTCGCCGGGGCCGAGCCCGGCCCTCGCCGGGCTCGCTGGGGTCGGGTACGAGGTGGCGTTCCAAGCTAATAATGGCTTGCTGTGGACCGTCGGTAGCGAAGACGATATGGACTGGAAGCTTGGGATGCTTCAACATACGAGTCCGAGTATCGTCGGTATACCTGAGACTCTGAGGTTGCGCATCATCCAAAATGCACAACACGAGGTGGGCTACCAGGACGATCCGGTTGGCACCTTTTGCAACTACTTCACGGCCTATTGGGGTGCCGGTACGTCCTGCGGGAATGGAAACAGGAGCGAGGAATGGTGCGCGGACTTCGCAGCGTGGGCATGGCATGTCGCCGGGGCACAAGTTGCGTATGGGTACAAGGTTGGAGAGCTCAATGCATCGGCGGCGAGCTTCTACCAGTGGTCGGCTAGGAGTGGCACCTGGCACGCTGCAGGTAGCGGCTACCTTCCGCAATGGGGCGATGCTGCCGTATATGGCCTCAACGCTTCCGGGACCTACGCTGACCACGTCGCCGTCGTCACGAACTTCGAGCCCGGCAACACCGGGCCGGACGTCGTCAACGGGGATTGGTGGTCATCGACCAATGGCGGAGTGGTCGTCGCGACGGATCAAACGACCGCCACGGGCAGCGACACGCTCAGCGGCTACGCCGCGCCCTAGAAGGCCGACAGGCTGCGGTTGGCGCGACTCGGACGGGAGTCGAACTCGTGCTGGGGGGCGTATCGCCTCCTAGCCTTAGGGCTCGCCACGAAACAACTTGGAACATGTCCTTATCAATGACCAGCCCTTATGTCGAAGAATCGCGTCAAGTTGCGTCGTGGCGAGCCCTTAGCGGAATGCTTCGACTATCTCGCCTCCGAACTCGGCTGAGACAAGGACCGGTCCCTCTCCGACGGACACGACGCCGGGTGGCGAGTCGACCGACACGGGGTCTGGTTGGGTGGAGCCCACGACTGCGGCGGGCAGCTGCTGGCCGTCGTCAGGGACAGCCAAGGTCCACATTGGCGTCCCGGTCGACGGATCGAGTCCGATGAGCTGGTTGATGACCGGAATGATCGCTGGGCCCGAGTAGGAGCCAACGTCGCCCAAAACGCTCGGCCGGCTGGAGCCAACCGCTACCCCGCTAGTGGCCTCGACGACGACGTCGGAACGGCCGCCAGCCCGAAAGGCGACCCGGCGATCGACGTCGGCATCTCCCAAAACAGTTTTCCCGTGGTGATGTTGAACGACGCCACGCATGTCCGCAGACCTGGAGAGCCATCGAGGAGCGTGTAAGCCTCGGTGCCATGGACGGTCTGGACCTGGCCGACCCGGCCCGACCACACGGGTGCGGGTCCACCCGATGGGCCCAAACCGACGCCGCGACCAATCCCGGCGACGGTGCTGTAACCACACTTAGAGCCGGACGTGCCAGCCGGTCGCACAGTTGTGAACGGCTTGGCCGGCCCAGGGCCCACCGTCGATGAGGGGCTTCCTACCGCTGCAGGCGTCGCCAGGTCCTTCGCCGGACCGGTACCGCTGCTACAGCCACTAAGTAGGGCTCCCGCGACGGCCACCATGGAGAGGAGAAGGCCCGGCGGATCTTCGGCAGCATGATCAGTTTGACGCTCGAAACTGTATTTTGGTTCTCCGTCCTCGGAGAGATGTCCCTCCCGCCCCGATTCGATCACCCACTTCACCCAGATGGGCGCTACTGGACGTCCGCCAGGCTGCGGGCGTAGGCGTCGAGACGCCGCAACTCGTCGCCGAACAGGCGGCGTAAGACCCTTGGCGCCAACAGGCGTTCGAAGAAGCCACCAACGCCTGCGGCTCCGGCCCACTCGCTGGAGATTCGCACCGTCGATGACGTGCCTGCCGGCGTGACCGTGAAGGTGGTCAGTGCGCTCGAGCCTGTCTCGGACTCCGTGAGCGTGCGTCCCGGTTCGGGTTCAGCGACCTCAGCACGAACAGAGCGGGTTCGGCCGCCGACTTTAATTTGATAGCGGATGACCGTGCCGGCGCCGATGCCGCCCGTTTCCACTTCAAAGTCCGAGAACGCCGCAGGCAAAAATTTGGGGTGATGCCGGCGCATGTCGGCCAAGTAGTTGTACACCTTGTCAGCGGGAGCAGACACCGACCCCTCGGCGTAGGCCTGAATCGGTGGCATGCGCGTTCCTATCATCCCAGCGGACGGTCAGCCAAAGTGTTGGGCCAGCCTGGGGCGAAGCCCGACAGGTCCCTAGGTTCCTGGCCGCTCTCCTAGCTCGTTGTGGGCGACATTGAGACGCATCGCGCCTGCGAGTTCGGCGACGTCGTGATCCCTCGCGACGAGCACGTCTTTGTGGCGCAGGCGACCGGGTATGCGGATCACGAAATTGTCAATTGCCGTACCGGACCGAACAGTCACACCAACCAGAGTTCCAACCTGCTCTCCCTGCTGATCCAGCACTGCGGTGGTGCCGTCCAGGGTCATGAGCCCCTCAACTGGGATAACAGAGCCCTTGACGGTGCCGACGTTTCGGCTCTGTGGATTGCTCCACTCCGGTGTTTCGGCGCGAGTGCTCATGTCAAAGAAGGCGAGGTAGCCGTCGAACGTGAGCTTTCCGTCTGACAGGGAGATCTTGTCGGCTGGTGCGAACTGCCCGATCGCGACCCTGTGCGCGGGCTCGATGACCACTCGATCGAAAACTCCCGCGACTGGGTTGATGAGAATGGCACGGATGACCGCAGAGGTGGCACCGTCGTCGCAGAGAATCCGGTCTCCTATCCGGATCGTCGCCTCGAGGCTCAATTCAAATCGCCTTCCGTTCGGAGCAGAAGCCGGTTCAGTACCGTCCGACGAGCTCGGGGTCGTGGTGCTGGCCGACCACCAGGCCGGCGAACCGGCCGGCCACCAGGTCCCGCGTGACCGCCAGCGCTTCGAGGGCGCTGTCGGTCGCCTCCCAGATGGCCTCGGGGTCGGCTCCGGCCGCCCGGGCGTCGTCGGCGAAGGCGGCCAGGAAGCCCTCCACCGCCGGGCGGTCGACCTCCAGGTGGTACTGGAGCCCCCACGCCCGCTCGCCGACCCGGAAGGCCTGGTTGGGGTAACGGGCGCTCGACGCCAGATGGGTCGCCCCCGGAGGGAGGTCGAAGGTGTCGAGGTGCCAGTGGAGAACGTTCGGGCGGGGGTCGGTGCCGGCCAGCAGCGGGTCGGTGTCCGACGCGGCGGTCAGCTCGACGGAAGCCCAACCGATCTCGGCCCCGGCGGTGCCGGCACGGACGGAACCCCCGGTGGCCAAGGCCAGCAGCTGCGCCCCGAGGCATACCCCGAGCACCGGAACCCCGCGGTCGAGAGCGTCGGCCAGCAGGGCCAGCTCGGAGCGCCGGCTGGGGAAGTCATCGTCAGAGGTGGCCGAGACCGGGCCCCCCATCACCACTAGGCCGTCGAGCCCGGCGGCGTCGTCCGGCACCCGGTCGCCGTCGAAGACTCGGCACCGCTCGACGATCCCGCCGGCCCTCTCAAGGGCCGTTCCGAAGGCGTACGGGCCCTCGGGCTTCACGTGTTGCACCACCAGACACAGCGGCATGCGCCCTCCTGGGACGGGAGCGAACTGTAGGCCGACCACGGACGATCTGCAGTTTGCGGACGACGCACGATACCGCGGCCCTGGGGCATTGGCGGGGGTTACCAGGTGATGGCGGTCCGTTGCCGATTTCCCCTTGGCTGCTCGCCTAGCCGGTGCCTATCGACGAACGCCGGACGGTGGCCTGGCAGACATGTGCCACTAACGCTCGTAGAAGAGGCTGATACCCGGGAGTGATCGTCGGAGACGACTACCCCCGACGGGAAGCCCGCCGGGGGTAGTCCGCGGCGCCTTCGTTGGCGCGGCTCTGTCAGTTGGTCGCCAGCATGGCCAACTCCAATTCGTCGAACGTCGGCGCCATGGGTCGACTGAGGTCCAGGACGACCAGCCCCATGTCCTCGTCGTGGCTGCGGGCCGAGGCGGCCATGGTCGCATCGAGGTCGGCTTCGATCTCAGCGAACATGTGCGACTGCCTCCGGCTGAGCTTCACCAGCCAGAGCGCTCCGATGACCATCCAACTGAGGAAGATGTACGGGAAGATGTCCACCGGGAAGGGCGGGACCGGGTAGAAGCTTCCGATGGTCGGGACGGCCAAGGCGACACAAGCGATTACGCACAACACCACGTGGCGTCTCTTGAGCTCGCCCCGCTTCTTGAGATACACGGGGGCGGCAATGGTGATCAGGTAGTAGGCCGTCAGGAAACCGAAGGCGGCCAGGGTGCCACCGTCACCGAAGGTCGTCAGCGGTTTGGTGAAGATCTCCAGCACGCAGGGCACGGCCACGATGAGCGCGATGAACGTGCTGATCGCGATGTAGGGCGTCTTGTTGACCGGGTGAGACCGACCGAGCGCCTTCGGGAACACGCCGTGGTGGGCCATCGGGAAGATGATCCGGGAACCGGCATTCAGGCACGAGAGGGTAAGGGAGAAGAAGCTGATCATGGCTCCGATGGCCACCGGCACCTTGAAGAAGTTGACCCCGTAGGCCTTGGAAAGGAAGGTCAAGGGGGCGCTCAGGTTGCCGAGGTTCTGGCCTGTGTGAGCGGCGCCGTACACCTCCACGTAGCTCATGACGACCATGAATGCGCCGGTGATAAGCAGGCTGGCGATGACTGCCCGAGGAATATTGATCAGAGGCTTGCGGGCTTCCCCACCCAAGGTGGTGGCGCTCTCGAATCCGACCAGGGAGAAGACGGTGACCACTACCGCCAACGACAGATCGTGCAGGGTCATCCCGTGAGCCTTCAGCTGGGCGGTGTCGCTCGGGAAGCCGTGCTTGAAGAGGATGACGGCGCCCAAAGAAAGAATGCACGCGACGGAGACCGCCTCGAACAGCAAGGTCAGTAGCGACGAGATCTTGATGTCCTTGTAGGCGACGAACCAGCAGATGGCGGCCGAGAGGCAGAAGAAGATCACTGGAGGGATCGTCGTCTTTATGCCCATCGACTGCACCAGCTGGGCGGCAAAAATCGAGAACCCGGTCAGCCCGGCTATTCCGATGAAGAGGTAGCACCATATGAGCGACCAGCCCGACATCACGCCGGCCCTCGGTCCGAGCCCTTTGGCGGTGTAACCATACATCGACCCTGGCAACGCCGACCGCTTGGCGAACTGGTTGAGGGACAGTACGACGAACAGCAGCATCAGGGTGCCGAAGGCGTAAGCCAGCCAAGTGCCCTGACCGGAGTCGGCGAAGCAGATCGGGATGATGAGGACGGCCGTCATGGTCGGCGAGATGAGGGCGACCGACTGGGCCATCACGGTCGGTAGTCCCAGAGCTCTCGATTTGAGTTGGTGATGTTCGACTCTCGGTGAGGGTGGTGCCATCACCGCTGGTCTCGTGCTTTCGATCGTGCTCATTTGCACCCTCCTAGCGAGCTGCGGAATCGGGTCCGCTGGATTGCAGTATGAGCGATGAAAATGTCAGGCAAGTCGCCATCGCATTACCAAAATATGAACTGGCCTATTGTGAGGTATTTAGACAAAGGAAGGCCGCACGTGTCAACGAAAGAAAGGCCGCGCCATAGTTGGCACGGCCCTTCTAATGATGATGTGTAAGGTGATGTCTTAGCTGGGAATAGTTCCCTCGGGGAAGGACTGATCTTCGAGCAATAGGTCCTCGTAGAAAGCACCGAACGTCTTGTCGGGGCTGGCGATTGCTATTTCGAGCACCCACAGGTTCGGGCTGGGCTTGATGCCGACCTCGGCCAGCGGCCCGTCGTAATGGGCCGAATGGGGGTAGTCCGATAGCCGGTGACCCGACAGGTCCATATTTAGCTTCCAGCCGAAATCTTCCGTCGTCTTGATGGCGAATTCGTACAGCCCTACACCGCTGATCTGCTCGGTAAACCACTTGTCCCGGACGATTCTCCAGATGGTTCGGACGTCTTCCTTGGCCTTGATATGCATCGGGTCGTTGCCGAAGACGAAGGTGTCACCGGCGTCGCCCTCGAAATCGCCGTAGACGGGACCGATATCGATGAATAAGATGTCATCTTCTTTGAGCACGACGCCCGGCTCGGACCGCTCCATGAAATCCTTGGTGGTGTTGCTCCCGCAGCGCACGATGATGTGGTGCCATCCCCGCCTCATCTCGAGCGCAGCCAGGGTGGATCGGGCGATGCCCTTGGCCTCTTCCTCGGACATTCCTGGCTTGATCTGGTCGGCGATCATATGGACGGCCTTACGGGTCCGGGCCCGCACGGCCATGTACCCGTCGAGTTCGAAGGCGGCGCCTACGGCCTCGATGGTGGAGACGTCGGTGACGGTCATGTTGTCCTCCAGTTGCCGTTCAATGGATCTGGTGCAGATTGCGATGCGGTTTGGCCGCCACCAGCAGCACCTCGGTAGCCGCCCCCTCGGCACCCAGTCGGTGGGGCACCTCGGCGTTGAAGTGAGCCGCAGCTCCGGGTTCGAGAAAGTAGGCCTGCCCGTCGAACTCCAGGCGCAGCCGACCGCTCAGCACGTAGAGCCACTCCTCGCCCGGGTGGCGAGTGGGTGATGGCGCCGGGCGATCCGGGCCGACCGTGACCCGCAGGGCGTCGATCACGTTGGATCCGCTGTACCCGCTACACGGTGCGATGTAGAGGCCGTTGGACTCTCGCCGGGGCTCGTCGGGGGAGGAGATGGCCACCGGACCCGATCCCTCCGACTCGCCGAAAAGGGTGCCTACGGACACGCCGAGGGCAGCGGAGAGGGCGAGCAGGGCGGCGACCGAGGGCTGTCGCTCCGACGACTCGAGGCGAGACAAGTGTGATTTCGATATCCCGGAGAGATCAGACGCCTGTTCGAGCGTCAGACCCTTGTCCTCACGCGCCGCCTTCAGGTACTCACCGATGGATCTCAGGGCCGGCAGGGCTTGAGCCATTCCCTCACCGTATGACTGTGGTGCCTGAGAGGCAACACTTGTTGCGATATTTTACAATTCGGAAATAGTGGTGGAGCCGATTGGAGCCGGATCCGATGCGGTCAAGGAGACTTCTCTCGGTCTGCTCGGTGACGGGGGTCCGCGCCTGCACCGGAAGGTTGGTGGGTGTCGGGGCGGGCGACGGCCAGGTAGAGCACGAGTACGACGACAGCCAGTGCAAACACCAGTGCGGTTTGGCCGTCTCCGAACCCGACTCCGCTGGTGCTGCGCGGTTTGCTGATGTAGTCAGCGAAGGAAGCGCCCAGCGGACGGGTGACCACATACGCCGACCAGAAGGCGACGATGGCGTTGAAGCCGAACGCCCGCCACGCTACGGCCGGGATCAAGATGACGACTCCGAAGACGATGCCCGAGGCCAGGTAGCCCAGGCCGAGAGCGGTTGCCGTGTAGTCGCCGAGAGCGGTACCGAGAGCGAAGGTGGCGAAGACTGTGGCCCAGTAGAAGGCCTCGCGCTGTTGGGTCGTGATGCTGTGGATGGAGAGGGTGCCCTCGCGGTGGTGCCATACCCAGAACACCGCGGCCAGGATGATCGCCCATAAGAGGGTCGTGCTGGCGTAGGGGAGGCCGACGTCTAGGTGCAGGAAGTCGGACACGCCGGTTCCGGAGATGGCGATGGCGTAGGCCAAGAACCAATAAGGGAGAGCTCGGTACCGGCGCATCCGGAACTGCAACGCCAACCCGATGACGAACAGCACTACCTCTGTTCCGCCACCGCCGATGTTCCCGAAGGTCTTGAGGTAGTCGGAGGTGGCCTCCCCGCCGGCCGTGGTTAGCAGCTTGATCACCCAGAACAGGATCGTGATCTTTTCGGGCACCTTGACGCCCACGGGCTGAGGGGCGATCCGGTTCAGCCACCGGTTCACGGCGTCGACTTCCCGGCCCGAACCGACGACACGGCCTGGGCGGTGGGCGACACGCGACCAGACCAGGCGGCCCTGGCTCCGGCGTCACCGACCCGGTAGACCTGGATACCTGTGAGCGCCGCCAACACGACCAAGGCGGCGGCGCTCAAGCGACAGGCAGTGGTGAGCCCCCGGTTGGCCATCGAAGCGCTAGGACTGGGAGGCGAAGGCATGAAACGCCGCTCCAGATCGTTAAGCCGGCCGGAGCCGCTGCGCAGGACCAGGTCGATGGCGACGAACAGGGCCAGGGCCAAGCCGAACACCGCGGCCAACGGTAAGAGCTCGTGGGCCAGTTTGACGTGCTGGCGGATGAGGGGATTGGGCGGCAGTCGGGCCTCGAGCTTTGATCCGCTCAAGAAGGCGAGCGGGATGGCCACGCAAGCGATGAAGGCGACAACCACCGTGAGCAGACTGAACGCCCGACGAGCGGCTGGAACCGCTACCAAGATCAAGGAGCCGATCACCGCAGCGGGCAAGAGGACCACGACCACGTGCACGATCAATACGTGACTCGGAGATCCATTTATCGTGACCGGCATGAGGCCTCCGTGGTGGGCAGGTGATGGGGCGAGCCCGGACATCGACCCGCGGTACTTTGGAGTGTCGCCGTTGATACTACATTGCTGTAGTAGAGCTTTGGAGCCGTCCTACGCGAAGGCAGTAAGGAGAACTGTTGTCCGATCGTCGGCGCCAGGGATCGCTAGAAGCTGAGATCCTGGCCGCCTTGTGGTCGGCACCCGGGCCGCTTACACCTGAGGAGGTTCGCTCCAGCCTGGACGAGAAGCTGGCGTACACGACGGTCCAGACGGTCCTCGTTCGGCTTCATGACAAAGGAGTGGTCGAGCGCCGCCCTCAGGGACGGGCCTACGCCTATTCGCCGCTCCTGGACGAGAAGGATCTGGCGGCCCGACGGATGCGCTCCCTGCTCGACGCCGAAGGCGACCTGGACGGAGTGCTCAGCCGGTTCGTGGCCACCCTCGACGACGAGCAGGCGGCGGCCCTGCGCCGGATTCTCGAGGTGCCGCGCCGATGATCATCTCCTGTGTCTTGCCGGTACTGGCGGCGGCGTTGTTCGCCGCGGTTGCACCATCGGTGAGCCGGAGGGCGCGACCGGGACTAGCGGTGTGGATGCTTAGCGCCGGCGGGCTGGCGCTGACGCTGTGTGAGTTGTCAGCGGTGGCTGTGGTCGTAGCGCTGGGGGCGGGCCAGTTGGCACCATTAGCCCGTCTTGGGCACTGGTCGCCTCGGGCTGTCGGACTCGACTCTCCGTTCCAGACGTGGTCGATCTGGGTGGCCACCATCCTTCTCGGCGTGGCGGCGGCCAGGGCAACCAAGGCTTTATGGTCCCACGGTCGGCGTCTGTGGGCGGCTTGGTCGGCCAGTCGAGCAGCACCGGCCGGGCTCGTGGTGTTGGCCGACGACAAACCTTATGCCTACGCCGTTCCAGGCTGGCCGGGGCGGATCGTCGTAAGCCATGGTCTGCTCCACGGACTCGACGGGTCGGGCCGCCGAGCCCTGCTGGTTCACGAGCAGACTCACCTCACTGAGCGCCACGACCTGCATCAGTTCGCCGCAGCGATGGCTACGGCACTCAATCCTCTTCTATTCCGTTCGCCAGCGGCCTTGTACCTGGCGTGCGAACGACGAGCCGACGAGGTGGCGGCCGAGGCCGTCGGTGACCGCGAAGCTGTGGTCCGGGCGATCACTACAGCCGTCCGGCCCCAGCTCAGCGGCATGGCGTGGGACGCGACGGGAGCTGATGTGCAGTTGCGGGTCCAGGCGCTGCTGTCGCCACCCCGCGACAGCCGGCCGGTCGCCGCCCTGCTTGTCCTCGTCGTGCTTCTAACCATTGCGGCATCGACCGCGTCCGTGCTGTGGCTGGGCCATGATCTGCGCAGCGTGTTCATCGCGGCCCACCGCTGACGCCGTAAGGCACGACCAACTAGCACCCCCAACGGTGTACCCCAACGGGAGCTCTCTCGAACCTTACGCCGGTCCAGATAAGGGTTCTTCGCCTCCCTGACCAGGGAGATGACGAGAGGGCTTTTGGCGGGGGGCTCCGCGAGGAGGGCGGACGCGGGCGGCGTCGCTGGCGAGAAACACGTTGCCCGGGCGGTAGCGCGAGCTCGTGGCTCCTTCGCTGATGTGGGCGAGCACCGTGGCGGACTCCGTCGGTGGGTTCCCGGGCGACCTTGGTGGCGACTGTTAGTCTCGCCCGGTTGACGTCGAGCGAGGGTTCTCCAGCTGAGTGACCGCACCGACAGCCTGCACGATCATAGCCCGCAACTACTTGGCCTACGCCCGTGTGCTGGCCCGTTCGTACTCCGAATGGCACCCGGGCGAGCGGCTCAAGGTACTCGTCGTCGACGACCTGGAGGGTTTGGCCGGCAGGGACGAGCCGTTCGATCCAATCAGCCCAGTCGAGCTACCGATGACGGCGCGCACCTTGCACGACATGGCGACCTGCTACGACGCCATGGAGCTGTCCACCGCACTCAAGCCATGGCTGCTGCGGCTGCTCCTGACCCGAGGCGGAGGTCGGCCCATCCTGTATCTGGACCCCGACATCCTCGTCATGGCTCCCCTCGACGAGGTCTACGAGTTGGCGACGGCCGGAACCGTCGTGCTGACGCCGCACACGACGCGGCCCATACCCCGCGACGGGCTCAAACCGAGCGAAGTGGACATCCTGGCTTCGGGGGTGCACAACCTCGGGTTCATCGCGCTGTCCGAAGGGGCTGAGCCTTTTCTCGACTGGTGGTCCGAGCGACTCCGCCTCGACGCCCTCGTTGATCATGCAGGGATGATGTTCACCGACCAGCGCTGGGTGGACCTGGCGGTGCCGTATTTCGACTTTCACCTCCTGGGTGACCCCGGCTACAACGTCGCCTACTGGAACGCCGACCAGCGTCTCGTCGAGCGCCAGGGTGATGGGTACTCGGCCGGGGGCCAACCTCTTCGGTTCTTCCATTTCAGCGGCTTCGATCCGTGCCGGCCCCACATCCTGAGCAAGCATCAGGGTGATAGACCGCGTGTCCTCTTGAGCGAGCACCCGGCGATTGCCGAGCTATGCCGTGAATACGCGGTAAGGCTGCAAACTGAAGAATATTCCGATCATCTGACCTTGCCCTACGGGTGGGGAACGTTCCCGGAAGGCACGCCGGTCGACAGGCGGATCCGCCGTGCCTATCGGGCCGGGCTGGTCCGCGCCGAGCGCTTTGGTGACCCGTCGCCTCCCGACGGGTTCGATCCGGTCTCGACGCAGCTGCTGTTCGACTGGCTGTCGCAGCCGGATCCATGGCGCGCCGAGGCGCCGCGCATGCCGAGGTACCTGTGGGAGATCTACGCCGACCGACCGGACGTTCAGCGGGCCTACCCGTTGCCGAACACGCGCGACGAGACCGGCTTCCGGGAGTGGCTTCGTCTCTTCGCGATCAACGAAGAGACCGTCCCCGACCCGCTCAAGCAGCTCGTTCTCGGTGAGGCGACCTGGGGGGCGCCCGCGGTGCACCCGGCGCCGCCGGACGGTCTGCGGCCCGGTCTCCTCCTGGCGGGCTACCTGCGCGCCGACCTCGGGTTGGGCCAGGCGGCCAGGCTCGCCATGGCCGCCATCCGGTCGGCCAGGATCCCCTGTGCCTCTCGGGTCTATGCCGCCACGGCAAGCCGGCAGGGGCATCCTTGGGATCAGCAGGACACCTGCCGGCCAGACCTCGACACCAACCTGGTCTGGGTCAACCCCGACCAGCTTCCCGATTTCGCGGCGACTGCTGGGCCGGAGTATTTCGACGGGCGTTACACCGTGGGTAACTGGGCCTGGGAGACCGATCGCCTGCCCGGGTGGATGGGCGCTGCGTCCAACCTGCTCGACGAGATATGGACTCCAAGCGATTACAGCCGGGCGGCCATCGAGAGGACGGTATCGGAGCGTCCGGTCTATACCTTCCCTCACCCGATCCTCGTGCCTCAGATGGACCCTCTTTTCGATCGTCGTTCCGCTGGGCTGCCTGACGGTTATGTATTCCTTTTCGTCTACGACTTCCTGAGTACGGTGGAGCGCAAGAATCCACTCGGCCTCATCGAAGCCTTCAAGACGGCGTTCCGGCCCGGCGAGGGACCGACCCTCGTTCTGAAGAGCATCAACGGGTCGCTCCGGGTGTTGGAGATGGAACGCCTGCGGCTCACCGCCGAAGAGCGACCCGACATCGTCTTCGCGGACCGCTATCTAACCCGCCCGGAGCTGGCCTCGCTCGTCAATTGCTCGGATTGCTACGTGTCGCTCCACAGGGCCGAGGGTTTCGGGCTCACCATCGCCGACGCCATGGCTCTCGCCAAACCCTGCATCGCCACGGGGTATTCCGGAAACCTCGAGTTCATGTCCGATTCCACCAGTTATCTCGTTCCCCATACCCTCGCTCCCGTGCGCTCCGACACCGAGGTGTACGGCGGTGAGGGGTGGTGGGCCGAACCGGACGTGGGAGCTGCGGCAGAACTGCTCAGGCGGGTCTATAGCAGGCCGCAAGAAGCCAGGAAGACAGGCGAGGCGGGGCGCGGGGCGGTATTGCGGCATCACAGCCTGGACCATGCGACCCGATTCGTGCGTCGTCGGTTCAAGGCCATCCAGAAGATGCGCCGTGCGGACTACAGCAGCGAGGTGGCTGGCGCCGTGCGGAGCCTGATCAGCTGAGCGCCCGAGTGGTGGCCCCCGCTGTCCTGCAAACGGTCCCGAGGCCCAAGCGGGTCGCCCTGCCCCGCGGAATCGGTGGGCGGCGGGCCTACAGCCCGCGACACGCAGTGCGATCCGCGGCCGGCGGGCGCGGCCCGGCCGGCCCGGTGGCGGCGTTTCTGACGTATGGCGTCCTGGCCGGCCTGGCCTACTGGCCCGTGTCGCCGGTCTCCTCCACGCGGATACCCGGCTGCGGCTGCCACGATCCCGCCCAGGAGGTGTGGTTCCTGGCCTGGCCCGCCTACGCGCTGGCGCATGCCCACAGTCTCTTCTACACGAACTGGATCGAGTTCCCCCACGGCGTCGACCTCGCGACGAACACCTCCATGCCGCTTCTGGGCGTACTCGGCATCCCGATAACGGAATGGATCGGCCCTGTCGCGACCTACAACCTCATGCTCCGCCTCGGGATCGTATTGTCTGCGGGCGCGGCGTTCCTCGTGCTGCGCCGTTGGACGAGCTGGACCCCCGCGGCGTTCATCGGTGGGCTCGTCTACGGGTTCTCGCCCTTCATGGTCGGTGAGGGGCTCGGTCACGCCTTTCTGGTCTTCCTGCCGTTTCCACCAGTCCTCTTCCTGCTCGCCGAGCGGGTTGTTACCGGCGCGGGAAGGCCGTTGGCCACGGGCGTCGTGCTCGGTCTGGTCGCCTCCTTGCAATACTTCGTCTCACCAGAAGTCCTGATCACCACGGGTCTCGTTGCCGTAGTCGGTGCCGTGATCGCGATCCTGGGGGGGCGGATCCACATCCGCCGCCGGGTCCCATGGCTGCTTCGGGCGCTGGGCCCCGCGGCGCTGGTGTTTCTCTGTCTCACCGGTTATCCGATCTGGGCCGCTCTGCGCGGACGCCAACACATCGTCGGCCCGCCTCATGCCGTGGCCGGCCTAGCCAAATACCACGCCGACCTGTTGAGCGCCATCATTCCGACACAGAGCGAGCGCATCGCTCCGTTCGGTCTGTGGGCCACCGGCAATCGCCTCACCGGTTATGACATCACCGAGACCGGCGCCTACATCGGGATCCCCCTTCTGATATTGCTCACCGTTGTCGTCGTGAAGTGCTGGGGTGATCATCGGGTTCGTTTGGCGACGATCATGCTCGTCGTCAGCTACACCCTGTCGTTGGGAGGGCATCTCGAGGTCAACGGCTTCAACACTCACGTGCCGCTACCTTTCGACCTTCTCGACCGACTACCCGTCTTGCAGGGGGCGGCATCGGGCCGGTTCTCTCTTTTCAGCGCGTTCTTCCTCGCCGTACTGCTGGCGATCGGGCTCGACCATGCTCACCGCCGCGGGATACGGCGCCCGGACGGACGGCCGGGTGCTCACAGTGGTGCCTTGGCACTCGTAGCCGTAGCCGTCTGCTTGGTGCCGCTACTCCCGAACTACCCCTATCGTGAGGTCGAGACCAGCGTGCCGCCGTACTTCAACTCGGCTGCGGCCGATCGCATCCCGCAGAGCAGCGTGGTGCTGGCCTACCCCTATCCCTACACACCGGACGACCAGGCCATGCTCTGGGCGGCCGACGCGCACATGCGTTTCCGGATCATCGGCGGTCAGGCGGCCATCCCCGGCCCCAACGGCCGGACGACGTCGGCACCCGAGACGCTCGAGCCGATACAGGTCGAGGCGGTGTTCCTGGATGCCATGTACGGTACGCCGAGGATTGAGGCACAGGTTCCACCGCGAGACGAGGCGACGTGGCAATCGATACGCCAGTTCGTCACGCGATACGACGTCGGCACCGTGGTCGTCGATCCGATCGGTCACAACCCTGGGCTGGCCATCTCCTATCTCACGGCTGCTCTCGGCCGGCCACCCCTTTCCGAGGGTGGCGTCGACGTCTGGTATGGCGCCAACGGTGTCGGTTCCTCATGAGCGACGACCACTACGGCGACGCCGCACGCCTGGAGCACGTTCGAAGTAACTGGAACGAGTTCGGGCGTCGAAATCCCATCTCGGCCATCGACTCGGGACTTCCGACGCAAGATTGGGACGCCTTCTTCGCCTCGGGTGAGAGGGTCGTCAGCGGTCTCCTCGACCGCGTCCGAGAGGCGGGGATGGTGCCGATCCGAGGCGCTGCGCTCGATTTCGGATGCGGCGTCGGGCGCCTGACCCAGGCGCTGGCAGCCCGCTTCGAGCGGACCACCGGTGTCGACGTGGCAGAATCGATGATCGACCGGGCCCGGTCGTTCAACCGGTTTCCCGACCGCTGTGAATACGTCCTCAACGATTCACCCGACCTGTCCCGGTTCGGGAACGGTTCGTTCGACTTCGTGTGCAGCGTCCTGGTGCTGCAGCACGTCGGACCGACTCTTGCGCAGCGGTACGTGGAGGAACTGGTGAGGGTACTGCGCCCCGGCGGGGTGGCGATCTTCCAGCTCCCGAGCGCTCTGTTGGTAGCCACGTCGCTACCCAACGGACCGGATGGGATGCCGTCTAGCTATCTTGCGGAGATTCGTCTGACGGGCCCCGAGGAGCGGCAGGTCATCCAGGCCCCTGATCCGATAGCCCTGACATTGACCGTGACGAACCAAGGTTCGACGGTATGGCTTCCCGGCCACCAGATCCGGGTCGGCAAGCGCTGGTTGTATGCCGACAACGGTCGTGTGGTGGAACCCGAGGATGACGGCACGCGCGTGGCCCTGCCGGGCGCGGTCGAGGCCGGCGCTTCCGTCGAAGTGGTGCTCGTCGCGGCAACGCCGTCGCGGCCGGGTGAGTATCTCCTCGAGGTCGACCTGGTGCAGGAAGGTGTGACCTGGTTCGGTGACCATGGCTCGCCGACACTCCTCGTGGAGTGCAAGGTCGTGGAGATCGAGGGCAGTGCCCTTGAAAGCGGTGGACAGACGGCGGGGATCGTCCCTCGCATGGAAATGGATGGTGTCCCAAGGGAGCTCGTATCGGAGTCTGTCGCGGCGGCCGGTGGGGTCGTGGTCGCGGCCCTGGACGATCATTCCGCTGGGCCGGAGTGGCAAAGCTACCTCTACGTGGTCAAGAAGCCTCGGCGAACCAGTGACGGGCGGAGATGGCGCTGGCTCAGAAGGCAGCCCGCCTCGGAGAAAGTTCTGGCCCCGGCGATGTCGTCGGCCGGTGACGCACCCGTGCTCCAACCCCCGCCGGCCCGAAATAGCGTGCGTCGGTGCCTCCGGTGAGCGCCCGCGTCAGGAGAGCGCCAGTGCTCGTCACCGGTGGTGCGGGCTTTATCGGGGCCGCCCTGGTTAGGAACCTGTTGGCCGTGGGCTGCCGTGTTCGAATCCTGGACAACCTCTCGACTGGAGTGGCGTCGCACCTGACCGGCACCGAGGTGGAGCTGATGAGGGGCGACGTTTGTTGTGAGGCGGATGTCGACGCCTCGCTTGCCGGCGTGGGCCAAGTCGTACACCTGGCCGCGGCCGGTTCGGTCATGAGTTCGGCGACGGACCCGGTGGCCAACTTCGAAGCCAACGTGGTCGGCACCTTCAACCTCCTCGATCGCGCTCGGCGAGCCGGAGTGGAGCGGGTAGTGCTGGCGTCCACCGGCGGAGCGCTGTTCGGCCAGGCCGAACCTCCGGTGGACGAGAGTACCGTGCCGTCGCCGATCTCACCCTACGGGGCCAGCAAGCTCGCCGCCGAGGGATACGCCCGAGCCTTTGCCCACACATACAAGATGCGGACGATCGCTCTGCGTTTTGGCAACGTCTACGGACCCTGGAGCGAGCGTAAACGGGGTGCCGTGACGGCCTTCTTCCAAGCCATCGAGTCGAAACGTCCGATCGTCATCTACGGGGACGGGGCGGCCTCGCGCGACTTCATCTACGTCGACGACGTGGCGCAGGGAATCGTTCGCTCGCTGGATGCCGACCTGCCGGCGGCCACGGTTATGCACATCTGCTCCGGCGTTGAGACCTCCGTCTCGTGCCTGGCTGAGCTGTGCCGCCAGGTGGCTGGGGCGCCCGACCACCCGATCGTGTACCACGAGAAGCGGGCGGTGGAGGTGGTGCGCACCTTCGCCAGCTATGACCTGGCGCGGTGTCTTGTCGGTTTCCGACCCACGGTGGACATGGCCACCGGGCTGGCCCGGACTTGGGCGTGGCTTAGGGACGAGGCGCCCCGCCTCCGAGAGCTCTGATGGGGCTCGGCCCGACTGACTTCGCGTCCCAAAGGGCCTTTGCCGCCTTCGTGGACGAATACGGGGCGGGATCGGCGGCGCCGGTGGTGGTGGTGATCCCGGCTTATAACGAGGAGGAGTGCGTGGCCGCGGTGGCGGCGGGCGTGCCCAAGATGGTGTCCGGTCTCGAAACGGAGGTGATCGTCGTCGACGACGGGTCGGGCGACGAGACCTCGGCCCAGGCCCGAGCCGGCGGGGCCCTGGTCTGCCGTCTCGAGCACAACTGTGGCCAGGGCGCGGCATTCCGGCTCGGCTACCGGTTGGCCGTGGCCCGCGGTGCCCGCTACATCGCCACCGTCGACGCCGACGGCCAGTCCGACCCCGCCGAAATTCCCGCCCTGCTGGAGCCTGTCCTGTCGGGGCGGGCCGACTTCGCCAACGGGTCGCGCCGTCTGGGGACGTCCGAGACCCGGGACCGGGTGCGCAAGGTGGGGGTGGTCGTCTTTGCCACGCTGGTGTCGGTCCTGGTCCGTCGGCGCATCACGGACCCCGCCAACGGACTGAGGGCCTTCCGTTCCGAGGTGGTCGAGACCGTTCCGCTGCGGCAGTCGCAGTACCAGTCTTCGGAGCTCCTGATTGGTGCCGTCGCCCACGGTTTCCACGTCGTCGAGGTACCCGTAGTCGTGCGGGAGCGCCGGGCCGGCACGACCAAGAAGGGCGGCAACCTGGTCTATGGCATGGGGTTCGGCCGAGCCGTGCTGATCACCTGGTGGACACAACGCGGCGCGGCGCGGCGACGTTGGCGTTCGGCCGCCAGCTCACAGTCGGGGGGATCACTTCGGCGCGAACCCGGTGGCGGTACCGCTCGACGACCGACAGGAGACTGCTGAGGAATTCGTCGTCCATCAGATTGGGGACGAGTCCGAGATCGACGAGGCGGGTGTGGGCAGCCTGATAATAGTGGTGTTCGGCCTCCACCCTGGGATCTTCCACCGACTCGATCCGGCACCTCCCCGGGTACACGCGGCTGATCGATTGGGCGATCTGGCCCACCGACTTCTGCTCGGTGAACTGATTGAAGACCCGGAACTCTCCGGCCTCGGGCGGGTTCTCGGCCGCGATCCGGATGCAGTCGACGGCATCGATCAGGTTGATCACACCTCGGGTCTGGCCGCCGGCTCCGTAGACGGTCAGGGGATAACCGATGGCGGCCTGGACGGCGAAGCGGTTGAGGACGGTACCGAAGACCTGGTCGTAGTCGAAGCGGGTGGCCAACACTGGATCGCAGCCGGACTCCTCTGTCCAGTGGCCGTACACCACACCCTGGTTGAGGTCGGTGGCTCTCAGGTTCCAGGTCCGACAGGCGAACTCGACGTTGTGGCTGTCGTGGACCTTGGAGAGGTGGTACATGGAACCAGCTCGTTTGGGGTAGAGGACCCGGTCGGTCCGCCCTTTGTGGGAAACCGTCAGCCAACCCTCCTCGATGTCGATATTCGGGGTGCCGTACTCGCCCATGGTGCCCAGCTTGATCAGGTGGATCCGAGGGTCTAGCTCTGCGATGGCGAAGACCACATTGAGCGTGCCGACCACGTTGTTGACCTGGGTGAAGACGGCGTGCTCCCGATCGATCATCGAGTATGGAGCGGACCGTTGCTCGCCGAAGTGGACGACCGTGTCGGGCCTAAAGGCGCGCAAGGAGGCGTGCACGAAACCTGCGTCGCGAAGGTCGCCGACGAAGACGTCCATCCGTCGGCCGGATACGCGCGTCCAGGCGTCGATCCGATCCGGCAGTGCGGCGATCGGTACCAGGCTCTCGTACCCGAGCTCACGGTCCCAGGCCCGCCGGGCCAGGTTGTCGAGCACGCCCACCTCATGGCCGGCCGCTGACAGGTGGAGGGCGCAAGGCCATCCCAGGTAGCCGTCGCCTCCGAGTATCAGTATGCGCAATTGCCAGCTCCCTGTGCGGCGGATCGATCATAAGCCGCCGAAGTGTCACAACCGCGGACTCACGCCTTCGAGGAGGGATCATGGCCGCGGACCCCGGACGGGCGAGCCGGTCCAGGAGTGAGCCAGCCTCCACCCCAGACTAGCCGGGGGAGCTACAACCAGCGGACCCACTGATCCGGCAAAGGGCGGTGTAATTGGCGATCGGGTGCCACCGCCCTCCACACCCGGCTGCCGTTGCGTTCCTCGGAGCTCAACTACGCGTCGGCGCCGAAGGTGTCGTCCTCATTCAGAAGTCGTCGTATGACGCCGGCGTATGCGGCCCGGCGCCGACCTGAATCGTGCCGGTCGAGCACCCGCGTACGCGCAGAGTTGATAATGGCCGCCCGCTCGTCGTCTGAGGCTCGTAGCGCCCGATCAATGGCGGCGGCCAGGCTGACAACGTTGGACGGCTCGCACAGGAACCCGGTTTCTCCGTCCGTGACTATTTCGGAGACGCCACCGACGTCGGTGCCAACGACGGGAACGCCGCAGGCCATTGCCTCGAGCAAGACACCGGGTTGCACTTCGTCATCGGATGCGCTGACTGCGACGTCGGCCATCGCGTACCAGGGCACCACGTCACTGGAAAACGGAAGGATGTGGACGCTGTCGGTGAGATCCCGAGCGGCAACGTAGCGGCGCAGTCCGCTCTCGTACGGCCCACCCAAGGCGCCGGCGAGCACAAGGTGGGCATCAGGGTGTTGCTTGCGGATCAGTGGGAAGGCCTGGACTAGCACGGCTTGGCCTTTGCGGGGCACGATAGCGCCGACGCACACCACGACGGGGGTGTCCTGTTCGACACCTAGCCGGGTGCGCACGTCAAACCGCCGCACGCCGCGGAGTCGTGCAGTCAGGTCGGCCACATCTATGGCATTGTTGATAACGACGAAGTCGGAGCCGGGCCGATAGTTGCGGTAATGGTGCTCGGTGGCGGCGCTGACCAAGACGATCTCGTCTGCTTCGTGGAAGGCGGCCTCGGCTCGATCGAATACGGCAAGGCGGCTACTCTCGCCCATCCAGGAAGCCCAGAAGATGGACAGCGGTCCCTGTTCGTGCACAAGCCAGACGACCGGTAACCCAAGGCGGCGTGCTACGTCCACCGCCCAGAATGGGATCAGCGTGTTGACAATGACCGCGTCAAATTCTCCGGGAGCGAAGTGGCTCACGAGATCGTCAACGGCTCGTTGATACGCGTCGTGCCGATCGAGCGGCGGATTGGCTTGGAGCTCGATGCGGGCGCCGATGGTTTCGACTTCGGATCTCATTGGCCCGTCCTCAGGAGCGATGACAGTCGCGCCGGCCGGCTGAATGCCGGCGAGGACGTCGAGCAATGCGAGTTGCGCGCCGCCGCGCCGGAGGTCGTGTGCGAAGATGAGAAACCGAGGTTGTTTCAGCCGGGGTGTGCGCGCCTGGCTGTGCCGAAACACCCTCAGGCGTTGAGGCCGAAGGTCTCCTGGAACGATTGCAATCTCGCGTCGGCCGAGTAGTGTTTCGGCACCGTCAGTGGTACCGACGACCGCTTCGATCGTGGCGCGCTCGGTGACGTTGTCAAGCGCGGCGAGGTCGACCCATGTCTCGAACCCGGCAATGGCTGCTTCGGGTACATCGAGTACCACATTGACGTCTGGTCTTGGTAATCCGAGGCGCGCCCGGGCCATCTGGACGCCGTTGACAAAGATGTCGACGCGCGACACGGGATGCGGATGTACGACCGCCCAGCCAGTTACATACAACGGTCCACGCACGACTTCCACCCCATCCGCGGGATGGTCGAGTCCACCTGCAGTCCGAGAGATCTCGGCCGGGCACTCAGTCGCTACAAGTTCTGCAGGATGAGCACTGGGCGACCGCCAATCGGCCTGCTTCGACTCGCCTTCTGACCCGCTGGCCTGATCGACGGGGTCGGGCGCGACAGACTCCTTGCCGCCAGGATCGGGTGGACGCTCCTCCCTCATCGAATGGATGTCAGCCAGTCAACTTACTGACCAGCACGCGGCTCGCCACTGAATGTTTGGTGGCCATGTCCTGGCGCGCCGCTTGTCCCTTCTCTCGGGCGATCCGTGGCGCCGCGAATACGACTCGCACGGCGCGGGCGGCCCCGTCAAGGTCCGGGTCGGTCCACTCTCCGTCGGGCTGAGTAGGGTCGCAACCAGGCGGGACCTCAGTCATGCGACAGCTATACACGGGCGCAACCGTTTCGTCTAGTCCCTGACGATCTCCTCCTCGACAAATAGCCGATCCCAGCAGACGGTCGGCGACCCCGAACATCCGATCTGCAACGCGGAGATGGCCGCCCGAGCGATCCCTCACAGCTACAAACAACCCAACGGTTTCCGATGTCTCGCGACATCAGATTGGCACCCCAACGGGATTCGAACCCGTGCTGCCGCCTTGAAAGGGCGGTTCAGGTGACTTTTCCGAACAGGTGTTCCCCGGCAATTGGGCCTCTGACTAGGACTTTCGCGTTCGGCGGGTGCCAGCGGCTGTCACCGAATTACGGCCCGTTCGCGCACGGATCGCGCACGGATCGCGCACGCCAGACATCGCGACGTCGCGCTCAGACATCGTGCACGCAGACATCGCGCAGGCCGACGACGCACCGACCGTTCTGCTCGCTCGTTCTGTTCCACCCGGGCCGAGGCCGGCCGCGCCCCGAGCCGTCGTTATGGCGCGGCAGCGGTGCAGCAGCGTCTTACTTCGCGGGCGCAACAGATGAAACGATCAGGCGCTTCGGGTACCGAACACGATGCCGACGACCCCCGCCAATGGGATCTTCAGTTGGATGCCCTGGATGAGCGCGATGGTCTCGCTGTCTGGAACTCCGACTGTGGATTGCCAGTCCCAGCCAGATCCAACCACATTGCTCACGAAGACAATCTCGGTCATAAGCAATACCCGAACCCAATCGACTTGGGTGAGAGCTTGAGCACCCTTCAGGGACTTGTAAGGGCGCTCGCTGGTCTCGTACAGGTCAGCGACGCTGCGAAAGCCCATCGCAACGGCGAACTCCTCAGTGCAGTTAGCGGGACCGCCCCATTCGGCTATGCCACCGAGAAGGACACGCCGTTCCAGGTCCGTGAGCGGAACATCGAGAAGATCGGTTGCGGGCATAGTTCATGATGACCCAACGCGCAGAACCCTCCAAACACGACTCCGCCTGCGAGCCCGCCCCATCCGTGCGGAGCCTGCGGCATGAGCGTTAGCCGGGGGTCGCGTCGAGAAGGCGACGGCAGGCCTCTCGGACTTCAGCGTCGAGGCTCTCTACGGCACTCCCCGTGCATTCGAGGACGTCTACCTTTAGCGGGGTGAAGGAGGCGAGAAGACATTCTTGCATTGTGACGCTGATAATAAGCTTAGATGCCAGGCAGGCCAAATGCTGTTAGGGACCACGCTTAGGGGGCATGGAAACGGGTTGGTGCCGCTAAGCTGCTCGGTCCAGGAACTGTCGGCCATCCGGCTAAAGATTCCAGTATTCTCGGGTGGGGCAAACTCGTCCTGCTCGTCGGCGGGCAGTCCGGGACTTGGAATAAACGTGGCTAACGCCCAGAAGGTACCCGTACCTTTATCGTAAGCGATACGTGGGTATGAAGATTCTATTCCCGCAATCGAAGATGTACTTTCGAACGTTGAGTAAGCCGCAAAGGCGGAGATAAGCTGCGACCTGTCAGCTTGCGTCGCGGAGACAATCTTGATGCCAGGTGCTAACCCTGACGAGGACTGGCAACTAGAGGACAATAAACAGGCGACAGCGAGTTGCATCGCAGTACGTCGTGGCCGAAGACGCTGAAGTTGTAACACCTGAAGGTATTCTAGGAGGTTGGAGATTAACCACGCCGCTGACTGCGAAGCGAAGGCCTGAACGCCCTTAACGTTCCCACGCGGATCACTCCATCTCGGGCGGGCCACAAAGGTGTCATCGCCTCCCCCGAGCCGCTCCGAGTTGATGCCATGAAGAAGCGCAGCGCCGCTTTCGCGTGACCGGGCCTGGTGGTGCGGGGCCGGGGCGCCGAGCTGTAGAAGGTTTGTGATGGCCAGTTCGGTTGCGGTCCGCCAGAGCTCCTCCCGTCGACGGGAACCGAGAGTGCAGAGCAAACTCGGGGTTTCCACACCAACCCGCAAACGACGGAAGGAGACCCTGGTGGAACGCGAACAACAATATGTCGGTATCGACTTGCATCGACGCCGGTCGGTGATCGTACGAATGAACGACGCCGGCGAGGTGCTGAAGGTGTCGAAGATCGACAATGATCCGGTGGCGTTGGCTATGACGTTGGCCGAGGCGGGCCCGGACCCGGAGGTGGCCTTGGAGGCATGTTACGGGTGGTATTGGGCTGCCGACGTGCTTGAAGCGGAGGGCGCTCGGGTGCATCTGGTGCACCCTCTCGGTTTGCATTGGGACACCCGCCGGGTGAAGAACGACGTCAAGGACGCCACTGAGCTGGCCCACCGGCTGCGTCGTAATGATCTGCCGGAGGCGTGGATCGCCCCGTCGGAGGTGCGCGACTTGCGGGAGCTGGTCCGTTACCGGGCGAAGCTGACCGCGCTGCGGACCTCGGCCAAGGCGCAGGTGCACGCGGTGATGGCCAAGCTGGGCATCCTGCCGACACTGGATGACATGTTCGGACCGGGCGGCCAGCGCCTATTGGATGAGATGGACTTTCCCGGCAACCACGGGCTGAGAGTGAAGTCGCTACGCGACCTGCTGGAGGCCTACAACCGGGAGCTGGTCATGGTCGAACGCGAGATCGCCGGCCAGCTCAAAGACCACGCTGGTTATCGGGCCATCCAAGCCTTGCACGGGGTGGGACCGGTCACCGCGGCGATCTTGGTGGCCGAGATCGGAGACATCTCCCGGCTCCCGTCCGCCCGGCATTTGTGCTCGTGGGCCGGGATGACCCCGAAGTTGCACGAGTCCGACACCAAGTCCCGCAGCGGCGGGATCACCAAACAGGGATCGACCATCGTCAGATGGGCCGCGGTCGAGTCGGTGTCGAGATATCACGGTGGGGCGCCGATCGCCCCGGCCTATATGCGTATCGCCGAGCGGCGCGGCAAGAAGATCGCCCGCGTGGCGGCGGCGAGAAGGTTGCTCACCCTGGTCTTCTACGGGCTGCGAGACGGCGTCATCCGCTGCCTGGAAACAGAGGCCGCTTGAGCAGGCTCGGACACAGCCAGGATGCGCGCTCGAAGATCGCCGTGGCCCCCACCAAGGTGGCGTGGCCGTCGAGTTGAATGAGCCCGTCTGGCTGTGCCGTATCCCATCATGCGAACCAGCGCGAAGGAATGGCCGGCGCCGAGTTCTTCGGTCGCCTAGCTCAACACGAGCGCCATGATGAGGCCTGCTGTGTCCACCCCATTGCTGACCACGACCGCCCGGCCGGGCGGTCCGAGCTGATGGTGGCTGGCGACAACTGAACCACCGGGACCGTCAAGGCTCCCCCAACGGGCGGCCCTAACGGGCCGGCCTTGACCGCCCCTCCCACCCGGCAACCACCATGGGACCCACCGCGGACGCTCACACGCGCCCCGACATCAACCCCATCACCGACAACGCACTACCAACATCGACATCGACTCCGTCGAAGGCTCTTGACATGAGGCGCTTCTTCAGGAACGGCGATCTGGCTCAGCCAGCGGAGGCATGATTGACAGCGTGGCGATTCCCCGCCGTCCTTCGCTCTCTCTCAGCCAGACTGCCGATCCCATCGGCACACTCGCCGTGGCATACGGCGTCGAGGAGTCATTCCTCGAGGTATTGACGCGAGGCTTGGAGAGCCAAGTCGGAGCTATGGTCGTGTCGTGCCGGAGTTCGTGGAGGTAGCGGATCGCGTCTGGGTAGCGCGCTACGAATGGATGGACGTCAACGTGACTGCGGTCGGGAGTGAACGCGGGCTAGTTGTGGTGGACACACATGGCTCTAGTGCAGCCGGACGCAACGTGTTTACGGACCTGGATCGACTCGGCGTCGGGCCCGTGGCCCACGTAGTGAACAGTCACTGGCACTGGGACCACACGTTCGGCAATGCCGCGTTCCGGGAAGTCATTCGAGACGTGCCGATTCATGCTCACCAGGAGGCCGCTAGCTGGCTGACCGATCAAGGCGAGCGGATGAAGCTGCGTTTCGCCGAGTCCCCGGATGATCCCCACAGGGCCGAGGTAGCAGTCACCGAAATCGTGATCCCAGACCAGACCTTCGCCGACAGACGTGTGCTGGATCTGGGCGACCGCGTACTTGAACTGATGTTCCCAGGCCGTGGCCATACCTCGGGCGACATTGTGGTCCGCGTCATGGACGCGGACGTGCTTATCGCCGGAGACCTCATCGAAGAGTCGGCGAAACCCTGGATAGGGATGGATTCCTGGCCCCTTGAATGGCCGGCCACCCTCGACACGGTGCTCGAATTGATGACTGAACACACGCTGGCGATCCCAGGCCACGGGACGACGGTGAATCGCAAGTTCGTCCAGACACAACGAGATGAGATGGCCGAGATCGTGGAGACCGTCCGGACACTCGCTGGACTTGGTGTACCAGCCGACCGTGCGTGGGCCGACGCCGAGTGGCCTTGGGAAGTGGACGTCCGCATCCGCAACGCCATTAGCCGAGGGTACGAGGCCCTCCTGTCGGAGGGGAAAGCCGAGCAAGAGTGAGCGCCATCGGCTGGTCAGGGTTCCTACGGCCTCACAGATGTGGCCCGCCTTCACCAGCCGTCCGAGTCGGGATGGACGGCAGGACTCGACCCGGGACCTGATCGCGTGGGACCACCTGACGAAAAGGAAGTTGGGTGCCCCTGCGACAAAGGGGCCGGTATGACCGGTATCGGCGCGCACCAGATTGTTCGCTCTCGGGCTCGGTCGTCTGATCACGACTTGACGTGCAACGCGACCGAGTCGGCATAGAGATCGGGCACCGTTATCTTCATCCCGACTCGCGGCATACCCCTACCTATGTGGAGGTCAGAGACTGGGTTCTTGGGTTGGTGAGCGACTTTCAGAACAGACGGCGGCCGGGAACGAGCGGAAACGGCAGACCCTTATTGACGGTCGAGGACGCCATTGCTTGCCTGAATGCATTCGTTCCGCCAGGAACTGGTCGGCCCGCGAAGACGGTGAGAAATGGTGCTTAGTGGTTGGCGGTCGGTGATCAATGGATCGGCTCATCCGAAAACGAGACCGAGTTCAAGGCGTTTGCCGTGGGCGCTGCAGTGGCGGTCGCTTTGCTCCGACAGCATCCTTGGCCATGGACCGGAAGTGACGATCCACAGGAATGACCCCCCGAATCGCCGTCGGACGTTTCACTACGGACGCATAAGACTCCATCTCGCGCCTGCCAGCCGGCAACGGCCTAGCCAAGCTGCGATGCCGAGTCGGCGATCTCGGACGGGATCGGTTGTTGGGCGACGAGCCTGCTCCAGCATCCAGAATGTTCCCACATCAGGTCGGTGTCGCCTGGAATCGGTATCCTTGAGGTGTGAGTCAGGCCGAGCGCATTGTGGCTGAGAAGGTCCTCAAGGACCTGCCCCCAGAGGAGCGCGCCTGGCTCGATGAGCAGGTGGTTACCTACCGGGAACTGCTCGCCTACCTCCACGACCATTGAGACGACCGAGCCTAGAGCTGGCCGTCGCGTTCAATCGTCTCGCCCGCCAAGACGATGAATGGTTCGACGAGCCAGACGAGTTCGACCGGCTGCAACGCGCTCTGGACGCGATCGGCGGCATCGACGATCCAGTCACCGCGGCGGCGGTCATCGCTTATCGGGTGGCGAAGGCCCAAGCGTTCGGCGAAGCCAACAAGAGGACAGGCTTTTTGCTCGCCAAGTGGATTCTGGATCGCAATGGTGAAGACGGCTCCGCTTTGCTTCCGCCCGATGACCGCGAGTTCGCGGCGCTCCTGGTGAAAGCCGCCTCCGGCCTCGACGTGGAAGCAGAGATGGTCGAACTACTACGCCGTCGCCACGGCTGATCTGTCCACGCACGCCGAATATTCGGCTCTCCTGTCTATTCCGTGGGTCGGTTTCGGCCTGGTAGGTCTGGGCAGTAGCCGCCGAGGGAGAGCATGGCTAGGGCGATGAGGGGTTTGGGTCCGTGGAAGCCGAAAGCGATTCGGGTGATGAGGCGGATCTTGGTGTTGGCGGACTCGACTAAGGCGTTGGACAGTCCGGTGTCCCTGGAGGCTTCGATGGCCGCTCGGTTGTCGACGATCTTGCGTTGAAGTTCTACGAAGGCCGGCAGGCGAGATCGGCGAGCCCAGCCAATCCAGGCGTCGAGGGCCACCTTGCCCTCTTCGCCTTTGACGGTGACGGCATAGCGCAGGCCCTCTTTGAGCAGGTAGGCCCGCCACAGACGGGGATCTGTCTTGGTGGGCATCTCCCCGTCGGCCGGACGGGGTGATTATGAAGCTTGACGGTACTGCTGTTCCCATTCGATGGGGGGGACTCCGTCGAGGGTGGTGTGAAGCCGTGACGTGTTGTACCAGTTGATCCATCGGAAGATGGCCCGGCGGGCCTCGGCCCGGGTGGCGAAGACCCGGCCCTGCAGGCATTCGCGTTTGAGCGATTCCCAGAAGCTCTCGGCCACGGCGTTGTCCCAGCAGATACCGGTCTTGCCGACCGAGGGGCGAAGCTGGCGGGCCTGGCAATAGTCCAGGTAGTCGTTGGCGGTGTACTGACCGGACTCAATCGATCGAAGCAACACCGGGGTTTTGTAAGGACAATAGAAGCTCGTTGAAGGTTTCCGCAGGTGTCTTCCAGCCGAGTGTCTTGCGAGGACGGCCGTTGAGCGTCGCAGCAACGGCTTCGATCTCCTCGGCATTCCAGCGCGACAGGTCGGTGCCCTTGGGGAAGTATTGGCGCAGGAGCCCGTTGGTGTTCTCGTTGGTGCCGCGCTGCCACGGGCTGTGCGGATCGGCGAAGTAGACGGCGGTGCCGGTCTCGACCTTGAAGGCAGCGTGAGCTGAGAGCTCTTTGCCGCGATCCCAGGTCAGTGATCGGCGCAGCTGGATGGGCAGACTCCCGATGGTGGTGACTAACGCGTCCTTCATCTTGATGGCGCCGTAGCCGGCCAACGCCGGCCCGTTCTTGGTCCGAGGAATGATCCCGAAACCTTCCTCGCGGGGAAGGTAGACCAGCATGGTGAAGCGGGTGGTCCGCTCCACCAGCGTGCCGATCGCGGAGCGTTCCAGTCCGATGATCAGGTCGCCTTCCCAATGACCGGGCACGGCCCGATCGTCGGCTTCGGCCGGACGCTCGCTGATCAGCACGTCCTCTGTGACGTGAGCCCACGGCTTCTGGTGAGACCGTCCACGTGGGACTCGCAACGCCCGGCCGGTGCGCAGGCAGCCCACCAGCTCGCGTTTGAGAGCGCCCCGGCCCTGGACGTAGAGGGCCTGATAGATCGCCTCGGGGCTGATCCGCATTGACTCATCATCGGGGAAATCGACTGTCAGCCGCTGCGAAATCTGCTCAGGACTCCAAGCCTCGACCCAGCGACGATCCCCGCGGTGCGGCTTGTTCCGGCCTTTCCATTCCGGACCGGGCGGGCCGACGACTCGACCATTCGGTGTCTTCACCGCACCCGACAACCGGTCCTGGACGTATTCACGCAGCCGCTCGTTGGCGATCAGCTTCGCTTCCTGGGGCCGGCGGGCGCGGCGCTCGGCGTGCCACTGCGCGGTGGACGCCCTATAAGTCGGCGGATATGCCCGTGAGGATGCGTTTCGACGCAACTCTCGAGAAATCGTGGAGGGGCTTCGCTTCAGCCGTCGGGCGATCTCGCGGACCGTCACCTTCTGGACGTGCCAAATCGCGATGTCCTCTCGCTCGGCGAACGACAGGTATCGGCCCGACACTGTCGGGGGAAGACAAGGGTTCACGCCGCCAGCGTGACGGAACCACCTGTACGCGACGGGGGATGACACCCCCGCCTCCACCCCCGCCTCCTCGGTTTTCACACCCCGAGCTATCGCCGCCCAGAACCGAACCCGGTCCTCCCGCCAAGCGATCGTCGGCGCACCCGGCGACGGAATCTGACCCCGATATGTGCGGACGTCCTTCTGTCGGTTCTTCTTCCGCACCGATGGGTGACCTTCCTTGACCAACCATCCTGACTCTCGTGCCATCGACACCTCCACGATCGAGGTGTTGCGACGGCCACTTGAATCCGCCCTGACTGCCCCTGTCGGCGTGAGCGATCACGCCGGCCACGGCGTGGTCTCCGCCGCGGGCTGCGACGGCCATGGCGAGGGCGTCGAGGACGAGTTCGCTGCGCATGTGGTCGGCCATCGAGTAGCCCAGCAGGCGGCGGCTGCCCAGGTCCAGGGTCGAGGCCAGATACAGCCAGCCTTCCCCGGTCGGGACATAGGTGATGTCCTGACACCAAGCCACGTCAGGGGCGCCGGGAGAGAAGCGCCGCCCGATGAGATCGGGGATCACATATCCGTCAGGGCCGGGGAAGGTGGTGCGGATGCTGCGACGGCGGAACCGGCCGGCCATGCCGTGCAGGCGCATCAGGCGGGCCACCCGCTTGACGTTGACGACCAGCCCGGCTTTACGCAGCGCCTTGTACATGCGCGGCACCCCGTAGTTGCCATCCGCGGCGTCGAAGATGTCGCGCATCAACGCCACCAGTTCGGCCTCCGCCAACTGGCGTGCGGTCGGCCCGGCTGCCTCCCGGGCGGCCCAGTCGTAATAGCCCGATGTGGACACCCCGGCCGCCGCGCACGCAACCGTCACCGGGAACCCGGCCGCCTTCTGGTTATCGACATGGCCGTAGCGGGTCACGATGTCGACGTCTCTTTGATCCAGAAGGCCAGAGATCGTTTGAGCAGATCTCGTTCCATCCGCAGCTGGGCGTTCTCCGCCCGCAGCTCGACCAGGTCGGCCCGGTCATCGGCTGTGAGCCCTTGGCGCTCTCCGCGCTCGATCCGCTCCAGACGGACCCAGTTGCCCAGCGTGCCTTCATTCACCCCGACCGCTCGGCCGACATCCGCGATCGGACGGTCCTCGTCGAGCACCATCGCCACCGCATCACGCCGGAACTCCGGCGGGAACTTCGAAGGCCGACCCCTCGACATGGTCTGCTTCCTATTGGACATGGACTACCTCCTATATGAGATGTCCGTCCAACGGGGGGATGCTCA
>Ga0302326_10005163_pt1 | contig 29863 bp, 33 predicted proteins | sample Palsa_T0_3_FD_202264 | JGI IMG/M metagenome (GOLD analysis project Ga0302326, IMG submission 202264) | Peat permafrost microbial communities from Stordalen Mire near Abisko, Sweden - Palsa_T0_3 | ecosystem: Environmental > Terrestrial > Soil > Palsa > Peat permafrost | place: Sweden: Abisko... | reverse complement strand
GGAAAGGTCCCGCCCGATTTTTGTCCGAGTTTGGTGATCGGAAAAACGTATTCCGTCTCGGTACGGCAGAACGCGGATGGAATTTTTGTCTCTTTCGACGCGCCGCCAAAACCAAACAAAGAAATGAGTTTCAAATCCGCGGCTGCAACCAAAGAATGGTGAAACCGGTATCATCGTTTTTACCGAAGATTTGTGGAGCCGAGGGGGAGACTTGAACTCCCGACCTGCCGATTACGAATCGGCTGCTCTACCAACTGAGCTACCTCGGCTTATCTATCAGTTACAGAAGAACGTGTACCCGCGAAAGGTACCCATCTCAGCGAATCCCAAACACTAACAATGAATCTCCTAACTTTCGCATCGCTTCGACGGACTCCGTGTCAGGCGACTGAATGTAGTGTCTCATCGTTGTGCTTATCTGCGAGTGCCTCAGAATCGCTTGTACCGTTCGTGCCGAGACACCGAGCATCGACAGATTCGTAGCCAAGCCTCGACGAAAAGCGTGCCAGCCCTTCCACTCAAGTTTCTTTTCGCTTAGCTTGTCAATTATAACACGACGTGCGAGGTTCGCGAGATTCAGCGGCTTTCCTCTCGGACCAGAAAATATGTACGCTTCGTCTGCTGAATTGTTACGATGCCGGTCTAAGACCTCTTTGAGAATCGGCAAGACAGGCACGGGCGCAACGCTCTCCCTAGTCTTTGGTTCGTTAACGTGAGTTCTCCACACTGAACGCGTCACATGCAACGCTTCCCCGTCGTAGTCACTCCAACGTAAACCGCGGAGTTCCGAAAGTCTCAATCCAGTCAGTGCTGCGACCGCGACGACAATCTTGGACGTGCCTTGCAGTGCCGTCACCATGTCCTCAATTTCGCCTAACGAGTAAGCTGGCATCGTTACTCTTGGTGCATTCCCATAAACTTTGACCGCGCGTATAGGATTCTCACCCGACAGAATTCCTTCGCGCAGGGCATGGTTAAACGCACCAGACAAGAAAGAGCGAATCCTCTGCTTTGATGTATGGCCGATGGTCGTAATCTGCTTATTTAGAATTCTCTGAGCGTGAACGGTCTTGAAATCTCGCAGCGCAATCTTGTCAAGCCCCTTGTCTTTAAGATGGACTCGCACGATGTCGCCATAGTCCTTGTACGTCGAAGCTCTTAATTGCCGTTGGCAAAAAGGAAGGTATACGTCTTCGACGAACTTCAAAACAGACATCGAAGATTCAGGCATGATTTGGTTTCGGTTGTACGGGTCAACAATCTTCGCTGCGAGTAGAGCAACGCTTGCCTTATCGGGATAGTTCTGATTCACAGGTGCGAGGCGCACGCGTTTCTTGCGGCGACCGTCCGAGGTTTTCTCCCAAAACAGCACATACCAGTTGCGTCGGTCGCGCCGAACTGTTCCCCGCTGCATGGCAGGATTCTATCAGAAGTATTGTCGGGAGTTCCGACTCGGGCCAAGAATCTACGCTCAATAGGATATATCCAGAGGTACCATACCCGCATCACGGGGAGCAGGGAGCAAAAGGCAGCGCGAACGTTTTGGCGTCGGCACTCATACCGATTCTGGAATCATTCGGTTTCTGCTAGTCTGAGTTTTGAGCAGAGTTAGTCCGTGAGGCTGCAACAGGATGAAACCGGAAATAAAGGAATAGACGATAATTTATGCAAGTAAACATTAAACGTCAGTTAGCGGGTGGTCAATACTCGGTGACCTTTATCGTGAGTGACTTCACCTCTGAAGAGTTAGACAAAATGCAGAAATTTGGCATTCCAGTCATAACCATGATGCGAACAAATCTTGCTCGCGGTCGCCAAACCTTCCAGACAGCAATTACACAGATAAACGCTACACTTGTGGCTAGTTTTCCAACAGAAGAAGAGGCGAAGAGGTACGAGGAAGAAGTAATCAACCAGATTCGGACCTCGATGGCCGCCGTACGGCAACGCAATGACGACTTTACGTCAAGTGAAACGGTGAATATCTAATGCTGCGTGCGGCGTACATTAGACCGCTATTCGGGGTCGTGGTAATCATCGCTGGGATATTGTGGATTTTGCACACACAGTTGGACCCAACTCGCGCAACTCTATATCTCACAACGGCGGTTTGTGGCGTCACCGCAGTCTACGCGCTAATCACGTTCGAAATACTTCTTCAGAACCGGGCAATGGCAAAGGCCGCGACTGACTCAACCAACGTTATGGAACGGAGCCTTAGATTTTCGTTCGCTCCAGACCTTCGTTACCGCACCGTGAACACTCGGGACCCAACCTTCGATACTAAGGAATTTGTAACTCCAATCGATAACGAAGATTATCAGAGTGCGGTGCGGGAATCTACTGAGGGTGGACAGCAGCAAACTGAGTTCGTCTTTGCAATTGTTCAGAACTTTGGTCGCGGAGTTGCGACGAATTTGACCATCGATGCAAGCTATGCCATCCACGACAGTACTCACGTGCCTAAAGACTCCACTGTGCGAAGACAGGCGGTCATTCAAATGTTGGAGAAAGATAAGGCTGTCGCCCTGTGTATTTGCATGTTCAAGGTGCCAACAAACGGCGACCAAGTTCAAATCGCCTCCGCGAGCGTATTAGCCAGCGACTATTACCGTGATTTTCTGCACGAACCGCCACAAACTATTCACATCGATTCGAAGAATCATTACGCGGAGCCTGAGACGGGTTCGACAGTTCGCATCATTTGAAGAAAATTCATAGAAGTGGCGGGACGGCTTCGATTAGCTGGTAGGCGCGCCATTCTCCCCGACTTCGTAGCGCACGAAACCGTGTTGGCCAACGAATTCGCAATTTGTGTTTCGATGCTCCGTGTGGCCCCGCTACTGGTCACTTCCGATGCCCGATTCGCCTTGACCGGCGTCTTTTTCCATTGAGAATTTAGTAGAGTCTGGAAGGAACGACAGCGTTCAACCACACGGTCATACGACGCGATTTCAACACCCGCCGTGGTCATCCGAGATAACCGTTGATTATTCTTTACGGTTCTCGGTTCTGCCCTACGCCCCGCGACGACACAGCCGCCACAATTTCCATCTAAGCCAACCCAGCCCTTCGCTTCAAGGGCAAGCACGTTAGCACCGAAAAACGTTCGGTAATCGTTTACCTGCTGAATTGCTCGATTCAACTTCGCCGAAACTCCCATCGAATTTGTAAGCCGCATCCTAGGGCTTTCTAATTCCACGACTGTCCATTTCGGTCCGACAGACCTCCAATCGCAAATCAAGAAGTCCGGAATGGAATCTAACCCCTCGATAGTGCCGAACGTAGGACGCGAAAAGACAAAGGGCTGGTGCTGGCCGTTGAGTACTCCAAAGACGAGAGCAACCGGATACTTCTCAAAAAACGCTTGAAGAGATTTTTCGTCCTTTGCGAACCTAAGCGTTTTTGCCAAGTCCGAGGCAATGTTTCGGCGCGGCCAATTCCACGCAATTTGCGGCACGCCACGAATTTCGTTTGGGCAGAGGCTATAATCCGAAATAGCCATCTCGCGTCCTTTGTTCGGCGCAGATTTTATGAACCGTACCGGATAAGTTGATTTATCGTGTGTACGAACTGGTCTGAAGGCCGCTCACAAATTTCAAAATCATCTTCGTAGATATAGAAACTAGGCAGCCTGGCGTCGAAGCGTTGGTCGTGTTGGAGCAAATACTCGACGTGTCCGTGTTCAAGGTGCGCGTCTTGGACTGTTCCCATTCGCGTGTTCGGAGCGATTTTCATGCGCACGTACTTGCCGATGAAGCCACGCGCCGGGTGTAACAATTTCTTGCCGTCAGCGTCCGCCGTGCTGTAATCGTCGTCTATTCTCATCGACCGATTCTCCTAGTTTGGAAATTTGTTGGCGACCACAAAAGTGCCCGCTCAATCGTCATCCCCGCGCATACTTATCGAGACCAAGATTCCCCTGCGAATGCCCGCAAACATCTCAGGAGATTTCTGGCCACGAACTCAGCGGTCTTAGTTTGAAATAGTTCTCTATCGCGGGTCTTAATTCTGGATTGATGGAAAAGTAAAAGTAGCGGCTGGCCCCATCTAATCTGTAATTCACAAGGTGAAGGGATGCCGCCTTCTTCAACTGGTCGTCGGGTGGCATGACCATGAACATCGGGCCTGATATTTCTCCGTGTAGTAAAAGTTCGTAAATTGCACTGACTCCCGTCTCGGCTTAGTTGCTGCATCTTCTCAGCAACTTGTTTGCAGCGTTCTTCTTCTAACGGGTTTAATCGAAGGGACTCTATTTCGCTCGTTTTCGCGGCCAATTCACTCCGAAGCCTTGCATCGAGCTTCGCAGGGGCGCCCAGTATGTGGAATACAGCGAACAGGAGAAAGAGGCCGATATAAGGAAAAAATACGCTTAGAAGGTTGGCTCTTGTAAGGTCGCGCGGAAAAACACCAAAGTACCACTGCCCCAAAAGAATTGAGACCGACAGAATTATTCCCACAATTTGCGAAATGCCAAAACTCCACATTTCTTGGAACACTTGACAGTTGGTTTGCAATCGACCGCGCGTGTCGTTATTAGAGTTCTCTCAAACTGTTTGCTATCCATTTTGTTTCGTCTCTCCATGAAAGAGTCGCCAGGGGCCTCGTGTTCATGGCACGAAACCCCCAGCTTCTATTCGTCAGCTAGGAATAACTGGCGAAACCTTTTTGTGCTTCTCTACAAGTAGCCTCAGATTCGTACAGTAAAAATCCGTTCAATTCCTCGGCGCGTATCAACCAAATCTCCGCGCGTGCCTTGCCGGTTTTGAACATCAAGGCAAGCGATTGTGTCTCTGCTTGAATGCTCACGATTTGAGCGACGCGGCCGCGAGGCGTCCAGACGAACTTTCCAAGCATCTCGTGAATATCACTCACCGGCGGACCCTTCGCCGTCGCCGGGGCCTGGTCTTTTTGGCCGGCGCTGGAACAGGCTCCGGTTTGGCCGGCGCGTTGGGGAGCCCCCAGGTTTCGGGCTTGATTGGTTCAACTGCTTTAATTTCACGGTTCATGTTCACACCGATGGACGGACGTTGAACGGAGAACGGGAAGCTGGGCTCCATGCTGCGTTTCAAAATTCCAGTCAGCGTTTGTATTATTTCTCCTTTGTCTTCGGTTCGGCCAGATTCGCCTCTAACCTTATTTCTGTTTGGTGGCGCGCTTCCTCGAATGCCGCATCGAAAGTCAGGTTTGCAACTTTCATATCCTCGCCGCTATGTTTGGCATTAACGAGTCCCTTGTGTGCCAACGGTAGGAACTGCTTGGCAAAGGCCGCGTACACTTCGTCTTCGGTCTTCTGATACTTCTCGGCCAACGCTTTCAGTTGAGCGGTATGCTGTTCCAAATCGTGTGCCATTATTTCTCCTTTGTTGTTGATGTCGCTTCGCGGACCCAAAAAATAAATTCCGTGTCCTTGTCTTCGGGGCGACGCGCGCGCAAGACATCAATGCGGTGCGACGCTACAAGTTCTTCGAGTAGCTCGGTGAACTTTTCCTTGGTGCAAAAATACGAGCCTCCGCAGTTGCGATAAAGCGAGTCGGTCGAGAGCCACGGCAAATCTTCCGCAGCCCACGTGCGCCGGTCAGGGTGTGCCGTATCGAGTGCCTGCTCTATGTGCTCGTACACTCCGTCCGCAGCTTCGTCGGGCGTCAGGCCGTAGCGAATGAAATAATGTAGCTCGGGCCGTTGGGCCATCATCGCTGCAAGTGCTGCATCGCGTTCCGTAGTTTTTGACATCTCTTTCCTCTCACACTACCCACAACTTAGGGGCTGAAGTAGCCGTTTTGAGCATGTTTGAGCATGTTATTTTGTATCGTCAATGTTTATCGGTGGTTGCGGGCCGTTTTTAATGGCTGTTTCAAGTTCTGTCCGTTTTATTCTTTTGCGTTTGGCGTCCGCTTTGCGCTTCGCGGTCGGGGTCGTGTACTTCGCCGGCCGGCCAGGCGCGCGCCGTCGGGAGCCTGGCACCATCGTCACCACCGCGCTCAGTTCATTCACGATGCCGCCCTTACCGGCCAGCACGCGGTAATCATCCAGCGAAATTCTTCGAGTCCCTTCGGGCGACTTGTATTTCCCTTCGGGGTCGTTAAGGTCGCGTTCGATTCCTTCGGCACGGAGCCAGCGTTTCGGCACGAAGCGATAGTTCCAATGGACCTCAACAGTCTCGCCGCTCTTAGTGATTTTAGTTTCAGCGGAACCAGACGGCGCGCAATACGGAAATGATTCACGCTTTAACGTTGTCCACGAACCTTCGGGCAGCAAATCGAAATCATCCTCGGCGTTGGGGTCCACGTGCTTCCGAATTGGTTTCGAGTCGGTCACTGTTCACTTAGCCGCTTTCTTCACGATGTCTGAGCACACCTGCGCCACGGCAAATTTAATCATTGCGTTCTGCGTCCTAAACGTCAGCGTGGCGGCCTGCCGCATGTTTTGAAGTTCTTCCCACGTTAGCCGAACACCGATAACGTACGTTTTAGGTCGCCGCCCTTCTGGGTTCTTCATCGTTCTTACCTCCACAACCATAATACAACAACATCACAACTCGTCAAGAAAAATCGCAACCCTCCTAGAGCGTGTACCCAACGTGTACCCGCTCGGGCCTAACAGGGTTTAGAATGTGAGGCTGCAAACATCAGATAAATCGGTGAAGGCGTTTGTATGCAACAGAAGTACTCAATTACGAATCGGCTGCTCTACCAACTGAGCTACCTCGGCTTGTTGAATCACTGTAGCATCCGCTGGAAAAAAGTGTCAAACGCGCGGAGCATTGGCGTTTCGCGCGCTTGCAGGAATGGCGTTAGCGGGAGAAGGGGTACATTAGCCAGGCGATGAATATCCCGACGACCACGAACGCGGCGAAAGATCGCGCTGCATACTTGATTCGGTCGATTGCGGTGCCTTGAATCAGGCCCGCGAGAATCACGGCGAGAACGAACGCGAAAAACAGGACGAGTTGGAAGTGCGTGGGCATTTTCAGCTTCCGTGCGGGCGCTGCCGCTGACAGAAATTCATCGTTTCCTGCCGATGGCAATCTCGCACGCGTCTATGATGCAGAGAAAATTCGCAACGCCCGCTGCCGCAAATAATCTTGTGCCGTAATCTCCCGCTGCCCGAGAAATATCCGGGCCCGAGCGTTCGAGAACGTGCGCGAGAAAGTAGAAAATGCCAGTTCCCGCGTCGCCAACCGCGCCGAGGAACGCGAGCGGGTCTATTCTGGGATCGACGGGCGGCAGAACCGAAAAAATAATGCCGCGGAGGTGATAGCTCATTAGCGCGAGGCCGCCGATGGCGGCCAAAAACGCTATTCCTCGCGCCCAGCGCCCAAGAATCATGTGTCCGAGGCCAGGCACCAGCCACGCGGCAACGCCGATAAAGATCGGTGAAATATTTTGAGTGGCAGACGGATTTTCTGCGGAGGTCGCGCTCACGTTTGATTACGCAAGAATGGGAATGATCTCTTTCTGCACGGCGCCGGTTGTGCGGGCTTCGCGATCGCCGACGTACACATTCACTTCGGTGCGGATGCCGAACTCGGGCAGATAAATTCCCGGCTCGATCGAAAAGCAGGTGTGCGGAACGATGCGGCGATCGTCGCGTGTTTCGAGGCCGTCCATGTTTGCGCCGTTGCCATGGACCTCCTGGCCGATGCTGTGACCGGTGCGATGCACAAAATATTTTCCGTAGCGCGCCTTGCGAATCACTTCGCGCGCGGCGCGATCAACTTCCCAGCCGTGAATCGTCTTCCCCGCAGCGACCGAATCCTTGACGAATTGCACGGCGCTATCGCGGGCTTCCCGCGCAATCGCAAAAATCTTGGCGTACTTCTCCGGCACGCTTTCGCCGAGGTAGCCGATCCAGGTGATGTCGTAAAAAACGCTGCCAGGCCGCTTCAATTTCGCCCAGACATCGAGCAGAAGCAAATCGCCCGCCTCAATCTGTTTCGAGCCGTTGCGCTTGGGCTCGTAGTGCGGGTTGCCGTTGTTCGGCTGCACGGCGGCGATCGGGCCATCCGGCGCATAGAGCGAGTGCGCCTCGAATTGCTCCTGAAACCATTGCTGCAATTCGTATTCAGCGAGCGCCTTGCCGGCACGGACGAACGAGCCCGCGCGCGCAAACGCGTCGCGCGTGATTTGATCGACGAGTTTTCCGGCCGCGAGGTGAGAGGCGAGTTGCTCGGGCGACCAACTGGCCTCGAATTTCTGAACGAGATCGCCGGAGCTGACGACTTTCTTGCCGAGTTTGCGGACAAACTCGACAGTGCCGGCATCCACAAGGCCGATATATGGGATATTGTTCTGCGGCGAATACTGCATTACGACCGTCTTCGCGCCGCTCATCACGCGGCCGAGGAGCTTGTGCTGTTCCTCCCACCCGGAATATTCGTATTTGCGGCCGGGCAAACTATCGAGCATGCCCGCTTCGATTCGATGCACGAGTTTTCGCGGCTCGCCGCGCGACGGAATGAAGTAATACCATCGCCGGGTCGCGAGCCCGTCTAACGGAAGCTTCAAAATACGCGCGGCGATCGGGTCGCGGTGATGATGATCGTAGAACAGCCAACCGTCGAAGCGGCTCGCGCGCAATTCTTTCTGAATGGCTTGGATGTCTGGCATGTGTTTTCTTTGAAGGGCGAACCTGGCCTCGCGTCAAGCGCTCTCTGTCAGAAGCGCGTGCACTTGGCTGGGCGTAACTCCTTGAATTTCAATTCGTTTGATGCGGCTTTTGCCGCCGCCGGCGATTCTAACAGCCGTAAACGGTATCTTCAAACGCGCCGCGAGAAAACGCCGCAGCGCCTCGTTGGCACGATCTTCGACAGGCGGCGCGGTCAAACGAATTTTCATCGCGCCTTCCATTTCGCCGGCGATGGCATCGCGGCTGGCCCTCGGTTGAACGCGAACCGTGAAGACAACGCCGCCTGAACGCTCGGCGATTTCAATCATCGCGCGACTCGTGCACCGAATAGCGCCGTGCCGACGCGAATTTGCGTCGCGCCTTCTTCGATGGCGACTTCAAAATCGTGGCTCATCCCCATGGACAATTCGCGAAATGAATCGGCGGCCGCGGCGCCGAAGCGCTGGCGCATGTCGTCGCGGAGTTGACGCAAACGCTCGAAATACGGACGAACATGCTCCGGATTTCCCAGGAACGGAGGAATGGCCATGAGGCCTCGCAGCTCCAAACGCCGCAATTGAAGAATGGCTTCAATCAGATTTGGCAGGTCCGCTTCGGTCGCGCCGAATTTCGATTCCTCGGCGGCCAATTGCACTTCGATCAGAACCGGCAGCTTCGACGCATCGGCTTTGCCGCGCTCGGCCCATGCGGCATCAAGCTTTCGCCCCAGCGCGATTGAATCCACGGAATCGATTGAGTCAAAGATTTCGGCGGCACGGCGCGCCTTGTTGCCTTGCAGATGGCCGATCAGGTGAAATGTCGCGGGCAGATCCGCGAGGGCATCCCGCTTCGAATCGAACTCTTGCACGCGATTTTCTCCGAAGTGGCGCAGACCGAGTTCGTAAGCGGCGCGGACGGCTTCGGCAGAAAAAGTTTTAGAGACGGCTACGAAAGTGATGCCTTCGACCGGGCGGCCGGACCGCTCGGCCGCGCGCGCGACGCGCTCTTGAATCGATGCAAGGTTGGATTTGAGCGCGTCTTTATCGATTGGCACGCTGCGAATATTAGCATGGGGAGTTGGCAAGCTCGGCTTGCCGCGATGGGGAATGTAGGGCGTTTTTTCCTGCGACAGCGAAAAGTCTGCCCGGCTGAAGCCGGCCGCTACAAGTGCCGACGCACGAAATTGCTTGCGATGGTGGGGGCCGATTGGCGGCAAGCGAGACCCACCCTTGCTGCGCAAGGATGGGGCACCCGAAACGACGGATGCGCCCGGAATGGCGAAGGTGCCCAGCATCAGCCACGCTTGAGTCGTGTGCTAGACTGATGCGCACGCATGCCAGGACGCGGCAAGTTCATCGTTTTGGAAGGAATCGACGGCTCCGGAAAGCGAACCCAGCTGGATTTCCTCGTCCGCGCGCTCTCGGGCCGCGGCATCCCGGCGGAGCAAATCAGCTTCCCACGCTACGACGGATTTTTTGGCAGCCTGGTGGCACGATATTTGAACGGCGATTTCGGAACGCTTGAAGCTGTAGACGCACATTTTTCATCGCTTCTCTACGCCGGAGACCGATTCGAAGCTAAGCCCAAGATCGAAGCAGCACTCGCGTCGGGCAAGACTCTGGTAGCAGATCGCTACATCGCGTCCAATCTCGCGCATCAGGGCGCGCGCGCGCCGCGCGAAACGCGGCAGGAATTTCTAAGCTGGCTGAAGAAGCTGGAATACGAAATCTACGCGCTGCCCGCGGAGGACGTGGTGATTTATTTGCGCGTTCCCGTCGATGCGGCGCATCAGCAAATCGGCGCAAAGGGAGCGCGCGATTACACGAAGCTCGCACGCGACATTCACGAGTCGAATTTGTCGCACCTGGCCGGCACGTCGGAAGTGTACGATTCCCTCGCGCTCGCATCCAATTGGGTGACAATCGAATCGTTCGATGCGAAGGCGGGAGCGATGCGCCCGCCGGAAGAAATTCATCGCGACGTTCTCGCCGCGATTGACACGCGCGTCTTCGCGTCCATTTTGCCAACAGGGACAGCGAGCTAAGAAACATGGGTTTCGACAAATTCATCGGAAATGAACGCATCGTCTCCGCGCTACGCTCGATGCTCAGGTGCGATCGCGTGCCGAGCGCCCTGCTCTTCACCGGCCCGCGCGGCATCGGCAAATTCACTCTGGCACGAATGTTCGCGCAAGCCTCCAACTGCGAGCGCCTCAAGGATGATTTCTGCGGCGAATGCGACCCATGCGTGCGAATCGCGCGGCTGGCCGATCTCACTCCGCTGATGGAGCGCGGGCTCGCGGAGCGTGGCGAGAGCGCCGACGCGGCGATGGTCGAGCGCATGCCGCTGATTATCGAAACGAATCCTGATGTCTGGGCAATCGTGCCGGATCCAGTCAGGCTGAAAACTCCGGTCGCGCGCCCGATGATTCGCGTTGGCCAGCTCCGCGCGGTGCAGCGCGCCGCTTACTTCAAGCCGCAAGGGCGGCGGCGCGTATTCATTCTAGACGGCGCCGACACGATGCGATGGAATGACGCGGATATTTTTCTGAAGATTCTTGAAGAGCCGCCCGAATGCTCCACATTGATACTGATCGCGCCTCGGCCTGATGCATTGCTGCCGACAATCCGTTCGCGCTGCATTCAGTTCCATTTCGCGCCAGTGCCCGCAACGCAAATCGAGGAATTTCTCGCTGAGCGCACCTCCGAGAAGGCTGCCGACCGCAAATTGGCGGCTCTTATCGCCGAGGGAAGTCCCGGAGCGGCTCTGACGATCGATCTGGCCGAATCCGCGCGACTGCGGCGGCAAGTTTTGCGCCTGATCGAGCTCGGAATTCAGGGCGAAAACTATCACGATATTTTTACGGCCACGGCGCAGCTCGCGAAGCAGGAAAAGGAATCGTTTGAAAACATCATGGCGCTGTTCTATAGTCTGTTGACAGACCTGCTTGAGATTTCTGTAAATTCGAAAAATTCCTCGCTGCGGAACCCTGACCTTCGGCGAGAGCTAGATGCACTGGGCAACAAGGTAGATCTCGAATGGGTCAACCGGGCAGTTTCCAGCCTTGACCAACTGTCGAGCCGCTTGCGCCGTAACGTAGGCCGGCAACTCGGTCTTGACGCCGTTACAGTTTCGATGGGGGCCCACTGAACGGCAGTGCTGCTAAATCAGCAACTTCTGTTTCATGTAATTCGTTTGAAACCAAAGCGAAGTTCCCGGAATCATAAGAGTCAACGCAATAAGGCAACAAGGAGTCACTATGGTGAACCGCAAGCTTTTCCGGTCGACGTTGACCGAGGTGAAAGAACAGTATCCGCAACGCCCGGCGCACGGGCCGCAGCCGCAACAGCAACCGCCGCGGAAGAAACCAGCTCCTCCCGATCAGACGTTCGCGGAGAATTTTTATTACGTGAAGCAGATGCAGGCGCACACGCCCGTCGCCGTCGTGCTGACGGACGGCGAGGTTTTGCGCGGGACCATCGAGTGGTACGACCGCGATTGCATCAAGCTGACGCGACTCGGCAGCCCGAATCTCATGATTTACAAGCACACGATCAAATATTTGTTCAAAGATGGCGATGACGCCGCGCTAGGCGGGAACGGCAACGGGCAGGGCTGAAGATTGATTCGCTAGCGATTGGGCGGCGCCGTGATCCGCGCAGCTCGCGCGGAACTACCGAGAGGACGACGCTAACCGCGTCGTCCTTTTTTTTGTTTCGCGCCGCGATGAATCACGGCGAAGGTCATTAGTGCTTTACCCACGAGACGCTTCGCGTCGTCGGTAATATCGCAATCAACCACGCCAAGATTCTTTCCCAGCCGAAGCACGCGCGCGCGAGCCAGCACTTCCCCGCTTGCCACGGTCTCCAGATAGTTTATTTTCATTTCGACAGTGGCGACGCGCGAGCCGTGCGGCAGGTGGAAATAGATCGAGAGGCCTCCCGCCGTATCGGCCAAGGCTGCCAGAATGCCGCCATGAACGACGCCATGGACCTGCAAATGGCGCTTTGCGACTCGCATTCCGATGACGACGGCTTCCGGGCCGGCTTCGCGCAAAGTAAATCCGAATTGGCGGGACGTGGTGCTTGCTGTAAGCCGCGTGGCCAGCTCGCGAGCCGTTAGAGTTTCTTGTGATTTGGTCGGTTGTTTCATTTCAGTGCGTAGTTTTTTCCCTTCGTCGTCACGCCCCTGAGAAATGACACGGGTTCCCGGAGGCAGGGGCCTCCGGGCTCTGGGTGATAGAGCCACCGACAGCACCACATCTGAATTCCGTAGACCCGCGAAGCATCGTTCTTCATTCGAGAGCGTCTAATGTAGGACGCGACGCCGCCGTCCTTATAGCCGTACCGGCGGGATCTCAGATTCGCTCTGCTTCGCGCGCGCGAGTTCGTCAATCTAGCATCTGCAATTCGAGGCGGCAAGCAGCGATAATAGAGTGAGAGGCCCATGAGGATCGGAATCACATGCTATCCAACGTACGGTGGCTCGGGGGTTGTGGCCACGGAGCTGGGAATCGAGCTCGCGGCGCGCGGGCACGACGTCCATTTCATCAGCTACGCGATGCCCATCCGGCTGCACGGAGCGAGCGAGCACATCTTTTTCCACGAAGTCGAGGTCCCCAGCTATCCTCTGTTCGATGATCAGCCGTACACGTTGGCCCTGGCGGTGAAAATGTTCGAAGTCGCGGAAGAAGCCAAACTCGATTTGCTGCACGTTCATTATGCGATCCCGCATTCGGTGAGCGCGTTGCTGGCGCGCTCAATGGCGGCGCCGCGCAAGCTGCCGTTTATTACCACGCTTCACGGGACGGATATCACGCTGGTCGGAAACGATCGCAGCTATCTGCCGATTACGCGATTTTCGATCGAGCAAAGCGACGGCGTTACCGCGATATCGAAATATTTGAAGGACCGCACGATCAAAGAATTCGACACGCACCGGCCCATTGAAGTGATTCCAAACTTTGTGAATTGCGATCTTTATTGCCGCTGCGAAAACTCGCCATTGCGCGGGCAGTGGGCTCCGAACGGCGAGCCAATTCTGATGCATCTCTCGAATTTCCGTCCAGTCAAGCGGGTGACGGATGTGGTAGAGATTTTTGCGCTGGTGCGCGAGAAAATGCCGGCAAAACTTGTGCTGGTCGGAGACGGGCCGGATCGTGCCGCCGCTGAATATCTGGCGCGCAAGAAGAAACTCTCGAAGGACGTCATTTTTTTGGGCAAGCAGGACAACGTGCAGGAGAAACTTTGTGCGGCGGACCTTTTTCTATTGCCGAGCGACCTCGAATCCTTCGGGCTGGCGGCGCTCGAGGCGATGGCGTGCGAAGTGCCGGTGATTGCGTCGGACGTGGGCGGATTGCCCGAAGTCGTCACGCACGGCGTTGACGGATATCTTGTGCCGCCGCGCGACGTAGTTGCTGCCGCGAAGTATGCGATCGAGATTCTGTCGCTTCCAGATCGCGGGCGGGAGATGGGGAAACTTGCCAGGATCAATGCGCGGAATAAATACTGCGCGAACGACATCATTCCGCAATACGAGGCTTACTACCGCGCAGTGCTGGAGTCGTCTGCGGGCGCTTAGCTCGATCTCAATTTACTGCCCTGGGAGCGGGATCGGTTTCAGCGTCGCGATAATCTGATTTATATTGGCCTGTGTCAGCTTGGCTTCTGAAGCTGCGGTACACATGATCAGCATTTTGAATTGCCGGTCGTGTTCGTTGAATGCGCGAATCGCGATACTCTGAGAGCGTTCCGGATTCCCGAATTGCAATCCGCGGATTCTGCCGGATTCAAACTGATACGTCCCGCCCGGCAATTCCGTATCGAGCGAAAGTTTCCAGACGAGAAGAGTGTTGAGGCGCTCGGCATCGAACCGCGGCATGAAGGGCGACGCCTGAGCGGGAGATGCATTGTAAATCGCGGCAAACAAATCAAAATTCGAATCGAACGGATGGTCGCCGAAAACGGCGGCGATGCGCTGTTGCTGCTCCGGGCTTTCGCCTTTGAACGATTTGAGCACGTCGGCCTGGTCTTCCGGCAGCTCGATGCGAATTACTTGTCCGGACGGGAATTTGTCTTCGATAAAGTCCGGATCCTGGGTTATTTTCGCGGGCCCCTTCCACGGCGCTTCGCACTGGTAATTGAAAAATTCGAGATGCGTGGTTTGGCCGGGCGCAGCGGGCGGAGCGGCAATCGCCAGTGGCTGAGCGGTGACGTAGAGCGATGCTTCGCGAGCGCCCCAATTCTTTGAGTCGAAGTAAATGAGCGTTTGCAGCCCGTAAAACAGGATGTAGGCGGCGACGCCGATCAACACGATCACCAGAATAATCGCGGAATATCCTTCGTTCGGTTTCGCGTCTGAGCTCATCAGCAGGAATCCCCGTGGTGCTGCGATGCGAATTCTACGCCGGCAGATGCATGGATGCGAACGGCAAGTCAGGTCGCCGTCGGAAGCGATGTGACCAGATCGGGGATCTCAATCTGAATGTGAGTACCCGCGCCTTCCTGGCTGCGTATGTTCATGCTGAACTCGTCGCCGTAGAGCAGGCGCAAGCGTTCGTGGACGTTGCTGATTCCGATGCCTTGGGCGTAGACGCCCGTCAGGCGATCCTGCGGAATGCCCAGTCCATTGTCCTCGACCTCGATGAAAAGCCGGCCATCGCTGCGGCGCGTGCGGAGATGAATCTGGCCGCCTTCGAGTTTGGGCGCGAGACCGTGCTTGATCGCGTTTTCGATCATGGGCTGAAGCAGCATGCTGGGCACGAACGCGTCGAGCGTTTCGTCGTCAATTTCCTTGAAGATTTGGAGCTTGTCGCGGCCGAACCGGACGACTTCGATGTCGAGATAGTCGTCAATGAAGCTGATTTCATCACGAAGGGGCACGAACGTCTCGTGCTTGCGCAAGAGCCTGCGCAGGATGTTCGAGAGCTTCAATACAATTACGCGCGCTGTATCGGGATCGTAGCGAACCAGCGATGAAACCGTGTTGAGCGTATTGAATAGAAAATGTGGATTGATCTGGCTGGTCAGCGCGTCCATGCGGGCTCGCAGCAACAGCTGCTGATTCTGCTCGAGGTTCATTTCCGTTCGCGTGTTATTCCAAATCTTGATTGGCATGGCCACCGACATCACCGCGGACAGAATGATGAGCAGAAGATAAGGCCACTCCGGCGAATCGAAGGCGAACAGCCATCTTGCTGGCACCGCACGATGAAGCTCCACGCGACCGAGCTCGAGCAGGGCGCATGAGAATAGCGGAAGCATCGCCCAATTGAATTTTCCTCGCTTCAGCAGATCCACGATGGACTTCGGAATATTGAGAAAAAGAAATGGGCCAAAATGCCAGATGTCTTCTTTGCGAGGCATCGCCTGACGGATCATTCCCGCGAAAAGTCCCACGAGAGCAGCCATCGGGCTTGAGAGCCACTCGTGATTGCCGAATGCTGGCAGGCTGATCAGCGAGCCTCCCAGCAGGCCGACCATTCGGCCGCCCAGCAGCCCCATGATGAATGAGCCTTCCAGCGTCAGATCGAAGAATTTGTACCCGAGGAGCCGCATCCATACGCCGATGGCCAGAGGCGGCGTCAAGAATAGAAGCAGAAGAACTTTTTGGTCGGAGTCGCGATTTTCATTGAATAGAATTTTGCGAAAGGTGGAAAAGCGGACCAGCAAGGCAGCGAGCGATGCGGCCCAGCCAACTTTCAGCACCAGCGCAAGGAGGAGGTCTTTGCCGGAGGTTAGTAGGTCCATGGCTCTTGCGGATTACGCTCGATGCAACGCGACGCTAACGCATTGTCGGTCAATTCATCGCGGGATGTAAAGCGCGCGTCCATGCGGCGCGAGAGCGATGCGAAAACGCTGCTCCTGCTATAATGCGAAATTCCAATGGCAAAACGAAAGCAGACTGGTAAACCACGGATTGTTGCGCGGGCAAAATTGCCAACACGTTTCGGCAATTTTGAAATTCTTGGCATCGAAGGGCGAGGCCCCTCAGAGACGGCGGTCGCAGTCGTTAAGGGCAATGGCCGCCGCGCCGCGAGCAAGAATGCGCCTTTAGTCAGAATTCACTCACAATGCTTAACGGGCGACATCTTGGCGTCCGAGCGTTGCGATTGCCGCGCGCAATTGGAGTATTCGCTCTCGAAGATCGGAAAATCGCCGCGCGGAATTCTTCTCTATCTTCCTCAAGAAGGCCGCGGCATCGGCCTGATGAACAAGCTGAAAGCGTACGAACTGCAGGACGCAGGAATGGACACGGTCGAAGCCAATCGCGAACTCGGATTCGCCGCTGATTCACGCGATTATCGGTTCTCTGCTGAAATCCTCAAGCTGCTGGGTGCTCGGCGTGTTCGGCTGCTCTCGAACAATCCCGATAAAGTGAAGCAGCTCGAAGACGCCGGCATTCACATCGCGGAGCGCGTGCCGTGCCAGCCGGAAACCAGCTACACTTCACGCGCCTATCTGCGCACAAAAAAACACAAACTCGGCCACATCCTCGCCGGGCTCTGATGTCTCACCTGTCTGAAGAAGGAAATATCATGGCTCGCATAAGCCCGCAGACGGGTGACGCCTACTACGACTAACCGCCGCCAACGAGTTGAACGATCTCATAGGAATCGTTCGCCTCAACCAGCGTTTCGTTCCACTGAGTTCGAGGCAGCACATCGCGATTCCGCTCCACGGCAACCCGGCCTACCGTAAGCCCGAGATGCGAGAGCAAGGCCGCGACTGACATTCCGTCAGGCACTTCGCGTTGCTCGCCGTTAACCGTGATCGTCATTGTTTGGCCGCTGGCGTCTTCGCTTTGGCACGGAGATTAAAGCGAATTTCGTTTTCTCCAGCCGGAGCGATCGCGCGGATCACCAGCGTCGCGGCACCGACTCCCGCGCTTGGCAGCGGAAATCTAATTTGAGCGCGGCCCGATGCATCCGTCGCCGCTTCATGGATCTGCGGTGGCGTGATGCCGTCAAGCCTCGCTTCCACTCGCGCGCCCGCTATAGGAGCAGCGCCGTCGCCGCGTTCCCGAACCTCGACTAGCAAGTCGGCTGTACCGGATGACACCCAAGATATTGCATTCAGCAGCGTCACCGAGATTCCACCTGCCAAATTCGTTGCGGGCGTTTTGAGCGCCGCCCCTGCGCTTGCTCCGTCAAAAACAATCGACCCTGCTCGAAGCGCCTCAATCACTCCCCGATGCTGCTCCTGCACCTGCTCGTCCGATGTTCCATTCGGCCGCGCGTAAGGCGACGAATGCCGATGGATTACGCGCCCCTCGAGATAAACCGCCGTGTCAATTTTCGCGTGGACTGCTCCCCGATCTTCCGTCTGCACATGAAACAGCCGGTTGCCAACGCGAACATTCGTATTGAATCCTCGGCTCAACGCCTCGCTCCGCTCACACCCGCGCCTCGAAATCCTACATCTATAGTCTCAAATTATTTTCAGATCGCCATTTGACCGCTGTGCGCCTGCGCCGTTATTATAACAGCGTGCGAAACATGGACAGCAATCTCCTCGACGCGTACGGCCCGTTGTTGCTGATGTTTATCGCAGCTATGGGCATTTCTGGGGCGATTTTGGTGCTTTCCGTCCTCGTAGGCCGGCACCGGCCATCGCGCGCCAAGGATCAGCCTTACGAATGCGGCATTCGACCGACGGGAGACGCGCGCGAACCATTCTCCGTGCAGTTTTACCTGGTTGCTCTTGTGTTCATTCTGTTCGACATCGAGGCTATATTTCTTTACCCTTGGGCCCTCGTGTACCGTGAGCTACGTCTCTTCGGTTTTGTCGAGATGCTGCTCTACATTATAATTTTGCTGGCCGGTTACATTTACCTCTGGAAGAAGGGCGCGCTCGACTGGAATCACTAAGCGCGCTCTCCGGAAACGAAATCACAGTGGATACGGCGGAATCGCAAAAGGATTCGTTTATCCAAAGGCTGCAGGAGTGGGACGCGCAGGCCGTCGCCGAAGTGATTGAATTTCGAGGCGAAACGACGGTCGTCGTCCCTCGCGAGCACCTTCGCCGGGCCGCAGAATTCCTTGTGAACGACCGCGCGCTGCAGTTCACATTTCTTTCCGACATCACTGCCGTGGACAAGTTCCCTCTCGAACCGCGCTTCGAGCTGAACTATCACTTGCTGTCGCTCGAGTACCGCAAGCGGATCCGCTTGAAGGTGCGCATTCCGGGCGACGATCCCGTGATCGATTCAGTGACGTCAATCTGGCCGGCTGCAAATTGGCACGAACGCGAGGCGTTTGACCTGATGGGCATACGTTTCGAAGGCCATCCGGACCTCACGCGGATTTTGATGCCCGATGATTGGGAAGGCTATCCGCTGCGTAAGGATTATCCCGTCGAGGGGTATCGCTGATGGCGACCATCGAAACACCGGCCGGCGCCGCGCAAACGATGGTCCTCAATATGGGACCACAGCACCCTTCCACGCACGGGGTGCTGCGAATCGTTCTCGAGCTCGACGGCGAAATCGTCATAAGCGCGCGCCCGCACATCGGATATCTGCATACGGGCATTGAGAAAAACTGCGAAAACAAAACTTATTCTCAGGCCATCACGCTGACTGACCGTCTGGACTATCTCGCGCCGCTTTCGAACAATCTCTGTTACTGCCTGGCCGTCGAAAGACTGATCGGCCTCGAAGTTCCCAAGCGCGCCCAATACATTCGCGTGCTTCTCACGGAATTGACTCGCGTTGCGTCGCATCTCGTCTGGCTGGGCACCCATGCCATTGACCTCGGCGCAATGACCGTATTCCTCTACTGCTTTCGCGAGCGCGAAGAAATCATGAGGATTTTTGAGCTGGTTAGCGGCCAGCGCATGATGACGAGTTATTTCCGCATCGGCGGGCTGGCGCTAGAACCGCCGCCGGGCTGGCTTGAACGCATCGCGCGGTTCATGGATACGTTCCCCGGCCACGTGGATGAGTACGAAACTCTGCTCACGCATAACCGAATTTGGCTGGCGCGCACCAAAGGCGTCGGCATGCTGAGCCGAGAGGACGCGATCGCGCTTGGCGTTTCGGGTCCGACATTGCGCGGCAGTGGCGTTGCCTACGACGTTCGCAAAATGTTTCCGTATTCAAGCTACGAAGAGTTCGATTTCAACGTGCCGGTCGAGACCGCTGGTGATTGCTACGCGCGTTATCTTGTCCGCGTGGCCGAAATCCGCGAGAGCATCAAAATTATTCTGCAAGCCCTGAAAGTGGTTCCTCCCGCGGGCCCGATTCGTACTGAGGCGCCGGGAATCGTGCCGCCAACGCGCGAGGAAATGAAAACCTCGATCGAAGGACTCATCTACCATTTCAAGATCTTCACGGAAGGTTTCGCGCCGCCGCCAGGAGAAGTCTATCAGTGCATCGAATCGCCGCGCGGCGAGCTGGGTTTCTTCGTGGCGAGCGATGGTTCGGCGAAACCGTACCGCGTAAAAGTTCGCGCGCCTTCCTTCGTCAACTTGCAGGCGGTTTCGAAGCTTGTCGAAGGACGATTGATCGCCGACGTAGTCGCTTGCATCGGCACTACCGACATTGTCCTGGGCGAGGTTGACCGATGATCGCCGGGGACAATAGGGAGAGAATGCAGCTTCCGCCGCAGCTCGAAACAAAATTTGCAGAATTGCTGGGGCGTTATCCGGTGAAGCGCTCCGCGCTCATCCCGATGATGCTCTACGCGCAGGATTACTACGGCTATCTCGGCGACGACATCCTGGCCGAAATCGCCATACGCCTCGAACTGAACATCGTTCAAGTTACGGAAACGCTTTTGTATTACTCGATGCTGCGCCGCAAGCCTGTCGGGAAATATAACCTCCAGGTTTGCACGAATGTTTCCTGCATGCTGCGCGGCGGCTACGAGATTTTCGATCACCTCAAGACGCGGCTCGAAATCGGGAACAGGGAAACCACTTCGACGGGCACATTTTCGCTTGAAGAAGTCGAGTGCATGGGCGCGTGCACGGGCGCGCCGGCCATTCAGGTGAATTACGATTTCTACGAAAATTTGACTCCTGAGAGCGTGGATCTGCTTCTTGAGGAGCTGCAAACCGGAATGAAACCGCAGCCGGTGGCGTGCACTTCGGGATCGGTCCATGAGCGGCACGATTTCGAAAAGCTGGTCATCAGCCGCCGTTTTGGCCTCCCGAATTCCCGCTCGATTGATGTCTACCTGCAGACCGACGGCTATAAAGCGCTCGAAAAAGCGGTCAAGGAAATGACGCCGGAGCAGGTGATTGACGAAGTAAAGAAATCCAACCTGCGCGGCCGCGGCGGCGCCGGCTTCCCCACGGGCATGAAGTGGAGCTTCGTCCCGAAAGACATTCCGAAGCCGAAGTACGTGATTTGCAATGCCGATGAGAGCGAGCCCGGCACATGCAAAGACCGCCCGCTGATGGAACACGATCCGCACCAATTGATCGAAGGCGTTACCATCGCCGGACGGGCGATTGGCTCGCAGCGCGGGTACATTTACATCCGCGGTGAATATCGTTACGTCCTCGACATTGTTGATAAGGCGATCGCTGAAGCCTACGCCGCCGGTTATCTCGGCAAGAATATTCTCGGCACGGATTTTTCGTTCGATGTTTGCACGCACACGGGCGCGGGAGCGTACGAGTGTGGAGAAGAATCCGCGCTGATGGAGTCGCTCGAGGGCAAGCGCGGATATCCGCGAATCAAACCTCCCTTCCCCGCCGTCGTAGGCCTCTACGGTTGCCCGACGGTGATCAACAACGTCGAGACTCTGAGCGCGGTACCCGCGATCATTCGGAACGGTGGCGAGTGGTATGCGAATCTTGGCACGCCGAAGAATGGCGGGACGCGCATGCTGTGCATTTCTGGCCACGTGAATCGCCCCGGCATCTACGAGGTGCCGCTGGGCATGAACATGCGCCTGGCAATCGACGAATTGGGCGGTGGAGTTCGCAACGGCAAAAAGGTGAAGGCCGTAATTCCGGGCGGCAGCTCGTGCCCGCTCCTAAAGGCCGATGAAATTGATATCGCGATGGATTACGATTCGCTGGCCAAAGCAGGCTCGATGCTCGGATCGGGCGCGATGATCGTGATCGACGAGGATACCTGCATGGTGGATTTGGCGCGCCGCATCATGCATTTCTACGCGCACGAATCCTGCGGTTGGTGTATTCCCTGCCGCGAAGGCACGGCGTGGCTGCAGAAGATGCTCGATCGGTTCCATGCTGGCCACGGAACGCCGGAAGATATTCCTCTCATCGGCGAACTAGCGGAGAACATGCTGGGACGCACATTCTGCCCTCTCGGCGACGCGGCGGCGATGCCGACCATCAGCATCATCAAGAAATGGCAGCAGGAATTTGAAGATCATCTGCACGGCAAATGCGCCTATATGTCGGCCGCCGACATTCTCGCGATGGCACGTTAGTACAAATCGTTAGCTCTCTGGGGTCAGGGGCTCTCGCAATCAATGGCTGAACAGAAACAGATCACGTTTACGATGAACGGGAACAAGGTCACCATTCCCGCGGGCACTCTTGTGATCGAAGCCGCGAAGCAAATGGAGACTGAGGTCCCGTCGTTCTGCTATTACAAGGGCCTTACTCTGCAGGCCGCCTGCCGGATGTGCCTCGTGGAAGTCGAGAAGATGCCGAAGCTGCAGACGGCGTGCACGCTTGTCGCCACCGAAGGCATGGTCGTCAAGACGGATACGGAGCAAGTCCACAAAGCACGAAAGGACATGCTCGAATTTTTGCTATCCAATCACCCGCTCGATTGCCCGGTGTGCGACAAAGGCGGCGAGTGCGAACTGCAGGATATGACTTTCCGCTACGGCCTCGACCACAGCCGTTTCGCGGAAGAGAAGCTGCACTATCCTGAGGAAAAGTGGTCGCCGCTCGTTTATTACGATGCCCCGCGCTGCATTCTGTGCTTCCGCTGCGTGCGCGTTTGCGACGAAGGCATGGACGTCAAGGCGCTGGGCGTGGGCGCGCGCGGCGTTCAGTCCGTGATTCTGCCGAATACATCGGGCGCACTCGCCTGCGAAGAGTGCGGCGCGTGCATTGATATATGCCCCGTCGGCGCGCTGACGAGCGGCACGTATCGTTATCAGACGCGGCCGTGGGAAATGACGTACGTCTCAAATCCCTGCACGCATTGTTCGAACGGCTGCAAAACGACGCTCAGCGTACGCAATAACGAGATCCTTCGCGCGAATAATCGCGACCAGTCTGGAATCAACGGCGAGTTCCTTTGCGCTAAAGGACGCTTCGCATTCGATTTCACGAAGCATCCTGAGCGAGTCCGCGTGCCGCTCATTCGCCGCAACGGCAAGCTCGAGCCAGCGAGCTGGGAAGACGCATTCGAAGAGGTGACGCGGAGGCTAAAGCAAGTCCACGAAAAGCACGGCGGCGACGCAATCGGCGTGATCGGCTCGAATCACACGACCAACGAAGAAAATTATCTTCTGAACCGCTTCGCGCGTTTAAATCTCGGCACCAACAATCTCGATCACCATCGCACGGCCGATTATGCCGGACTGGCCGCGGCGCTCGGGCCGAATGCCGCCGATTCACTCGCGACGATGGCCGATGTGTATGAAGCCAACACCGTCGTCGTGATCGGCAATGATCCGACGCAGCAGAATCCGCTGGTCGCGTGGCAGATTCGCACGGGCATCCGCCATCACAATTCCAAGCTCTACCTCATCAATTCGCGCCGCTCAATGCTAGAACGCAAGGCAACGCAATCCGTCCAATTCCCCGCCGATGCCGCGTCACACTTTGATGCCGCATCAGGGGCCAATGCTGAAGCCGCCGCTGTAAATTGGCTCGCGACCGGCCAAGGGAACATTCGCCCCGAAGCGTCGGAGCAACTCGCTCAACTGAAGACCGCGCTGGAGAGTTCGAGCGACGTCGTAATAGTATTCGGCGCAGCAATCACCGGCGCGGCAGTTCGAGACCTCGTGGCCTTCGGCTCGCGCTTGCCCGGCCGCACGCGCTACATGGCGCTCGGCGATTATGCAAATTCACGCGGCGCCGCTGATTTCGGCGTCTTACCCGATCGTCTCCCCGGCTACGCCTCACTCGCCGACGCCTCTGAGCGCGCTCGCTTCAGCAAACTCTGGGGCGCGGAAATTCCATCAGCGCCAGGCCTCACCGCCCGGCAGATGATCGACGCCGCTCTCGCCGGCAAAATTCACGCTCTCTACGTCGTCGGCGCCAATCCCGTCAAAACTTTCGCGGCAGCGACAGCAGGAGCGCCAGTAAAATCCGGCGGCGATCGTCTCGGTGGTCTCGATCTACTCGTCGTTCAGGAACTCTTTCTGACCGAAACTGCGAAGCTCGCCGACGTTGTCCTCCCTGCGGCAAGTTCCTATGAAAAAGACGGCACAATGACTAGCACGTCCGGCGAAGTTCAAATCACGCATCGTTCCATCGATCCGCAAGGACCGCGCAGCGATTTCGATCTGCTGCGGATCATCTCGCATCAACTCTCGCAGCTCAGCATGGGCCCGGCGATTCGCCTGCGCACTCCCGAAGCGGCCTTCGACGAAATTCGCCAAAATGTAGCCGGCTACAACGTCTCCTTCGCAAATCTGCTGGCAGGCGGCGCGCAACGCGCCACGCCCGGCGCAAAGCAGGCGCAAGCGGACGCCGCACCCGGCACAATTTTCTCTTCCCAGGATTATTTATTTTCAAGCGGCACGTTGGGCCGCTATTGTTCCAAACTCAATTCCTGTAGCGAGGCCAAAGAAATTCCGTGGAGTTCGTCGCCCAGCATCCAATCCTGGTGGTATCGATAGTCAAGATTGTCGTCCTGCTATTCGTTTTGATGACGGCACTTGCCTATCTCACCTGGTTCGAACGCAAGGTCGTCGCGCGCATCCAATCGCGGCTCGGGCCGCTCTACGTCGGTGCGCACGGCTTGCTGCAACCGCTCGCCGACGGCCTGAAATTCCTCTTCAAAGAAGATCTCACGCCGCCCGCGTCCGACAAATTCGTCTACATCCTCGCGCCTTTCCTCGCGCTATCTCTCGCGCTCACCACGCTCGCGCTCATTCCGTTCGGCCCTGCGACGCTGACGATTCTTGGGCAGCCAACGAACCTTGGCATCACGAATTCCAGCATCGGCCTTCTGTTTGTTTTTGCCATCACGTCCATCGGCGTCTACGGCGTGGCGCTCGCCGGATGGTCGTCAAATAGCAAATATCCGCTTCTCGGCGGCCTGCGCGCCTCAGCGCAAATGGTCAGCTACGAAGTCTCGCTGACACTTTCCGTGGTCGGCGTGGTGCTTCTCGCCGGCACTCTGAATCTGAACGATCTCATCTACGCGCAGTCCGGCCGTTGGTTCCATTTCATTCCGCGATGGAACGTCATCCCGCAAATTGTCGGATTTATCTGCTATTTCATTTCGGCCATCGCCGAAACCAATCGCGTTCCCTTCGATCTACCCGAAGCCGAGACGGAACTCGTCGCGGGCTTCCACACGGAGTATTCAAGTTTCAAGTTCGCGATGTTCTTTATGGCCGAATACGCCAACATGATCACGGTTTCGTGCCTGGCCACGATTCTCTTCCTCGGCGGCTGGCTCTCGCCGCTCTCGTCCGCATGGCGCTGGCCGCTCTATCTTCCGGGCGCGTTGCTCTTGATCGGCGGTGTGGCGCTGGTCTACGACACGGCGATTCTTCAGCGCGGAATCGCACGAATCCAGCTCGCGGTAATTAGTGTTGGCGCGCTCGTCCTCGGCGCGATTTGCTTTATTCCTTCGGTAATGCCGGTCGTCCAGGGCCCATTCTGGTTTCTGCTTAAGGTTGTCTTCCTGCTTTTCTTCTACGTCTGGACGCGCGGCACGCTCCCCCGCTTCCGCTACGACCAACTCATGGACTTCGGCTGGAAGTTTCTCCTGCCCGTAGCGCTGGCGAATCTGGTTGTAACAAGCTTCGTGGTGCTGGTGTTGAACCGATGACGCTACCCCTCATCCTGTTCTTCGCGTGCGCGGCAATCGCGGTGATCGGCGCATTGCTCGTGATTTTCCTGCGCGAGCCAATCCACAGCGCCCTCGCCCTGATCCTCGTGATGGTCTCGCTCGCCGTGCTCTATCTTCTTCTCGGCGCTGAGTTCATAGCTGCCGTGCAGATCATCGTGTACGCCGGCGCCATCATGGTGCTTTTCATCATTGTCATCATGCTTCTCAACGCCGGCGAAGAGGAACGTACGAACCTCAGCAAAATGGCGAGATACGCCGGGCTTCCCCTCGGAATTTTCCTGACGTTGGATTTAGTTTATTGGTTGTCGCACGCCGCGCTCGCCGCTCCGGCGGCCACCGGCGCAGTCTCCACCGAGAGCGCTGACCCGACGCGCGATCTGGCGTTCCTGCTGTTCCGTTCGTATTTGTTCCCGTTCGAAATCACGTCCATCGTGATTTTAATCGCGCTGCTCGGAGCGCTCGTGCTGGCAAAGAAGGACTCATGAACGCCGTCCCGACATCCTATTTTCTCATCCTGAGCGCGATTCTCTTCGGTCTCGGAGTCATCGCGTTCGTTTTCAAGCGCAATATCATTACGATTCTCATGGCCATCGAGCTGATGCTCAATGCCGTAAATTTGGCCTTTGTGGCTTTCGATCGCGCGAACGGCGGACCGCACAACGGTTGGGTGTTCGTGTTCTTCGTCATCGTCGTGGCCGCTGCTGAAGCTGCCGTGGGCCTGGCAGTTGCGATCACCGTAATTCGCAATCGCCAATCGCTGAACGTTGAAGACGTGAACCTACTCAAATTCTGATGCCCAAGATTGCGGACATTCTTTGGATCATCCCGCTCCTGCCGCTCGCCGGCGCGGCGGTCAATGGTTTCTTCGGCAAGTCGTGGCCGAATTCACGCGTCAATGCCGTTGGCATCGGCTCGGTCTCGCTGACGTTTCTCGCGGTCCTCGAATTGGTTCGTGAATTTTTCAAGTTGCCGCTGGCGCAAACTCCTATCGTGAAGTCCTTCGCGCCGTGGCTCGTGGCCGGATCCTTCCGCGTGGATTTCAATTTCTGGGTCGATCAGCTCACCATCGTGATGCTGCTGGTGGTTTCTGGCGTCGGGCTGCTGATCCACATCTATTCCACCGGCTACATGGCGCACGAAGGCGGCTATTACCGGTTCTTCTGCTACATGAATTTGTTTATGTTCTTCATGCTGACGTTGGTCATGGCTGGAAATCTCGTTCTGATGTTTGTCGGTTGGGAAGGCGTGGGGCTGTGCAGCTATCTTCTCATCGGTTTTTATTTCCTGCGGAAGTCGGCGATAGATGCGGGCAAAAAAGCGTTCATCACCACGCGCATCGGCGACGTCGGCTTCACCATCGGCATCCTTCTTGCTTTTTGGACTTTCAGCTCCGTGGACTTCGGCACGATTTTCATGAAGGTGGAGAACTCACCGGTCGAGGCCGTCGGCCAGATCGGCGTTCTCACCACGATTGCGCTGCTCCTCTTCGCGGGCGCCATCGGCAAATCGGCGCAGCTTCCTCTCTACGTTTGGCTGCCAGACGCCATGGAAGGCCCCACGCCCGTCAGCGCCTTAATTCACGCCGCAACTATGGTCACCGCCGGCGTCTACATGGTCGCGCGGATGCACCTGCTTTACTCGCATGCGCTCACGGCGATGCTCGTTGTCGCCACCGTTGGCGCGGTCACCGCCTTCTATTCCGCCACCATCGGCCTCGTGCAGACGGACATCAAAAAAGTTCTGGCCTATTCCACCGTTTCGCAGCTCGGCTACATGTTCCTCGGCCTTGGCGTGGGCGCGTATGCCGCGGGCATCTTCCATCTCATGACCCACGCGTTTTTCAAGGGCCTGCTGTTCCTCGCGGCCGGGAGCGTCATTCACGCGATGGGCGGCGAGCAGGACATGCGCAAGATGGGCGGCCTGCGGGAGAAAATTCCGGTCACGTATTGGACGATGTTCGCCGCCACTCTTGCGATCGCGGGTGTGCCGCTCTTCTCCGGATTTTTCAGCAAAGAAGCGATTCTCGATGCTGCAAAGGATGGGCCTCACGCGAATATCACATTGTGGGTGCTCGGAATCCTCGGCGCGATGCTCACGTCGTTCTACATGTTCCGGCTGCTTTTCCTGACATTTCTTGGAAAGCCGCGCTACGACGAGCACAAAGTTCACGTCCACGAATCACCTAAGAACATGCTCGTACCGCTCGTGATTTTGGCAGCCCTGGCCGTTGGCGGAGGCTGGTTCGCGCTACCGACGATGATCGGCGGCCCCGATCATTTCCAAAACTTTCTGCGTCCCGTATTTGAGGCAGCGCCTGCGGGCACGGCTGCAGTGGCCGAGCAGGCGACTGAAACGCCCGTGACTCCCGGCGCCGCGCTGGTGAAGAGCCTGCTCGCTCCCGGCGTGATCGTCGCGCTAATTGGCTTCCTCACAGCCTGGTGGTTCTACATTCGCCGGCCCGACGTGCCGAAAAAACTTGCGCAGTCCGTGCACGGCCTCTACACGCTTTTGCTCAACAAATATTACGTCGATGAATTCTATTTAGCCGTTATCGTCCGCCCGCTGCTTTGGATCTCGACGAACGTTTTGTGGCACGTCGTGGACGAGAACTTGATTGATGGCGCCGTGAACGGCGCCGCTCACAGCGCGCGAGAAATAGGGCAGCAAGCCCGGCAGCTGCAATCCGGAAACACGCGGAGTTACGCCGCGTGGGTGATCGTCGGCGCGGTCTGCGTGACCGTGCTCGTGCTCGGAGTCTGGGGAATGGTGCGCTGAGGTGGGAATGCAATCGCATCTTTTGACGGTCGTCACGTTTGTCCCGCTGCTGGGCGTGGCCGCGATTCTCCTTTTGAATCGCAACGACCACGTGTCGGTCCGCCGCGTCGCGCTGGCAACAGCGCTCGCGGAGTTCGTCATTTCTCTGCTTTTGCTGCCCGGCTTCAATTCCGCGAATCCAAATTATCAGCTCGAAGAGTTTCACCGCTGGATCAGCATTCCGCCGATTCATTATCATCTCGGGCTCGACGGCATCAGTCTGTTCCTCGTCCTGCTGACCACGTTCCTTACACCGCTCTCGATTCTGGCCTCGTGGAACAGCATTACGTTTCGCACAAAAGAATTCTTCATCATGCTTCTTGTCCTCGAGACAGGATTGATCGGGGTTTTCTTCGCGGTCGATCTCTTCCTCTTCTTCGTTTTCTGGGAGATCGTGCTCCTGCCCATGTATTTCCTCATCGGCATCTGGGGTCACGATCGCCGGATTTACGCCACGATGAAATTCATTCTGTACACTATGTTCGGCTCGATTCTGATGCTCGTGGCCATCATCTGGCTCTTCAACATCACGGGATCATTCGACCTGCCGGAAATTCAGGTCAAACTTGCGGCCGGTGCGATCACTTCCACGCGCACTGAAATGCTTCTCTTCGGAGCGTTCTTCCTGGCATTCGCAATTAAAGTGCCGCTCTTCCCGCTCCACACCTGGCTGCCTGACGCGCATACCGAAGCGCCTACCGCTGCATCGGTGATTCTCGCGGGCGTCATGCTGAAGCTCGGGACGTACGGCATGTTGCGGTTCTGCCTGCCGCTCTTCCCTGCCGCGGCGCACCGTTTCGCGCCTCTGATAGGCGTCCTCGCGATTATTGGCATCGTCTATGGCGCGCTGGTTGCCACGGTTCAGCCTGATTTGAAGCGGCTCGTCGCCTATACGTCCATCAGCCATCTCGGATTCGTAGTCCTCGGCATCTTCGCGTTCAACACGATCTCTATCCAAGGCGCGATTTACCAGATGCTGAATCACGGCGTCTCAACGGGAATGCTTTTTCTTTCCGTAGGAATGCTTTACGATCGCCGCCACACGTTTGAAATCAAGCAGTACGGCGGGCTCGCGACGCCGATGCCGGTTTTCTCGTCATTCTTTCTGTTCGCGTGTTTCTCGTCGCTTGCTTTGCCATTGCTGAACGGATTCGCCGGTGAATTTCTGATCCTGATTGGCGTGTTCGAGCGCCATCCGGTTTGGGCTTCCTGGGCGTCAACCGGCGCCGTGCTCTCTGCCATTTATCTTTTGTGGGCTTACCAGCGCGTCATATTGGGCGACGTGACGATCGAGAAGAATAAGACACTGCCGGACGCAAGCACGCGCGAGCGGATCATTCTCGCCGTGCTCTCCATCGTGATTTTATTTATGGGTGTGGCTTCGCCTCTGTTCACCCGGCGAATGGAAGCTTCCGCGGACAACATTCTGCATCTCATGCGCCGCGACCGCATGATTGACGTCCGCACCGCGCAC
>Ga0302326_10005162_pt1 | contig 29864 bp, 18 predicted proteins | sample Palsa_T0_3_FD_202264 | JGI IMG/M metagenome (GOLD analysis project Ga0302326, IMG submission 202264) | Peat permafrost microbial communities from Stordalen Mire near Abisko, Sweden - Palsa_T0_3 | ecosystem: Environmental > Terrestrial > Soil > Palsa > Peat permafrost | place: Sweden: Abisko... | reverse complement strand
ACCCGCGGCCTCAGAATCTCAAACACGCGGAACCTGCGCGTGCCCGGCGCTGAACAGACACTCACGCGGCTGCTCGCATCTGATAGTCAACCGATTCAGCATGCGGCATGGGAAGCCTCGCGGTATTTCGAGCTGAGTACACTGATACAGCGAGCCAGTCAGGATGCCACAAATTCCAACTTGCCATCCACGAGGCGGGTTTTGGCCATTCGCGCCCTCAGCGGGGGTCATTTTGAATCCGTAGCGCCCGTTCTGACGAAAATTCTTCTGGCACATCCCTCGGCCGAGATGGAAACCGCGGCTGTCGATTCATTGGCGGCCTTCGATGATCCGGCGGCCGGCAAAGCGATTCTGGAAAACTGGCGCGGCTATAGTCCGCCAGCCCGCACACACGCCGTCGACGCGATGCTCGCACAGCAAAACCGGATTCCCCTGCTGTTGCAGGCGATCCAGGATGGGCGACTGGAGCCTTCGGCTCTCGACGGAAGTGCGCGGTCGCGTCTATACGAAGACCCGGACCGAGCGATCGCCACTAAATCGCGCGCATTGCTGGAGAGCACCAACAGTGATCGCGCTAAAGTAGTCGCCGGTTATCGCGAAGTAGTGAACATGCAGGGCGATGTGGATCATGGAAAAAAGCTTTTCGACCAGAATTGCGCCCGCTGCCATATGCCGCGGCGCCAAGGGGGCCGTGTAGGGCCCAACCTGTCCGGCATTAACAACAAGACGAAGGAGGAACTGTTGACCTCCATCCTCAATCCAAGCTATACCATTGAACCCCTTTTTGTGAATTACATTATCACGACTAAAGATGGCCGTATGTACGATGGGGTTATCGCTAATGAAACCCCGGGAGCCATCACCCTGCGCGGTGGTTCGGAGGACGGGGACGATACCATTCTTCGCAGGAATATCGCGGAGATTCGCGCATCCTCGGTGTCGCTGATGCCCGACGGCTTCGAGGAAAAGTTGAGCAAACAGGATATCGCGGACGTGATCGCATATCTGCGCGGCGGACTGTAAGCGCGGCGCCGTTCTAATCATGATGGACATTTTGCATCTCCGCCCCGGAAGTGATATATCTGTCCTATACCGCCAAGGGGCGCAGCGTGAATCCGTCCGAGCGAAGTAAAGAATTTACGCTTCTGGTTTAAGGACCACGGAGTCCGTTAATTCTACCCGCAAGTAATAGGAGAGCTATGCTTCGTTATCAACTAAACCGACTTATGGCTGCTACTGCGCTGGTGGTTTGTTTTTGTCTCGGCGCAAGACCGGCACTTGCCGACGTTACGGCGCGTATCTCCGGAACAGTGAAGGATCCCTCGGGCTCGGTGGTCAGCGGGGTTGCCGTGACCGCCATTAACACCGACACCGGCATCAAGCAGGTGGTTCGGGCCGACCTGCAGGGGTTTTATTCATTTCCTTCGCTCCCGGTCGGTCACTACGACATCGAGGTCCAAGCCCGCGGATTCAAGGTTTACCGGCAGCAGGGTCTGATTCTCGATATCAATACCGCGCTCACCATTAATGTTGCTCTGGAATTGGGCGCGGCAAATCAGCAAGTCACGGTACAGGCGCAGGCGGTTCAGGTGGAAACAACCAACACTCAAATGGGCGAGGTCATCAGCGACACCAAGATGACGACGGTACCGCTCAATGGCCGCAGTTATACCGACCTGCTGGCTCTTCAGCCAGGTGTGAGCCCGACTTCATCCGGACAGTACTCCGCTAACAGTGTGTCTGGCAGCCTGAATCCAGGCAGTCTTTCCGTGAGTGGCCAAAGAGAGTCATCCAACGGGTTCATGGTGAATGGGGGCAACGTCAACGAGGGGGTCAACCAGGGAACCGCGATTGTCCCCAATCTCGACTCCATCGCGGAATTCCGCATCCTGACCAACAACTTCGATGCCGAATATGGGAATTACGCCGGAGGTCAGGTTAACGCGATCACGAAATCCGGCACTAACGGGTTTCACGGAGACCTCTTCGACTTCCTCCGCAACACGGATCTGGATGCGCGTAACTTCTACAGCCCCGATAGGGGCACTTTCATCCAGAACGAGTTCGGCGGGACCATAGGCGGGCCGATTATCAAGGATAAGTTGTTCTTTTTCGGCGACTACCAGGGGACCCGGCAAATCATAGGTACGAGTACAGGAAACATCCTGGTGCCTTCGGCGGCCGATCGTCAAGGCGACCTCTCGGATATAGCCAGTCAGCTTACCGGAGTCGTGCAGGGAACCTACTGGGCGAATCAGTTGGCCCAAAAACTAGGCTATGGCGTAACCGCAGGTGAGCCATACTATGTACCCGGATGTACTCTAAGCTCAACCTGCGTATTCCCCAATGCTGTTATCCCGCAATCTGTGATCACCACGCCGTCTCAAAATCTGCTGAAGTATATTCCGCTGCCAAATTCCGGCTCGTATTTTTCGACTGCGGCTAATGATCAAACTTTGAATGACGACAAAGGCAGCGGCAGAGTTGATTTCAATAGCGGCCGCCTCGGCACGATTTCGGGGTACTATTTCATCGATGACTTTGCGTTGGATAATCCGTACGGCGGCGCGAGCTTGCCTGGGTTCAGCTCACTCAATTCGGGACGAGCCCAGATGTTCAACTTCAGTGACACCAAGATACCGGGTCCCAGCGCGGTGAATGAGTTCCGGATTCACTTTATGCGCACGATTCTGCACTCGGGCGCGCCCGTTGGCGGCGTTGGAGTCAGCCTCAGTTCCCAGGGGTTTGTAACTGGCACGGACACGCTGGGGATAGTTCCAGTCAACCCGAAAATCGAGGGAGTGGCGAGCGTAGGTTTCAACAACTATTCCATCGGAACCTCCGTCGCGCCCTCGGCTCAATACAACAACACCTACCAACTAATGGACAACTTCTCAAAAGTATGGGGCAGCCATACCATGAAGTTCGGCGGCAGTGTTCATTACGATCAGATCACGCAGCACGAACAGGGCTTCAATAACGGAGATTTCAGTTTCACGGGCGTCGAAACTGGGAGTGACTTCGCCGATTTCTTAATAGGCGCTCCCGCCACTTATTTACAAGGCGTCCAGGAGCCTCTGCACACGCGGTCCCGATATTTTGGCTTGTATGCCGAGGATAGCTGGCGTGTCACGTCCAATCTCACATTTAACTATGGATTGCGCTGGGAAGTGACTACGCCCTGGTATGAAGCGGAAGGTGAACTGGAGACTATCGTACCGGGCCTGCAATCGAAGGTGTTCCCAGGTTCTCCCACCGGGTGGGTCTTTCCCGGCGATCCTGGAATTCCTGACAGCCTCGCGCCGACGCGCTATCACAATTTCGCACCGCGGGTGGGTCTCGCGTATGCTCCAAGCGCGACGAATGGACCCCTCAGCCGCATTCTCGGCGGTCCCGGCAAGACTAGCATCCGCGCATCCTGGGGTATTTTCTACACCGCTTTCGAAGACGCCACCGGCTTCAACGCGGTGGGAGATGCGCCATTTGGTTTCTTTTATGTCAGCCCTACGCCGCCGCTTTTTACCACACCGTTCGTGGATCGCGGAAGCGGCAACCCGGAGGGGCAGCGCTTTCCGGTGGACTTCCCGCCACCCAATGCTTCGGCTAGTAATCCCGATAACTCTGTTAATTGGGCACAGTTTGAACCGATCTCCAGCTCCCCTGCATTCTATTACAAGAACCGCGTGCCGTATGCCGAGAATTATAGCTTCTCGATCCAGCGGCAGCTCGGAATGGCCAGCCTTCTGAGCGTCAGCTACGTCGGCACGCAAGGCCACGCACTCCTAAGCGATCTGGAAGCCAACCCCGGTAATCCCGGCTTGTGTCTGAGCGCAAGCCAGCCGGGTCAGGTGGCCCCTGGCAGCGGGACTTGCGGACCGTTCGGTGAGAATGGCGTCTACACTTTGGCGAACGGGAAGGTGATCAACGGAACGCGTTACCCATTGGGCAATTCATTCGGCAGCGATGGCTACTTCATCACCATGGGCAATTCCAATTACAACTCACTGCAAGTGAGCTTCCGCCATAGGAGCGGGCCGCTCGAGGTCCTGGGCGCTTACACCTGGAGTAAGTCGATCGATGATTCCTCGGGGTGGGGCGACCAAATCAACCCGCTGAATTACCGATTGAGCCGTTCTCTGTCTGCGTTCGATGTGCCGCAGAATTTCGTAGTCAGTTACCATTATGACCTGCCCTTCGACAAGTTGGTTCGTAACCGCCTGACCAGGGGATGGGTAATTACTGGAATCACGCGGTTCTCGACCGGCTTGCCGATACTCCTGACCGAGACCGACGATAATTCCCTGTTGGGCACACCGTTTACCGGTCCGAGCGGACTCGGGGTCGATACGCCGAATGTGGCGGCGGGCAACCTGAATATCACTGATCCGCGTTCCGGGAACCCCTACTTCAATACGTCTCTCTTCAGCAAGGAAGCCGTGGGGCAGTTGGGCACGGCCAACAAGCGTTACTTTTTTGGGCCGGGAATCAACAATTGGGATATGGCGTTGTTAAAGGACACTCATATAACTGAGAGCAAAGTTGTTCAGCTCCGCTTTGAATTCTTCAATGTGTTCAATCACACCCAGTTCGTCGTGCCTTCCGGTCTCAGTTCGAACACGGGTAATATCAATAGCGGAACGTTCGGTTATGTGACCAATGCAAGAGATCCGCGAATCGGGCAGATTGCCCTTAAATTTCTTTTTTAGCACCCGTTCGGAGGGCAAGTTCGGGGTCAGTTCTCGCACCCGATGCCGAAGGCCGACTCGTGCCGCAGGTTCGCAGGCGGACAGGTCAGTGTGTTTCTTTGATCGTAGGGCTCGCTCCTTCGCTCTTTGAATCAGGATAAAATGGGTTTCATGAGGCGTTGACGTGGTGCATCGCTCACTCTACCCGGCCATCGTATTGCCGCTATTGCTTTCTTCGGGCTTCTGCGCGGCCGCGACAGACCGTTCCAACCCGATCGATGAGGCTCTCGAAAACTATTGGACCTCTCGCGGCATAGCCATACCGGCGCCGGTCAGCGATGCGGCGTTCGCCCGGCGCGTCTTTCTCGATCTCTGGGGATTGTTGCCCACGCCCGAGCAGTTTCAGGACTTCGAACGCGACAACCATCCTGACAAACGCGAGCGCCTGATTCAAGAGCTGCTGGCGAACCGGCGAAACTACAGCGAACACTGGATCAGCTTCTGGAACGACCTTTTACGCAACGACGAAGGCGTGTTCTACGATGGCGCGCGCGAATCCATCACCACCTGGTTGCTCCACGCCTTGGAAAGCAACCTGCCCTACGATCAGTTCGCGGCCAAGCTGCTCAACCCGGAACAACGCGGCGATCCGAAAGGATTCCTGATTGGCGTGAACTGGCGTGGTGACGTGAGCGCCAGCCAGATACCTCCCATGCAGGCAGCCCAGAACAGCGCTCAGGTTTTCCTTGGAGTTAATCTGAAATGCAATTCCTGCCACGACAGTTTTATCAGCAAATGGAAGTTGAAGGATGCGTACGGCCTGGCCGGTTTCTTTTCGGAAAGCCCGCTGGACATTTACCGCTGTGACATGAAGACGGATGAGAAATCCGAAACAAGGTTCTTATATCCGGAAATCGGAAGCGTGGATTCAGACGCGTCTTTAGCCGAGCGGCGCGCGGCCGCGGCACGGCTGTTCACCTGTAAACAGGATACTCGCTTCGCGCGAACGTTTGTCAATCGGATCTGGGATCGGCTACTTGGCCGTGGGCTGGTGGCCTCGGTGGACGACATGGATCGTGCCCCTTGGGATGCCGAAATACTGGACATGCTGGCCGAAGACTTCGTCGAACACAATTACGACATCCAGTTCCTTGTCAACCGCATCATGACCTCTCGGGCCTACCAAGCCCCCTCAGTGCCGGTGCAGGCAGAGGAGAAACAATTCGTGTTCCGTGGACCCTTGCTGCGCCGGCTCACGGCCGAGCAATACGTCGACGCGATCTCGTCGATCACCGGAGAGTGGCGCGTGCTCTCTCTCGAAGAATCGGGGCAGGGCGTCTATAGTCGCGAGTGGCGGCTAAAGTCTTCTCCCCTCACACGCAGTCTGGGACGGCCCATTCGCGATCAGGTGTACACGCGCCGCAACCCTGAAGCCACCACACTACAGGCGTTGGAAGTGGTGAATGGGGAGACTCTCGACAATCTGCTGGCGCGCGGCGCTAAGCGGATGCTAGGCGTGCTACCGGACGCGCCTCCCAACCTGTTCGATAGTGGCGTGGTCCGCGGAGATCCGGTAGCGGTAGATATTGACGTCACCGGCGTCAAGAAGCTTTGGCTGGTGACGAAGGACACAGATTCCTATGATCCCGCGCGCACGGTTGCCGGGTGGGCGAATCCCAACTTCACCAGCCCGGCGGGATCCATTTCCTTGCAGGTTCGGAAGGCCGTGTTGCAATTCAAAGGGCAGCAACCTGCCAATGCTCTTGTGACCCCAGTTCCTTCCGAAATGAGCTTTGACATCGGAGGGAAAGGTTACACACGCTTTCGCGCTATCGTTGGCGTGGACCAGAAGTGTCTGATCAACGAGATCGGCCCGCGCATCCGCTTTTTCGTTTTTGCCGAAAAACCCGACTACGAACAGTTGGTGCGTGTGAAGCCCGAGCGGCCCGTAGCGTTGCACCACGAACGCTACACTCCGAACAGCCTGATCACACGGCTTTACCTTTACGCGTTTTCACGCGATCCCGAACCCGCAGAGCGGCGCGTGGCACTCGAGTTTCTTAACGCCACGGGAGACGACAAGCGGATTTCCTCCGAATCGCTGGAGGACCTGCTCTGGGCGGTGTTTCAGGCTCCGGAGTTCGAGTTTATTCATTGAGGCGAAGCATGGAAAATCCGGTCAATGCACTGGTCGAGGGTTTGAGCCGGCGTTATTTCCTCCGGCAATCGGCTGCCGCAGCGATGGCAGCGCTGGCCGCGGGCAATGCGCGGCAACTCCGCGCCGGCGGCGAAAAAATCACGCCAACCGCCGATACCCTGATTCTGCTGTGGATGGCCGGCGGCATGGCGCAGACCGAGACGTTCGACCCCAAGCGCTACACGCCTTTCGAGCCCGGCTTGCCATCGAGCGCTGTGCTCAGCACGTTCCCAAGTATCGACACGGTAGTCGATGACATCAAGATCTCCCAAGGGCTGGATCGCATCGCGAAGATCATGGATCGGGGCACGCTGATTCGCACGCACCGCGTGGGTGACTTGGGCCACATCCTGCACACGCGCCATCAGTATCACTGGCACACCGGATATCCGCCACCCCAATCCGTGGCTGCGCCGCATATGGGCGCGGTGCTCTCGCGCACGCTCGGACCAAACCATCCCGATATGCCGGCATTTGTCGACATCGGTCAGAACCTGGAGATCGGCGGCGAAAGCGACGGCGTGAAAGCTTTTCATACGGCTGGATTCCTGGGCACCGAGTACGGCCCCTTTCTGATCGCCGACCCCGCCGATGCCGCTGCTAGTGTGCGCCCGCCCGCGCACATGACCGACGGACGCTTCCGCGCGCGGTATGAACGTTATCGCAAGCTGGTGGAATCCAGCCCCATCGCGAAGTATGGTAGCGATTATCAGCAGGAATCGCTTGAGCGCTCTCTCGAGAAGGCTCATCGGCTGGTTACTTCCGGTGTGGCGAAGGCGTTTGATCTCTCACTCGAACCGAAGGCTATCTACGACACTTATAATACGGGGCGCTTCGGTCTCGGCTGTCTGCTCGCGCGGCGTCTCACCGAAGCCGGTGCGCGCTTCATTGAAGTAACTACCGAATATGTCCCGTTCCGATACTGGGACACTCACGAGAATGGTCATCAGAGAGCCATCGGGATGAAACAGTCCGTCGATGCCCCGGTCTCGCGTTTGATTCTGGACCTTGAAGAGCGGGGTCTGCTCAACCGAACGGTGGTCGTCATTGCAAGTGAGTTCGGCCGCGACATGATGGTGGAGGGCAAGCCCGACAAACGGGTGAAAGAGCAGATTTCGATCAAGCAGCCCGACATCATGACCGAACCCAAACACTACGGCATGCATCGGCACTTCACGGAATCCGGGTGTGTCTTGATCTTCGGCGGGGGGTTCAAGAAGGGACTGCTCTACGGTAAGACGGCGGAGGAGCGGCCGTGCCGGATTCTGGAGAAGCCCGTCACCATCGACGATCTCCACGCTACCCTATACCGCGCCATGGGCATCCCACCCGACCTGGCGTACCAAGTCGAGCAACGGCCTTTCCATGTGACTAAAGATGGCAAAGGGAAACCGGTGATGGAGTTGTTCGCTTAAGAGTTGTGAGGAGTAAACCAATCGAAGAGCTGAGTGGGTCCCTTCCACTCGGTGACGGACCGATTGATATTCCAGAGGCCGCGCCATAGAACAGAATTTCTAAAGAGAGGAACCCTCGTCGATCCGTATCCTCTCCTGTGTACTTGATTCGTGACGGAGCGGCTATCCGGAACTGGGAGATTGCCGTACTTCGTGCGCTACACGAATAACTCCAGGCGCTTCAGGGAGGCGGGCGGTATACGAGAACGACGGGCGGGAAGGTCACCGCGAAGGCTACTGAGCTTGTGACTATGTCGGCAGAGCCTTCGCCCGTCGCCGCAAACTCGGGACGTACCGCGATGTCTAGCCCGCGGCCGTATCGCTTCACTAATTCTTGAGCATGTGATCAATCATCCCGGATAGCTGCGCCAAGAAAGCTTGCATCGCGCCATTGACGATGTGTGCGCATGGTTCAGAAAAATTCCAGCACGCCTGCAGCAACTTGTGAGTTTCGAAAAGAGAGTGCTACGCTGAAGGCCTCACTCCCGGAGGTTTCAGCATGAAAAGGCTTATCGCAATTCTATTGACCGGTGGGCTTCCCATTCTAGGCGCATTCCGCGCCGCCGCTGTCAAGATTGACATCACTCCCAAAACTCCGCAATGGCTGATGGGTTATGGGCCGCGCACCTCGACGGGCGTACACGATCCGATTTTTCACCGCATCGTCGCGATGGATGATGGCAAGACTCAGTTCTATCTGATCTCGAGCGATCTGTGTCTGTTCTCTCCGGCGTTATACGATGAAGTCGCCGCAAGCCTTCATAGAGACTTGGGCATCGACCCGCGCAATATATGGTGGAGTGTCACTCATTCGCATGCAACACCCGAGGTAGGTCCTCGAGGAATATACAAAGCCTTGTTGGGCCGGTCGGATCATGAGTGGGACCGCGCCTATACAGCCATCGTCACCGGTGCTTTGATCGATGGCGTCAAGCAGGCCAGAGCCAAGCTCGAGCCCGCAAATATTGGAATCGGCACTGGCATCTCCATGGCGAATATTAACCGGCGCGCTAAGGATGTCGATGGCAACATCTCGCTGGGACTGAATCCGGATGGGCCCGTGGACCGGCAGTTGGGGATCATACGGCTCGACCGGCTCGATGGCTCGCCTATAGCGATCGCCATCAATTATGCAATGCACGGGACAGTCCTCGGTCCCGCTAATCTTGAAATCAGCGGCGATGCGCCGGGTACCGTGTCGGCATACCTGGAGCAGAAGCTTCGCGTGCCCGTGCTGTATGTAAATGGAGCAGCCGGCAACCTGGCGCCAATTTATAGCATCTATCCCGATCCCGCCAGCGGGCATCTATCGCAATTCAACGTGCTGATCGGCGACCGCGTTCTGACAGCGTTACCGTCCTTCAACGACACCGCCGCCGATGTCACTCTTTGGACCGGGGAAAGGATCATCGACACACCTCGAAAAGCGGGATTGGCATGGCCGGAGGAACTTTCTGCTTTCTCCCGGGAAATAGAAAGGCCGGCAGAAGTACCCATGGTGCGTCTGCCCGTGCGCTTCCTCAAGATTGGCGATACCCTGATATGGTCGGCTCCGATCGAACTCTTTTGTGAAATCGAGATCACCATCCGAAATCGGTCGCGGTTCACCCATACTTTCTATTTCGGCTATACGGGTGGCTGGCTGGGATACCTGCCGACAAAAGAAGGATTTCAGGAAGGTGGATACGAACCCAAGACATCTCCATTCACGGAGAGAGCCGAGCGTGACTTGGTAGAAGGTGTGACAACCTACATACAAGGTCTATGACAAACGACCAAGACCATTTCATCAGCCGGCAGCCTTCGGGCATTTTCCTCGAGAAGCGCTCGTCTGTCAGTTTTCCCGAACCCGATTCCAGCACCTTTAGCACCGCGGACTCAAAGTAGAACAGCGATAATTGGAGCCGAACAGCAATCGCCGGATGGTAGCTAACTTCGGATTAATGATTCTGAAGTGTATGAGTATGTCCGGGCCATCTAGACTGCATTCGTCAGCTAGACGGGCATTGACACTTGAAATGTCTTTATGTAACGTGCCGTCGAAGCCACTGGCCCATGCCCGCACTGCAACGAAGGTCATCGCGACGGAGGTCCGGGCGGGGAGCCGTTGTTTACCGATTTCACAGCTTCGAATCTGGGCCTGCCTCCGAACCTTGAAACGCCTATTACAAAGAGAATCGGCCTGACGGTTTCGGATATTCAGCCAACGCGCGCGGCACGAGCTTTCTCGACGCAGGGGTGGGCGGATTTCTCGAAGGGCCGGCGAATCCCGATCGGGAGTGGACCCGAGGGCGAAATCCTTCATAGGGAAACATAAGACGCCCACCTTACGAAATGTGGACAAGCGGCCCCGGCCCGATTTCATCAACGCCTACATGCACAACGGCTATCTGAAAATCGCTCAAGGAAGTGGTGCATTTCTATAACACTCGCGACTCTCAACCGCGCTGCCAGGCGGGCGATTGGGATTAAAACAGCGGGGCTTGCGTGGAGTGGTGTGCGTGATCAGCGATGATCATGCGGGGCTGCGCCAGGCGATTCCGGAAGTATTGCCGGAGGGCAAATGGCAGCGCTGCTATGTGCATTTCCTGCGCAACGCGCTGGATCATCTGCCGCGGAAGAAAGATCATGACGTATTGACGGAATTGCGGTGGATCTACGAACGGCGGAATGTGGAAGAAGCCCGGCGGGACCTAGCGGCCTGGTGGTACGGATCTTCCCGAACGCGGCGAGCTGCTTGCGGCTAATCCGGGCGTTGGCGATAGAGATTCATGAGGACTGGGTGGAGGCCATCCGGTATCTCAACATGGAGGTACTGAAGGAGCAACTCAAAGAGCAACGACGAGAATTGGCACCGGCCGCCTGAGGGCCAAGTTGGGGGCCGAGTCTAAGCAAAAAGCTGGTTATGGAAAGGACTGGAATGGCGGCCGGCGTACTCGGCGGCCCGCAGGCCGCCTGCGCCGCCGGTGGTTGGTTTTGGTGGTTCTGGCTGAGTAGCGCAAGATGGAACGGGAACCAGTGACTCACAATAATTGTTTTTGCAGAACTTGACATACACAACTCACTCGGCTGATGCCGAGCGGAGTGAAGATGCGATCAAACATCAACTCCTGGAGATCTCTCCCCCAGATCGTGGTAAGGCAATCAGCGAGCCAATTCGGACCGCGGTCACTGTGTTGCGGGGTCACTTAGCTTGACCTTGCCATCCAGAGCGCGAGTCCCAGGGCTGTCACGCCGATCGACTTAGTGCTCGACTTCAGGTCGTACTTGGCCTTCAAGTCTCCCCAGGGGTAAACAAGCTTGCCGTGGTGGATGACGATGCCGGAGCCACCGCTCCGGGGTGCATAGTCACGCGCACGAGCGAGCATCCCTTCGTTCAAGCCGGTTTCGGACGGGGTGGCGCGCGGCCTCATCTATTCTGTGGCGTACGCGAGCAGGCGTTCCACAGACCATCCCGGATCTGATTGGATCGAAAGATTACCCGCCCGATTCGTAGCCGCGTAGATCTGGCGGGCCGATTCCACCTCGATCGTCTCGCCCTTTGCGTTTACGGTTCCCGCCAGAGCGACACGTCGCGGCGCGAGTGAGGCGATGACGTCTGGCAGATCGGTGTGCTTTAACAGGCCCGGGACGAAGTTCGCGAATGAATGATCATACGTCTCCGAGTCCACCAGATCCCGGAAGGATACCAAGCCTCCGGAAAGATACAGTCCCTGGATGCCTGGGTCGAGCGCGGCTGCAAACAGTGCCGGCACCGTGAGCCTGCCACCGGCGGCGATCCGGATAGGGCTTCCCGCGGTAGCTGGATGTTTGCGCAGAGCGGCAACCAACGCGAGTATGTCGGTGACGCGCTGCCCGACAAGAGACTTGCCCAGGATCAGCGATCCCCATGCATAGTTTTCCTCTTGTCTATGCCACGCGGCATAAACACCGTGCCCCGGGCTGAATTCGGGGAGCAGCGCTCCCACTCCTCGAATGTCGGATGCGCAGATGACGGGGCTTCCGGAGGCAAGATCGGCGTCCGGCTGGAACCAAAGGCGTTCCGCGGCAACGGGGTCGAGCACCAACAGAATCGGTTTATTTCTTGGCGCATTTCCAGCCGTAAGCAGCCACGCGGGAAGCCAGACCGCGGGTTCGGAAGCGACCTCAAGTACTTCCACCGTCATGTGTCGCGATTGTGTCTTGCCGATAATCTTTGCGTGTAGGGAAGCTGTGGGACGAGACACGCGTAACAGGACATCGAGCGCCATGGGCGTGCGCTGAACCTGCTTCGAACGGTTGAGGCTGAACGCGGTCGCACTTTTAAGGGAGCGTACCACACTGCCAGATTCCGTTGCCCATAGCGTCGACAACGGTTCCGGGCTTACCGGAGGTTCTTCGCGTACTGGCTCGTGGTCATCCTTCAACCACCGGCTGAACCAGTTGTAAATTAGCAGGCGACTATCGTACGCCAGAGAATGCGGCAGAGGGGTGTCGGCCCATTTCAATCGATCATCGTGATGCAGCGTGACATAGGTCGCTTTGAGTTTTTGAAACTCCTCCCACCCATTCTGAACGTATTGGGAAGAGTAGGTGGAGTAAAAATCGCGATCGCTGGGCCATATAAGCATGGGCTTTGGCGCAAACGGATAGAAGAGATCCCAGCGGTCGAAGCCCACAGGGCCGGAGTCGACAAAGTCCTGTTCGGCGTCGTCGGTCGAGCCGGGCGGAATGAAAGGGATCGCGGCGACGTTTTCGATGTTGCCCATGCAGGGCGCTGCCGCGGCCACACGATCGTCTGCCGCGACCAACAGCATGCTGAGCGTGGCTCCTCCGGAATGGCCTGTCGTGGCAACTCGCTTCGCGTCCACCATCGGCAGAGACGTCAGATAGTCGAGACTGCGGATTGCGTCCCAGAGCTGGAAGCGCGTAGCCGTGTCACCAACAAGAAGCATCTGCTTTCCAGGAGTAGTGTGCTCGGAGTCCATGTCCGGAAGCCGGGAATGGATCCCGGACGAATCCGGATACCCGATGCGCTCACCTTGCCCCATGGGATCGAACGCCAGTACCACGAACCCGAGCTGCACCAATCCCTGGCAGCAGCGTTGGTAGTTCGGATTGAGCCTCGCCTCTTCGTAATGGCCGCTCTGAAACAGGACCGCTGGAAAGGGCCCGTTGCCTTTTTTGGGAATGTACACATTCGCGGGAATGAAGAGCCCCGGCTGGCTTTCGTAGATAAGCTTCTCGACGCGGTATCCTTCCCGTTCGAGCGAGCCGGTGGTGCGCGCGTTCAACGGTGTGCGCTCCGGCACGCCTCCGATCAGTTTCCATAGGGTCTCCCGGACCCACTTCTGCCGGGCTTCGATGGCGGCCGGAGACACCAGTTTCCCGAGTGCCGCGTTTCGTTTCTCGACGGCCTTCTTGGCGAGGCCGCGTAGGTAGTCGGGAAGGCAGCGTGGGTATGGATGAAATGGCGTTCCTGGAAAGCGTGGCAATGCGGTCGTCTCCGCGGAAAATGCAAGCCTGCTGGTCACTCCGGAAGCAAGCAGCGATGATAAAAGGTCTCGTCGAGTCATAGACTGGTTTCGGTTCGTCGATTTAAGCGATCTGCCGCATGCAAGGCGTTGGTCAGTCCAGTTGGCGGCGCCGGTTGTTCATCATGGCATCAAGGCCCTGACTCCACCACTGACCGAACAGTCCCTCGAGCGGACGTTGCAGGCTCCCCGTTTGGATGGCGAGGGTCTCCACAAGAATATCTTCCCCGAAAAACGACGCCTCTTTGAGCACATTGCCGTCCGTGGCGACGATTCTACTTTGGCCGTGAGAGCCGCTCAGGTCCGGATTCGCTGGTGCATTGGCCTGCACCACGAACATCCCATTCTCCACCGCCCGCGCCATCACCTGCGCTCGATACGGCAGCAACTTGTGCTCCTCGCGCATTCCCGATTCGCTGCTGATGTAATAAACGACCCGGGCGCCCTTCAGCGCCGGCAGCCGGACCAACTCGGGGTATCGCTCGTCGTGACAGATGATCACGGTGGAAAGTACTCCTTCCAGCTCGAAGTAGGCAACGTGGTTGCCGGGAGTGGCCCATTCTTCGCCCGCCAGGTGAACCTTCCCGTAACGTTCGATCGTCGCGCCATGCGAGTCGAACACGACGGCTGCGTCGTAAGCCCGGCCATTTACTTTGTAAACGGTTCCGATCACAGCGGCGATCTTCGCGTTCCGGCAGATCTGTTGTAGCTGCCGTTCCGCGGCCTCGATCTCTACCGCTGAAGGCGCAAACGTCGGCGCCGTATCGTAGCCCGTCAGCGCGCACTCGGGAAACACTGCAACCTGCACGCCATCGCCGGCAAGCCGCTTCAGATGCGCCGCGATCCTCTCACTGTTCTGCTGGATATCGAATGACGAGCGGAACTGCACGGCCGCAACCTTCAGCTTCAGACCGGCGTCGGCGGCGCCCATGGGCAGCGCCGCCAGCGTCATCACTACAGGAATTATCTTGCGTGTCATCCCGCGCCTGTCCCCAAATGGAAGCCTATTGTAACGTCACGTCTTCGGCAATTCAAGATCGACGCTCCAATTCCGTTTAGCGGCTACTTGGATACTTCCAGGTATTCCTCCTGAGCTAACCTGGTCGGCTCCGATAAGGCGGCCAGGCGGGCCACATCGAATTCCTTGTATAAGTCCAAACAGAACAGATCCGGTGCTCTTTCGAATAATACGGGAGCGTCAAGCAAATAGCTAAGGCTTCGGATTCCCTGGTGGACGACAACTTCGCTGTAGAGAGCCGGTTCCAACGCTGACGCGATGAGCGCCCGAACTTGGTTTCGCATGCCCGCGCATTCAAGTCGAGTTTTGCTTGTATGACCAGTCTTTCGCAGCCACTGTGTTATTGCAATTAACTGCGAAACCTCAATGCCCAGGGCCCGGTCCCCCGTCGTAGCCATCAACTGAGCTAAATACTCCGGCTTGTCCTTCGCCTGTGGATCCTCCGGGGAGGCATCACCTGTGAACATTACATCGAGCGCCAGAACTTGCTCGCCGCGGTTCACACGTTCCGATACTTCCGCTGCCGCGGACGCTTTGCCTTCGTCCTTCAATACCACCGTCGCCGGGGCGTTATCCGGCGTCGTTATGGCCTTCACCCAAACCCCGGTGGCGCTCAGCCCGTTGCTAAGCTCAAATCGATAGGACCGCGTTTCCACGCCTTTATCTTTAGTATTGGCCACCGCCCATGGATGCTTCAGGATGGCCGGCTGGTAGCGCACCAACTCCCGAAGCTTCTGCCTCTCCGAACGAACCCACTCAGACTTCGCATTTGCGCTGGAAGGGATGGGAGGCCGTTCAATCCCTAAAGCCAGTTGTTTGGCCAGCCCGAGTATAGTCAGGTTGTCCTTTGGCAGACCCACCACGAGTTCCTCGTAGCTCTTGATTTCCGTATCTGCCGGTATTTCATCTTGAACCGCGGGAAGGCCAAAGTGCTGGGCGAAGAACCGGTAGGCCTGAAGCCGGTTGTCCAGTTGATAATTGTGGGTCCCGGGATCCCGGTTCTCATACCAACTGAGGTTATCCGGCTTGTCGAAAAGCGCGAAGAACGGTACGACCTGGTCGAACACGTAGGGTTTTACGATCGCGGCGCGAAAGCAGCAGTCATCCTCGGCATCGAAGATCAGCAAGGTCGGTCGTGGAGCCCTCATGGCCGTTAAGTGAGGATAGTCCAGACCGACGAAAAAATCCGTGGGGATTTGCTCGATATCGTCTCCGTAGACAGCGCGATCAAGTTCTGAAACCAGTGAGGCGTATCCGGCCACCGGAACCGCCACCGATACTCTCTTATCGAGCGAGCTCAGCGTAATGGTTTGCCACCCGCCCCCGGAGAGTCCCGTCATTCCCAGGCGTGCCCGGTCGGCATTCGGATGTTCGTATAAGTAGTCCAGCCCTCGGCGCATCGCCAGGTAAAACAGGCCTACGGCATTGGCACCCACGAGATCGAGATCCGCCGCGACCCAATGTGCCCGATCGCCTTCCGTGCCGGGCGGCCCCTGGCGCATTTCTCCGCACGCCAACCATTCGAGGCTCAAAGCGAGGATACCGCGCTTGGCGAAGTTGATGCAGCGCTTCTGCTCGTACTCGGCCGCCTTACCCATCGCGTACTCGTGTCCGGTTACATTCAAGATCGCCGGAACTTTCCCCCGAAGCTGTTCCGGTTCGTAAAGAATAGCTGTGGATTGGAAGCCCGGCACGATTTCATAACGCAGCTTCCGGATCCGGTATCCCTTTCCGGATTGTAAAGTGCCAAGATCCGTGAACTTCGCCGGCGCATTGACCCACTCCTTAGGCCACCCATGAAATACAACATCTTCCAGCAAATGTTTTCGCAACCTTTCCGATTCGGCGGTCCACTGTTCGGCGGTTGTGGGCTTGGATAGTTTGGCGACCCGCTCCATGAGGTATTCGCGCAACTGGAACTCAACCTCGCCAGGCGTCTGGATGCGGTCTTGCAAGGTTCGCCCAAGCTGTTCCGGATCGCTTTGAGCGCTGGCAAACGTCGGCGCGAGAAGGAGGAGAATCGAGAGCCGTTTGAGAGTCATATGTTTCCGCACCCACCAGTGAGCGGCAAGCTCGGACGCGAGATTCCAATCCCTTGCCGGTTGGAACTCAGGACGGCACACTAGAATATAAACTTCAGAGCGAACTGTAGAATGCGTGGGTTCGCGGCACTCGTGATTTGTCCGAACGTGGGATCGGCCTGAGAGCGATCGATGCCGGCGTTCCCATTGACCGTGTAAAGCTGGAAGTTGACGTTGTTGAATGCGTTGAACGCCTCGGCGCGGAACTGGACGTTATACCGCTCCGCGAACCGGGTGTCCTTCACCAGAGCCAGGTTCGCATTGAACAAACGCGGACCGCGCAGCATATTCTTTCCCAGATTGCCAAAGGTTCCGATGGCGTTCGGTTGAAATAAGGAGGTATCGAACCACTCTTGCACCATCTGACCATGCGACCGGCTCGAACTGAGCTGCGCCTGGCTTATGTTGGTCCCGGTGAAATCGGCGCGGTCCTCGAATTCGCCGCTGAAGGAATTGTCCACTCCGCTGTAGACCGTGAATGGGAATCCGCCCTGCCAGGTCACGATGCTGCTAAGCTCCCATCCATTGATCAGCTTGCCCCCAATTCCACCCGTTCCGAAATGCGGCAATTGATACACGCCGGACAACTTGAACACACTACGAACGTCGTCGTCCGACGGACCGTAGTCGAAATGCCGGTTGAAGGGATCTGAGGGTCCGTTGTAGGCGCCGAGTGGGGCAAAGTCGTCGAGATCTTTGGCAAACGTGTAGTTCGCCAGCAGGGAAAGCCCCCGGCTCAGGCGCTTTTCGACCGTGAGCTGAAGACCGTTGTAGTTGGAGTTGATCGCGGAGTCGACAACGCCGACAAGGCCGTATTGCGGATAAAGACGCCTGGACTGTTCGTTAGCTTCCGTGGACGCGCCTGGAATGTAGACCGCGGGGTTGGCCTGGAACAGCCCGGATTCCTGATCGGCCGTGCCATACAGATGCGTGCCTTTGTTCCCAACGTAAGCCGCGCGGACCAGCCAACTTCCAGCGAACTGACGCTCGATCGTCAGGTTCCACATCGCGATCATTGGCAATCGAAAATCCTGGCCAAAGATTTGCGTGAACGAAATGGGGCCTTGAGGGAAGGTGGCGCTGGAAGTGACGGATTTGCTGATTCCGCCATAGTCCGCCGGGAACGGGTTGGCGACTCCCGCACTGCCGTAGGGATTCTGAAAATTAACATCGAACAGAGTGACGATAGGTGCAAAGGGCGGAATGCCGACGACGTCCTGGAAGGCAACCGTATTGGGAATCGCGTAATATATGCCGGCGCCGCCCCGAATACTGGTCTTGCCGTCATTGGTGAGCCGGTAAGCGAAACCCAGACGCGGGGCGAAATTCGCCGCCTTGCTGTTGATCGATGCCGATGGACAACCGGGATCGTGGTCGCTTCCGCCAAATAGCAGACCAAGAGGGGCATTTGGAAATCTTGTCGACTGCTGCCCAGGCTCGAAGCACGCGACACGCCCCTGGCTGTCCTTGTAGGGGAACCAGGGGTCCCAGCGCAGCCCCATGTTAATGGTCAGCCGGGACGTGGCACGCCAGTTATCCTGAACGAAAGCGCTCCACTTGATGCCCGTAAAGTTCAAATAGATGCCGCCGGCCTGAGTGAAATTCGACACCTGACCCAGCATGAAATCGGCTAGATTGTTGCCCGAGAGATTGTTGCTAAAGGAAAATTCACCGTTCTGCTCGAACGTGTTTGCCATGGGCGCCCGAATGCGCAGCGCCTCTCCTCCGAAGTGAAGCTCGTGCGAGCCCCTGATGTAGGTGACGTCCTCGCGGTACGTTTGATCGCCGCGGTTAAAAGCGCCGTAGTGGCTGCTTTGGATCGAGAAACCTCCGCCTACGCTCAGAGATAACTCGCAGGGCGTGGTCGCGGCGACCTCTACACCCGCGGCCGGCATGCAAAAAGGAGCGCCGGATATCGACCCGCCATTCTGCTGGTCCCACCCGAACCAGGTGTTAAACAGCAGATGCGGGGTCAGCGTATAGGTGTCGGTTACCGCGATGTTCTGTACCCGCACATGGTTGCCGCTCCCATCCACTTGCAGCACATCTGTCGTGGCCTTGAACGGCTGTTGATCGAAATTAGTGAAGAAGTAGCGGCCGCTGATCTGATGCTTGCCTCGAACGTAGTCCACCTTGGTCATGAACTGGTCGTCGTTCTGGCGCTGGCTCGGCCCAAGGTAAGTGATCTGATTGCCAGGACCATTGGGCAGTGGAATATCGTTCAGAAAATACTGAGAAACGGGACTGAGCCTATTAGCGGGAATCTGATTTCCCGGGAACGGCATGTTGTTGTTCAGGGGATCCGTCAGTTGCACACCGGGCAGAAGGGCCGAGAAATTGCCGGTGCGCTCGGCGGCCGTGGGTACAAACGCGATATCTTCCGCCGCCGCGCTCTGGGTTCGCGTGCCCTGGTACGTTCCAAAGTAGAAAAGGTGGTCCTTTTGGATGGGGCCGCCGACGGCGCCGCCGAACTGGTTGCGCTTGAGCGTGTCTTGGGTGGGCGCGAAGAAGTTGCGGGCGTTCAGATCGCCGTTGCGAAGGAACTCGAACAGATCTCCATGAATCTGGTTGGTTCCGGATTTGCTCACCACGTTGACCACACCGCCCACGGCATTCCCGTACTCCGCGCTCATATTGGTGCCTTGCACGCTGAATTCCTGGATCGCGTCGGGGTTGGGAAAGGGCAGATTAGTATTGATGTAGGTGTCGTTGTAGGCGACGCCATCCATCTGATAGTTGATGCTTTCGGAAAACGTTCCGCTCGCCTTGGCGTACTGCTCGCCAGGATAGGTTCCGCCCTCGCAGTTGGAGCCGCAGTAGTGCGCGGTGGTATCGGTAACCCCCGCCGCGAGGAATACCAGTTGTTGTACCTCCCGGCCATCGAGCGGCAGTTCGACCACCTGCCTCTGGTTGACCACTTGGCTGACGGTGGCCGATTGCGTCGTCACGAGCGAAGCGTCTCCCGCCACGGTGATCTCCTGCGACACCGCGCCGATACTCATCGTCACTTTCTGGGTGGCCGCCTGGCTGACCTCCAACTTTATCCCCGACTGCGAGTAGGTCGTCATTCCTTGCTTCTCGACGGTCAGTTTATAATTGCCGACCGGCAGGCGGGGGAAAAGGTAGTCGCCTGTTGCACCGGCGGCGACGGTTTGCGTAAACCCGGTATCCGTGTTTTGAACCGTAACTTTAGCGTCTGGAACGGCCGCGCCCGAGGGATCGACAACTGTGCCGCTCAAGCTCGCCGTGGTGAATTGTCCGATCCCGAGATTGGGAAAAAAAAGGGGCGCTGCCATAACTATCAGGCATGCAAGGAAATGCGAGACTCGTCGCGGCATACGTTTTCTGTTTTTCTCCCTCTGGGAGTAAATTTGTAGAGATTATATTATTAGAAGCAAGCGTGAAAGGCAACTCCGCACCTTCCGCACCCCGACGCACACGTCCCTTGGACCCTGCGCGGTCCCAATCCCGATAAACCTCTCTAAGGGCAACCCACCCTTCAAATCCTCAACAACACCCCATTCCCCGTCTGGCGGGTATTTCGCACGAAAACGTACACCGAAATCGCCGCCAGCACTGGCGCCGCGCCTGCGCACAATAGGATCGGCGCGAACGAGTACCGATCCGTGACTGCGCCAATCGAATAAGTCGCAGCAATCGTCACAAACCCTGTCACCATTCCCGAAAGGCCGCTGACCGTTGCGACGGACCCGCTTTCGAACATATCCGACGGCAGCACCAGGAAAATTGTGCTGCAGGCGGCGTAACCAAGGGTCGCCAGGCCGAACTCCGCGATAAGCAGCCACAATCGCACGGTGTAAACCGCTGGAATCAGAAAAAGCAGTAACGGACCGCAGAGCAGAAAAATCACACGCCGCGCCGCGCCCAGGCTCCATCCGCGATGAATGAAAAAGCTGGAAAGGCCACCGCCGAGAAAGTTCCCGAGGCCCGCGCACATGAACGGAACCCAGAAGCCAGCCAGGGTGTCCTCCAGCTTGAAACCGCGGCTCACCAGAAAGAGCGCGAACCAGTCGGCCATCAGGAACCAGACTGGATCGAGAATCGCGCGGGGCAGAATAACGCCCCATGTCTGGCGGTACCCCACTAGCTTCGAGACCGGGACGAGCGTCGCCGGAGCCGTTTCGTTCGCGCCCGCGCGGGTTGCCAGAATCATCGCGCGCTCGGTCTCGGTGATGTGCGTATGTTCCGCGGGTCCGCGATAAACGGCAATCCAGACGATCAGCCACAGGAATCCCAGAACGCCCGTAATTAGAAATGCCGGCCGCCATGTGCCGAAGACGTGATACAGCCAGACGACCATCGCCGGCGCGACCGCGCTCCCGACCGCCGCACCGCTATCGACCAGCGCCACCGCCAGGCCGCGCTCTTTGGGCGGAAACCACTCGGCCACCGCCTTAATCGCGCCAGGCCAGTTCGCGGCCTCACCGATACCCAACCCAAACCGGAACGCGCGAAAGCTCCACAACCCACCGGCAAGCGAGGTAAGCATGCCCATTAACGAGTACCAAGCTACCGTTATGGCCAGGCCACGCCGCGTTCCAAGCAGATCGACCAGGCGCCCGCCAAGAAACTGAAGGAACGAGTACGAGATGCGAAACGCAATGATGATACTGGCGAAATCGGTATTGGTCCAGTGTTTTTCCGCTTTGAGGTAGGGGGCTAAGACGCTGAGCGTCTGGCGGTCGATGTAGTTGATGGTGGCGGAAGCGAACAGTAGCCCGCCAATCCACCATCGCAGATACGGGATGCGGCGCTCCGCTAACCAGGATTTCCATGTTTGCATTAGGGCGAATGTCGAGTATATACCGGATATAATCCGTCCATGGAGTTTCCGCGCCTGTTGCTGGTGCGCCAGAGCTTTCCCGATCACCGTCTCCGGGATCTCCGGACGGCCGTCGCGGATGAACTGGAGCATTCACCGATCGCCGGCCGGTGTACGCCGGGAGCGAGGATCGCCATTGGCGTGGGCAGCCGGGGTATACGCAATATTGCCACGATCGTCCGCTCGGTGGTTGACTTCGCAAAATCGAAAGGGGCCCGGCCATTTCTGTTTCCCGCCATGGGCAGCCACGGTGCGGCGACCGCCGAAGGGCAAATCGACGTGCTGGCGCATTATGGAATTACGGAGGAGACCATGGGCTGTTCAGTGGCCAGCTCTCTCGATGTGGTTTTTCTTGGGCGAACAGCCGAAGGGATTGAAGTTTTCATGGACCGCAGCGCCTACCAAAGCGACGGCGTGATACTGGTGGGCCGCGTGAAATACCACACCGATTTTGTTGGCAAAATTGAAAGCGGTCTTTTCAAGATGATGGCGATCGGCCTGGGTAATCTCGAAGGCGCCCAGCGCTATCACACCTACGCTTACAAACTTGGGCTCGAACAAGTGATCCGCCGGGTTGGGCGTCATGTGCTCGCTTCGGGAAAAATCCTCGGCGGCCTCGCGATTCTGGAGGACGCTAACCACAATACAGCGCAGGTGACCGCACTTTCAGCCGGGGAAATGGAGCTGCGCGAAGAGGAACTGCTTCGCCAGGTGAAGTCCTGGATGGGCCGCCTCCCCATGGATCTGGACGTGTTGATTCTGGACGAAATCGGAAAGAACATTAGCGGCGCCGGGATGGACACCAAAGTTGTGAACCGCGGTGTGCATGGCCAGTACAACCCGTGGCCGGGGACCCCGCGGATTGAACGGATCTTCGTCCGCGATCTAAGCGATTTGAGCTACGGAAACGGTATGGGATTGGGGTTGGCGGATGTGGTCTCAGACCGTCTCTTGCCCAAGATCGACTGGAACATGACGCAAATCAATTCACTAACGGCGTCTACTCCAGCGGACAGTCGCACGCCTATCCATTTCCCAACGGACCGCGAATGTTTGGAGCGTATTGCGCCAACGGTCGGCAAGCCCGATCTAAGTACGGTGACTTACGGCTGGATTCATAATACGCTCGAGCTGGGCTTACTAGGCCTGAGTGAAAACTTGCGCCACGAGATCGACAAGAACCCGAATCTGGAGATTCTTGGTGCACCTCGGCTGATCGAATTCGATTCCGGAGGGCAACTCGCGAACTTGCCGGCAGCCTGACGGATTATTCATCGGCGCACAAAGCCACTGCTCTTTAGTCCGCACGGTTGCGTGTCGAGGTGGCGGGCGGCTGGACCGGTCTGCTTTAATATCCCGATGGTCATTTTGATTGACATGCTTGTGGACGCAGTTGCGCTCAAGGATCTGGAGTCCGTTGGCGGACTAAGCGTAAGGGTGATTGAGCCGGAAGAACACGTGCGACCCGTTGCGGCGGAGATTGTCGCTGACGTGGAGATCTTTTTTGGTGAATTTCCTCCCGAGAACCTGGAGGACATGCGGGCATTGAAACTGATTCAGATACCCACCGCAGGTCATAATCAGCTCCATCATCTGGATCTCCCAGGCAAAGGGATTCGCGCCTGCAATGCGCGTGGTAATTTCGATGTGCCGATAGCGGAGTGGAACATCGCGATGATCGTAAATCTGGCCCGTAATCTGCGACAGATGATACGTAACCAGGACAACGGTACGTGGGATCGGTCGGCGTGCTTTCAGCGCGAGATACGGGGCTCAATCGTGGGTTTATGGGGATACGGCGGGATCGGCCGGGAGACGGCTCGAGTTGCAAAGGCCATGGGCCTGCGCGTCCATGCCCTGTGCCGCAAGCCGGTTGGTCCTTCCGATCATATTTACCGCGTTCCAGAAACAGGAGATCCGGATGGCGTTCTGCCGGATGAAGTATTTCTCCCCGGCCAGGAGCAACAGTTTCTCTCGACCCTCGATTTCTTGATACTCGCGATGCCGCTGACGAAAACGACGCGGGGCATCGTGGGCGAGCGAGAGCTGCAGTCCTTGCCGCGAAATGCCTTTGTGCTGAATCCCGCGCGTGGACCATTAATTCAGGAGCAGGCTCTGCTTAAGGCGCTTGAGTCCGGCTGGATTGCGGGCGCAGCCATCGACACCCACTATTATTACCCTTTGCCGCCGAATCATCCCCTGTGGCGATTCCCCAATGTCATCATTACGCCGCATATCGCAGGCTCTAGTAAGAGTACTCATTACATTGATCGCTCCTGGGATATCTTTGTTTCAAACGTCAAGCGTTGGCTGGCCGGAGAGCAACTGCTGAACGAACTGTCCTCCGCCCAGCTACGTGGAGAATAATACCCAGCTCGATGACTCCGACCAGCGGGATGCGCCGGCTAGTCGCAAGTTGCCAGACCAATTCCTCCCCGGGCGATCAGGAAAAAGCCTTAAGCGGGCGATAACCGGGTAGCCTGAGAGGCGTGGGATCGCCGTTTGGGGCTGTTTGTCCCTGGGCAAGCGCGGGCCGGATGAGAAACAGGAGCCGATCTGGATCGAGGCGGCTCGCCTGCCGATTCCCGCCGGCCACCCTTTTTCCCCTCTGGTCCCTGATAAGCCTGGATGCCTCCTGTTTCAACCCAGCGTCCACCCACATCGGCTTGGGTGAGTACAGCCGCCAGACCTCGCCGTCCGGTGTCTTGAAAGAGTCGGGTTGACGGTATCGTCCGATGAAGGCTGTTTCATGCGGTCCGAAGTGCTCACCCGATTGCTGTCAATAGAGCGGCAATTCCGCCGATCCAGAGCAAGAAGATCGCGATCCTGCGATTTACGCGTTGTTGGGCAGAAAAAGGCTTGGCTGTCTCGTGCGCGAGTCCATCGTGGAATGCCACAACCGCTGCCTTTCAGGAGATAGCCTATCACCACTGAAGCGTGCCGGCGGAGTCCTCCTTCGGGGGATTCGGCGGTGTGGCACCCTTTTAGTTATTTGGCTTGCCGTCTTCCCTCGTCAAGAGGTAAGGTCGTCATGGCTTCCGATAATAAAACAGGCTCGACAACATCGCGGCCGCGTTTTTTTTCGGACAGACGGTCGAGTGACCGCCAACGGCTCAAGGCTCCCGCCGTTCGGTCCGGTTCGCGAGGCTGGAGGTCGAACGGATAACGCCTGAGCACGTCCGGGTAAAGTTCGACCCGAATCATGCACCGATTCCTTACCGCGCGCTTCTCCCAGGTGGCTGCCCTGATGTGATCCCTCGAAAGGGTAACCACGTCGCTGGCTCGCAGCCCGGCGTACCGCGTCAACAGAACCATTGCGCGTGCGCGTAGCCGTGCGTGCGCCATCGGCGAGTCGCCGGGCAGCGCGTTGGATATCGCGCGTCTTGAGTTACGCCGTCAATTACCCAAACTCGGACTGCGAGAAGGCACAGAATGGCCTCATGACGTATGATCGTAAGTTGCTCAAGTTCAAGCTTCGACGCCTGGCCGCCCTGCAGCGCGAATTGATTGAGGCCGGCAAGTAGAACGAGTCCACATGAAATCGATCATCACCCTCTTTGCAACGGCGTTGACGGTCCTAGCCGCCGTGCCTTTCGATATCGTCTCACCCGGCCGCGGTTCGATTGGAGTAAGCTCAATTGCCGATTCAGCGTTCGTTCACTGGAAGGACAGGGCCGGCCGACCTTGCAGCGCGCAGTTTTCGCTGGATCCGGGTAAACCGCTGATCACATCGATCGCGGTGAACGGCAAAACTGTAATCAGCGGTGCGCAACCCGTATACCGGGCCTCGACAGGCAAGCGAAGAGGGGGCTTTGACCAGTTCTTCGACTTTCCTCCCAGCCACCCGGAGGGCACGCGCAGCTTCCTGGGCGATTTCAACATGACTGCCGCGCATGCGAAGTTCGAAGGCGATCGGCTCGATATTTCATTTGAAGGACTGACGCTCGGGATCTTTCACGGGGACATTCACTACTTCTTCTTTCCGGGCAGTACGCTAATCCAGCAGCGTGCCATCGTGAGTACAAGTGAGCCGGACACTGCGTTTTTCTACGATGCCGGTATACGGATGACGGCGGATGAAGATCGCCGCGCCGGCGGAACGATGGAGAGCAATGTCAATTACTACGACACCGCAGGCAAGCTGCAAACGGTGCGGGCTCCACATGCTTCCGAATGGAATCCGGTAGCCGTGCGGTACCGCGCGCTCTCCATCGCTATCGGGGCCGGCAGCGTTGCGGTGTTCCCACCTCCTCACCGGTATTTCATGGCTCGCGATTACACAAGCAACATGGGATATCTATGGTACTCGTCATGGCGAGGCAACATCTCGGTGGGAATTCGGCAATTGCCTGATGACAACTCGCCCTTCTATCCGTGGATGAACGCCCCACCGGGGACGCAGCAGGAATTAGACCTGTTTCTGCTGGTGGAGGATCGCCAGGCAACCACAGTGCTCGATTCCGTTCTGCCTTACACGCATCGTGACCGGTTCGTCCCTTTGGAGGGATGTACGACATTCGCGCCCCACTGGCATTACGCATTTACGGTTCAGGCTATGGACCATCGCTCTGACAGTGGCTATGACTGGACCCCACCATTCAAGCCGGTACTGAAGGAGATGGGGGTAAACATAGCGATGCTCATGGACTTCCACGGCGACGGGCATCCCGCCGACACCGGCGAGATCCGCCTTCGGGAGTTGCAGGCGTACTTCGATGCCTGCCGAGCGCAATCGGACGCCAACTTCCTGCTGATTCCGAGCGAAGAGATGAGCACTTATCTGGGGGGGCACTGGGGAATTGTTTTTCCAAAACCGGTCTACTGGTTCACGAAGCGCAACCCGGGAGAGCCCTTTCGATCCACGGATCCCAAATACGGGACGATCTATCGCGTGGGCAACGCAGAAGATGCGATCGCGCTGCTTCGCGCGGAGAATGGCTACATGTATCAGACCCATCCGCGAACAAAGGGTTCAACCGGGTTTCCGGATCAGATTAAAGACAGCGAGCAACTAAAAAGCTCCTTCCACCTGGGTGCGGGATGGAAGGCCATGAATACGGATCTTTCCTCGCCCCGCCTCGGCGATCGGGCCTTCAAGACGCTAGACGATCTGAATAACTGGGGCCTGCACAAGCGCCTGATCGGCGAGGTGGATGTATTCCAACTGGATGCAACCCACGAACTCTACGGTCACATGAACGTGAATTATCTGCGGATACCGGCTGTACCTTCTTTCGACCGTTGGGCGGACGCGCTGGCGGCCTTAGCAAAAGGCGATTATTTCACGACGACAGGTGAGGTTCTTCTGCAGCGCACCGACCTTCTACCGAATGCCGACCAGATCACGGCAAAGGTCGTCGCCACCTGGACGTTCCCGCTGCGGATGGCGGAGATTGTTTGGGGAGATGGACGGGATACACATCGCCAGATAATTCCGCTGACGGACACCAAGGAATTCGACCAACGCGAGTTTACCTGGCAGGTGCGTGCTCCGGAGTGGAGGTGGGCGCGTTTGGCGTTATGGGACATTGCCGGCAACGGCGTTTTCACTACCCCCATCTGGAGGAACTGACGATCCGCCGTCTGAGCCCTCCTGGGTGCAGCAGCAGGAAAACGGCCTGGGGTCACTCTTTAGCCGACCCGCCAGGAGACACTCGAAAATGTAGTCTTTCCGGTCGCGTCGAAATGAGGAGCCGGTAATCGAACGCAAACGATGCGTTGCTCCTGATTAATCCGCCGCAAATGCGCGGACGCCTCAATTATCGAGGCGGCCGTGAGTGGACCGATTGAACGGTGGAAAACGTCGACCAGTTAGCACCACCTTACAATTTTGTAATCTTTTAGTCTCCCTCTCATACGTTTGTAATCGTCGTTGTGCAATACCGTCCGCGCCGAGGGCCGGCCTCCCGCCGTCGATAAACGCGACGGGCGGACAAGGCCGGGACTGCATATTCGTTGACCGCCTCAGATCATCGGACGAACAGACGGTGGGGTGCGTGGAGCGGACCTCTCGTAACAGAATATTCACCCTCCGTTCATCTCCGCCTACCGAACCTGATGGTAGCTTCCAGACCTATGGGACGCTCACGTCAACTCACGTATTTCGTACTCTTCCTTTGTCTGTCTTCGATCGCATTGCGAGCCCAGGTGGACCGCACGGCCATCACGGGAATGGTCACCGACCAACAGGGTACCCGGGTCCCCCTAACCAAAGTACGCGCCACCGAAAGGGCAACAGGTTTCGAGCGAGAGACCTTGTCAACCTCCGAGGGCACTTATGACTTGCCTGGTCTCCCGCCTGGCATTTATTCGGTCCAGTTTCTCAAAGCCGGTTTCTCGGCTTTCACCACGGAGGGAGTGGAACAATTGGTCGGACAAACCAGGAGGTTGGACGTCCGCCTGGAGCTGACGCAGGAGAAAGCGCAGACAACCGTCACGGAACCCCTGGTGCAACTCGACGAAGTTGACGCAACGGTGGGCGTCGCGATAGAGCGCGCGCAGGTTAACGATTTGCCGATCAACGGACGGAACTGGGCGACCTTGACCGCGCTCGCGCCGGGCGCCATCAACAACGGCGCGGGCGATCAAAGAACCATTCGCTTCGCGGGGCATGGATTGGACGATAACAATCTCACGCTCGACGGGGTCGATGCGACCGCTGTTTACAATCAGGAACAGAGGGAGTACATGCGCCTGAACATTCCTCTGGATTCTATCGAGGAATTCCAGGTACAATCACAGAATTTCGGTGCGGACGCGCAGAACGGTACAGCGGGCGGGCAGGTATCCGTAGTTTCACCCTCTGGCACGAATACTCTGCACGGACAGCTCTTCGATTATTTCCGGAATGACGCCCTCGACGCGCGTTCGCCGTTCGACGGAGCTTCTCCCGATCCTTTTCTACTGAACCAGTTCGGGGGCGCGCTGGGAGGGCCCATCGTACACAGCAAGAGTTTCTTCTACGCCGACTCCGAGGGTCTGCGGCAGAGACTGGACGGCACCCAGATTGGGCTGGTGCCAAGCCCAACCTTTAGCGCGCAAACGGCGCTGGCTTCGCCCGCTCTGATTCCAACCTTGCAGGCCTATCCCGCGGGCACTGCGCCGACTTCCAATTCGAGCGTATGGCAGTATGACGCGCAAGGTAGACAAGTGAACAACGAAGATTCCGGGATGATTCGGATCGATCATTATTTTTCCGGCCGTACAACGGCATTTATTCGCTTTAATGCCGACGAGGCAGTCCAGTCAATCCCCACCGGCCAACTTACAGCCAAGGCGCTGACCGACACCAAATTCAAGAACGGCGTGGTTGAGCTCTCGCACGTTTTTAGTCCATCGCTGATCAACGAGGTGAAGTTCGGCGTCAATCAAACGATCTATCACACAGCGAATCTTTCGCCGGTTCCGCTCGGTGTCGCTGTCTCCGGTTTCAGCTCATTGACCGGATATTCAACGACTGACTATCCGTCGAAAACTTTTGATCTCATCGACGATTTGGCCTGGGAGAAAGGCAGACATCTTCTCAAGTTCGGGGTTGAAACCCGATGGATTCAGCTCAACCAGGGTACTTCCGAAAGTGGGACACTGACCTACACCTCGACGGCCAATTTCCTGGACAACAGCATGGGTTCCGCCTCCTATACCGCGATTCTTCCTCTCGTGCGGCAGCGTAAGACTCAATACTTTGGCTATGCGCAGGACGAATGGAAAGCGACTTCCCATCTGACTATCACGGCCGGAATCCGCTACAACGTTTTTAACGCTCTGCATGCCATCGATGACAACGCCGTTCCGTTCGATTTCGGCACTTGCGGCGGGTACTGCCCACGTACCGATTCCTTCTTTCATCCCCGCTACAACGATTTCGACCCCCGTCTCGGCATTGCGTGGGCACATGGCGATACGGTTCTGCGAGCAGGAGGCGGCATTTACCACACGGACGGCCAGGAAGACGACCAGAATCTTCCAATCTCGAATACGGTCGACCGCTACGCCTTCAGTAATACAAAGTTCCCTGCACTTTCCTTTCCTTTGACCCCGTTCCTGCAGTACGCGGAGGCCGGAGGCCTGGGC
>Ga0302326_10005161_pt1 | contig 29866 bp, 22 predicted proteins | sample Palsa_T0_3_FD_202264 | JGI IMG/M metagenome (GOLD analysis project Ga0302326, IMG submission 202264) | Peat permafrost microbial communities from Stordalen Mire near Abisko, Sweden - Palsa_T0_3 | ecosystem: Environmental > Terrestrial > Soil > Palsa > Peat permafrost | place: Sweden: Abisko... | reverse complement strand
TGAGATGACCGTCGTTTTTGGCCAGATCGTTGCCTTCCTGCTTCTGAATGCGATTTCCGCTCCGCTGCAATTGAGCTTGCTGCTGCGGGGTCAGTTTCCCGCTGCTCTCTCCTTGCGCAATGCGGTTCTGCTGGTTGGTTTCGCGGCCATTGACTTCGTTGACCCGCGGATGGCCGGGATCGCTGACTCCGGCGCCGGCTTCTTGTGTGGCGGCCAGGCGCTGTTCAGCATCCGGGTGATTCTGCGCGAATTTCTGCGCAACGGCCGGATGGTTCTTCAGAAAGGTCTCTTTCTGCTCAGGAGTCATCTGGCTCCACTTGCCCGTGCCCGTGCCGGTTGTGCTCGGGGTGGTGGTGCCTTGCGTCGTGCTGGGCGTCGTGCTCGACGTCGTGCTCGGCGTCGTGCTCGATGACGTGCTGGGCGTGGTTCCCGATGAAGTGCCTGTCGAACCGCCCGACGAGCCGCCGGTCGAACCGCTCGAAGACGTGCTTGGCGAATTGGACGATGAATCGTTGGATGAGTCGTTCGATGACGTGTCAGCGTTTGCTTCCTGCTGATGTTGCGCCAGCCAGGCCGCAATTTTCGGATGGTTTTTCAGAAAGGTCTCTTTCTGCTCGGGAGTCATTTGCTTCCATTTCGCCTTCCACTCGCCGCTGCCAAGGCCACCGGTAGGGGTGGTTTCGGCCCACGCGGAGACCGAAGCAAAGAGGACGATGCTCGTGAGGATTTGTATTTTGGTAATGAGTTTCATAATTTGTGTTGTAGGAACTTACTTAAGACGAATGAACAAACAGCAGTTCCCGTACACAAGTTGCGAGAAATTATTGAAATGATGGATATTATCGGTATTTGATGGCTGCTGCCTCGCAAACCCGCCTCCTCAACAGAACTCGTGAACGCACCCTGTCGCGCCCTTGGGTTTTCGAGAACACGCGCGAGGTAGACGCGGATTTCGGGGGGGGGCTGCACGGTGGCCCAACCACTGCCACCTCCAGGCGGGGTCGAGGGAGAAAACCGCGCTTTTCCGGTTCTTTAGCGGTGCCGCGGCCGTCAGGCGGCCTCGAGCAACTCTGGAAACCGGTTCCGATAGCGCAACCGCACGATCAATCCTGCCTTGCGCAGATTGGGATCATCCGACCGCAAGTAATGGTGCTTCTTGGTTCGCGTCATCACGACGATCCGCCCGTCGCGGAGCACGTTTTCGACGGTCCAGAACTTGTCGACAAAATAGCTGTAAGTGTCGCCCTGCCCGGCGGGACGGACGGCATACGCGCGGGGCCCCGGCCTCGTCGACACCTTTTGCTTCCGATAGACGATGGCGTCGCCGACCTGGACATTCATGCGCGCCGCGGTGCGGATCGTCGGTAGGAAATCGTGGGCCACCAGCAGAGCAAAAAAGAGCGTGGACCCGATCGCTGAGAAGAGTACCAAAAGCGTAACCACGCCAATTGCTTAGCACGAACCATGCCGGTTGTAAAACCCATATTTTACCAATCAAGATGTCTTGCGGTTTGGCGCGCGGTTTGAAAAGCTCCGCGGCACTTATGCGTGCCGAAAAGCTGGCCGGCGCAATGGCCGCCCGGATTCTGAGTGTTTCCGTGATCTTCATGGGCCTCCATGCCTCGGCGCGCACCGACCCCGCAAGTCTCGCCGAAACCAAATTGGCGGCGGGCGACGAACTTTCCGGTCGCGGGCAATTCCAGGACGCCATCGCGCGCTGGCAGGAAGCCGAGCGCGCCTTCGCGAAGGCAAAAGACGCGGGCGGCGAGGTTCGCGCACTCCTGCGGCAGGCGTCGGCCTGCCAATCGCTCGGCCAGCACCGCCTCGCGCTGGTCGCCTTGAACACCGCCGATACCCTGGCCGCCGCCTCAAAAGACGAGCGCGCCATCGCGGAAGCAAAGGCGGCGCGCGGAGCCCTGGACATTTTTGCCCGGGAGGCCGAGCAGGCGGAACCGCTCCTGCGCGAGAGCCTGAAAGCGGCGCGGGCCGCGCGGGACACCGCGCTCGCGGCGACGGTGCAAAACGATCTCGGCATCCTGCTCACGGCACAAGGCCGCACCAAGGAAGCGCTCGCCGCCTTCGAAGAAGCAATCCGCGATGGCGATGCGGAGCTGGCCGCAAAGGCCAGGAAAAACATGGCGGATACCGCGCTCATCACGCTCGACTACGCGGGCGCGCAACAATTCGCCGGGCAGGCCGTGAAAGCGGCGTCCGCGCTGCCGGACGGGCACGAAAAGGCGTTTTTGCTCATCGGCCTGGCGCAACTGCTCCAGCAAATCTTTGTCGACGCGCCCCAGCACCCCAACGCCCTGCGCGCACAAGCTTTCCGGCTGGACCAGGAGGCGGCGAAGATCGCGGAAAACTCCGGCGATTTGCGCGCGCTGGCCTTCGCGCTTGGCGGCCAGGGGGCGCTCTACGAATTTGAAAAACGCTACCCCGAAGCCCTCGCGCTCACCCGCCGCGCCGTTTTTACCGCACAACAGGGGCAATCACCCGATGCCTTGTACCGCTGGGAGTGGCAGACCGGACGGGTGCTGGCGAAGCAAGGCGAGCGCGACGCCGCGATCCAGGCCTACCGCCGGACGATCGTGACGCTTCAATCCATCCGCAACGACATCGCCATTCGTCACGGCAATCTCAACGCGCACTCGTCGTTCCGCGACGCGGTCGGTGCGATCTATTTCGAGCTCTCCGACCTGCTGCTCCAGACCGCCGATGGCGCCAAAGACGACGCCGAAGTGCAAAAGCTGCTCCACGAGGCCCGCGATACCGCCGAACTCCTGAAGGCGGCGGAACTGGAGGATTATTTTCAGGACGATTGCGTGAACCTGCTCAAGTCGAAGATCAAGAAGGTGGAGAATCTCTCGCCGACCGCGGCGGTGATCTACATCATCCCGTTGCCCACCCGCACGGAGACGCTGGTCAGCCTGTCCTCGGGCAGAATCGAGCGTTTCAAAGTGGACGTGGCGGATGACAAATTGACGGAGACCGTGCGGCTTTTCCGGTTGAACCTCGAAGACCGGAGCACGGACAGTTATCTCGAACAGGCGCAGCAGCTTTACACCTGGCTGATCAAGCCGTTGGAACCGCTCATGGAAAAGGCCCGGCTCGACACGATGGTCTTCGTCCCCGACGGCGCGATGCGCACCATCCCCATGTCGGCGCTGCACGATGGCGAAAAGTTTCTCATCGAAAAATACGCCGTCGCGGTCACGCCGGGGCTCGAGTTGATGGAAGTGAAGCCAGCGGAGCGCGTGCTGCCGCACGTGATGATCCGCGGGCTTTCCGAAGCGCGGGAAGGATTCCCGGCGCTGTTGCACGTGCCGGCGGAAGTCGAGGAAATCCAAAAGATTTATGCCAAAAGCGACGCGCTGATGAATGAAGGTTTCAAGCGCGCCGCCACGGGCGAGAAGCTGCGCCAGGAACCGTTTACCATTGTCCATCTCGCCTCCCACGGCCACATCGACAACGACGTGCGCAAAAGCTTCGTGCTCACGTTCGACGAGCACCTGACCCTCGACGATCTCGAAAGCTTCATCCGGCCCGGCCAATTGCGCGATCATCCGCTCGATTTGCTCACGCTCAGCGCCTGCCAGACGGCGGCGGGCGACGACCGCGCCGCCCTGGGCCTGGCCGGTGTCGCCGTCAAAGCCGGCGCACGCAGCGCCTTCGCCACGTTGTGGTCGGTCAACGACGTGGCCTCGACGGAACTCGTCGGCGATTTTTACACCGAACTGACCACGCACCCGCAATTGAGCAAGGCGCAAGCGCTGCAAGCCGCGCAAAAGAAACTGCTCGTGCAGTACCGCTACGCCCACCCGTGCTACTGGGCGCCATATCTCATTATCGGCAACTGGTTGTGAAAGCTCTTCGCAAGGCGCTGCGGTGGCCGCCGTTGGGTGGCGCCCTCGTCTGCCTCTTGACTCTGGGCGCTCTTCTTGGCTTGCGTTCTGTCGGGCCACCCGGTCCCGGGCGCGAGGGTCCTCTTTGGCATACTCTTTCCCGGGTAAACATCGTCTTGCAACGGGCCGAATTAATGTTCTACGACCGCGCCGTATCCTGGCGCGCCCGGCATCAGCCCGCCCCCGACTCGCACATCGTGATCTGCGGAATGACCGAGGAAGACCTGGTCAAATACGGGCACCCGCTGGACGACGCAAAGCTCGCCACATTGCTCGAGACGATCACCGACGCGGGCCCGTGTGTGGTGGGGGTCGACCTCTTTCGCGATCTCCCGGAGCCGCGCTCCGGCGAGTTCTATCCCAAACTCGAGCAGATCCTGCGCACGCGCGAGAATATCATCGCGATAGAGCGCATCCCCGACATCAAGCCGCCACCGGCGCTTGTGGATCAACCAGACCGCTTCGCGCCGAACAACCTGTCGAGCGATAAACAGTTCGACGGTATTTGTCGAGGCGCCACCCTTTTTTTCGAGGGTGGCATGGCCGAACCGCGGGAGAGCTTTGCGCTGGCGCTCACACACTTTTATCTCGACGCTCACCGCGTAGAAGCGTCCATGGTCGATGTGCCCTGGAGCTCAAGTTCGCTCCTTCGGCTCGGCAGGACCATCTTTCCGCGCCTGACACCCAACGCCGGCGCCTATTCCGGACTGACGATCCAGGATTACGAAATCCTCATCGACTACCGTGCACCCCAGCATCTCGAGTTTGGACCGGGCCGATCCGATTTGAAATACCGCGCAGTCACTTTCGGCGACATCCTGGAAAAACGCCTGCCCGCGGGCACGCTAAAGGACGCTATCGTCATCGTCGGCGTCACGACGCCGACCGTGAAGGATTCCATCGCCACACCCGTGAATGACCATCTCCGTGGCGCGGAGATCCATGCGGTGATCGTGAATCAACTTCTCCGCGCGGCCTTGGATGGCGAACCCCCGACGAGTTGGTGGCCCGAACCGGCAACGATCGCCTGGATCGGGCTCTGCACTTTCCTGGGCGGCGCCCTCGGGCTGGTCCTCCGCTCGCCCTGGAAGCTCGCCCCCGGCCTGGCCCTGCTTCTGGGGGCGATCCTTTTCGCCGGTTGGGAAGCTTTGCTCCATGCGCTTTGGATTCCCACCACCACGCCCGCGCTGGGGGCGTTTGCCGCGGCCACCTTTGTCACTTCCCTGGTCGTCTTCCTGGAACATTCGGAACGCCGGGTCATGCGCACGCTCTTTTCCCGGCACGTCTCGAAGGAGGTCCTCGACCTCCTCTGGGCCGAGCGCGACCAGCTTCTCGATGGCGGCCGGCTCAAGCCGCAGCGGGTCGTCGCCACTGTGCTCTTTACAGACCTCAAAGATTATACTATGATCGCCGAGGAGATGGATCCGCCGGAACTCATGAATTGGGTGAATGAATACATGAACCGTATCGCACCGCTGGTGGAAGTGCACGGGGGCTTCGTCAATGCGTACGGGGGCGACGCGATCATGGCCGTCTTTGGCGCACCGGTCCCGCACACGAGTGAGCCGGACATCGACCGGGATGCGACCCGCGCGGTCGAGTGCGCACTGGCCATGCGGGAGGCATTGAAAGCCCTCAACGCCGGCTGGGCCGAACGCGCCATGCCGACGGTCTCGATGCGCGTCGGCATCTATACCGGCCCCGTGGTGACCGGCCAAATCGGAAGCATCGAGCGGATGGAGTACACCGCGCTCGGTGACACCACCAACACCGCGGCCCGTCTCCAAACCCTCGGCCGCGAGCGGCCCTACGACGAGACGACGGCTCCCTGCACCATCCTCATCGGAGACTCGACCTGGCAGCGGCTGCAGGGCCGCTTTACCGCAACTCTGGTCGGATCCATGCGCTTAAAAGGGAAATCTAGAGAAGTCATCGTTCACAGCATTCTTTCCGCGACCCAATCCACTTCACCCGTATGAAACTCATTCCTAGCATAGTCACCTTGATTCTTCTCGCCGCGTTCACGCAAGCGCAAACGCCCGCTCCGCCGGCCGGCAGCACGCCCAACCCCACGCCTGCTCAGGCACCACCCGGCGCCGCAAAAACCGGCGCCAGTGCCACCACGACCAGGCATAGGATCGCCTACAACCCACCAAAGGACGTCTTGGGCGGCACCCGCGTTGATGGGCTCGATGGGGGCTCGCGTGGCGGCGGCGTGAAACTGCCTTCGCTCTACGTCCTCGCGCCAAACCACACCGCCCTCACCACTCAGGCGCAACCCTCCCTCTTCTGGTACCAAAGCGGTCCGGCCACCACCCGTTTTGAACTCACGGTCGTCGAACCGAAGAACCCCAAGCCCTTGCTCAAAGTCGGAGCCGACAAAGCCGATCAGCCGGGCATTCACCGGCTCCCGCTCGGCAAATACAACGTCACTCTGGCGCCGGGGGTCCTCTACAAATGGACCATCGCCCTGGTCCCCGATCCGGCCAATCGCTCACAAGACGTCATCGCCAGCGGCACCATCCAGCGCACCGCGCCGGATGCGGAGTTCACCGCCGCCCTGGCCACGGCCGAAGGCCCGGATAAAGCCGCCCTCTACGCCGGCAAAGGCTTTTGGTACGATGCCCTGGAAGCAGTCACCAACGAAATTAACGCTGCGCCCAAGGACAAGGATCTCCGCCTCCAGCGCGCCACCCTCCTCGACCAGGCCGGCCTCAAAGACGCCGCAGCCTCTGAGCGGAAGTAGGATTTAACAAACACTATCCCACCATCGAAAGCGCGCTTTCACGGCGTTTTTGTCGCGCCCGCAAAAAAGGGAAAAGAACGCCTCGCCACCGGATCAGCGCGCTGATCAACCACCCTATGAAATCCCTCCCCGGCATCGTCACCGTCGTGCTGCTCATCGCGTCGGCGCAGGCTCAGACGCCAGCGCCGTCACCGAAGAATACCCCGAGCCCCACGCCGACCGAAGTGGCTCGCAAGCACAGCTCTCTCAAATACATCCCGCCGAAGAACACCGTGGCCGGCACGCGGCGCGTGATCGACGCCGGCACGCGCGGTTGGAGCGCGAATCTCCCTTCGCTGTATGTGCTCGCACCCGATCACACCGGTCTTACCACCCGCGCCCAGCCCACCCTTTTCTGGTACCAAAGCGGCCCCGCCACTACGCCGATTGAACTTACGCTCATCGAGCCGGGCAAGCCAGGGTGGATATTGCGCGTTGGCGCCGACATCGCCAACCAGCCGGGCATTCACCGGTTTTCCCTCGAAAAACACAATATCACCCTGGCGCCGGGGATCCTCTACAAATGGACCATCGCCCTGGTCCCCAATCGCGCCAACCGTTCCCAGGATGTCATCGCCAGCGATACCATCCAGCGCGTCGAACCCGACGCGCAGCTGACGGCCACCCTAGCCGGCTGTAAAGGTCTGGACAAAGCCGCGAATTACGCCGGCAAGGGCATTTGGTATGATGCCCTGGAAGCCGTCACCAACGAGATCGATGCCGCGCCGAAGAACAAGGAAATCCGCCTCGAACGCGCCGCCCTCCTCGAACAGGTGGGTCTCAAGGAGGCCGCGGCTTCCGAGCGGAAGTAGCGGCGGGCTTGGAAGTAGCACAACCGTCCCGGTCGTGCCCCCAACATCCCTGACTTCCTCCTCCGTTGCGCGTGAAAGGTGCGCTTCGGGGAGCACTTCTGTTACGGTAAAACCATACCGAGTTTCCCGTGTAAGGTATTTATTCAGAAGCTCTATCTAGAGTCTGTATCAAGCTGGGAGCCCCTATCAGTCTGTCGAAAAACTGCGCGTAGCGCGGCAGGATGGTCCCGCAGTCGCGGGACCGCCGCTCCTGTGTAGCGCCGCCACGAGGACGCCGACAGCGCGACGTTATCTTGCCTTACCTTCCCACAATCCGCTTCAACTGGATCACAAACCGGTGGATCGCCGCGAAATAGGAGTGGCACGGCTGAAAACCCGGCCTGGCGGGGTCCATGTCGTAGAGCGCCTGCTTGTCGAGGTCCACGGACACCCCGATGCCCACCAACTTCCACACGCCGTCCAGTTTCTCAAACAATCCGCAGCCCGAATCGCCGACGGTAATCTGCCCCGTCGTGGGGCCCGCCGCGAGATCGAATGTCGTCTGGATGCACCGGACGTGGTTCTCCCGATCGAAGTGATATTTCGCCGCCGTGGTGCTCGTTGCCCAGCGTTTCAGCCGCGAGCGATCGTCGCCCCAGTTCCAGCCTTGATTGGGCACCCGCGAACCCTTGCCCACTCCGTAGCCGATCATCACGCAAGGCTTGTCGAATTCCGCTTCCGTCACACCGATCATTGGCAACTTCGGCAACCCTGGGTCCGTCGCGATCCGAAACACCCGGAGATCGGTGCCCGCGAGCGCGACCGGCCTGAAGGTTTCGTCCGTCGTGTAATTCGTCCCGTTCAGGTGGACCACACTGATGTCGTTGTGCATGTGGTTGGCCGTGAGCACGTACCGGTTGCCCAGATAAACGCCGGTCCCTCGCGGCCCGAATTTGTTTTCCAGCCGGGCCACATAATTCCACGGCGCCCCATCCGGCGGTGGCGCCAGGCACCGCGTTTCATCGGGATTGACGACAATGATGGCAGGCGCAGGCCGCACGAGGACGACCGTGGCGGCGATGAAGGAAAGAAGAACGGGGAGTCTCACGAGACCGAATCTGTCCTCCCTTCACTCCTTCTTCTCGGTAATCCGCAGATAGTACCCATCAAAAGAAATTGGGGGAGGTTTTCATGATTCTTGGGTGATTACCCCAACCGTGTCCCGCACTTCCCCACAAACGTCGAGCAAAGAATGCGGCGGGGCAGAGCCGTCTTCACACCCGCGTTGCAGGAACGGCCGCCAGCCGCCCTGAAACTCCCGGTCCGAGCCCGCGGCCGCGCCCAAGAACAAGGACAGCCCACTCCTCCCAAGCCCATCCCTAGCTTCAGCGCAGAAACATCCCTGTTCCAAAATCCCACGACCCTTCAAAAATTCTCAAAATCGACGTTTGACAGAAAACCCGATTTCGTATCAACCTCCGATCAACGCTGTTTTCGTTCCCCCCGATGCCGGCGAATAAAGAATCCGTAAAAATGAACAAAATTGTCACATCAGGTTTAATCATCGTCATCGCATCTGCGCTCGGCGTGTATTGCAGCACGGCTGCGGTCCAATGCGGCTCGTCCACCGACACTTTTCACATCGGCATGAAGATAGGTTCGAGCGGGCCCGATGTCAGGAACTGGCAGTGCTTCCTTCAGGCGAAAGGTTTTGGCCTGACAGAGGACAACTCGGACCACGTTCGGCACGATACTGCCCACCACCCGTACCCGAGACCCGATGGCAAGTTTGATGGGGAGACCGCCGAAGCAACGATGCGATTCCAAGCGTCGACTAGTTATTCAAAGCACCCGATTGCCGTCACGGGAACAGTCACCTTCGCCACGTATTGGAAAGCGGTCAGGGCAGGCATGCCAAAATACCCGACTGTGCGCCCGTCCAATCTGGGGCCGCTTCATTTTGCTGCGGTCGCCGTAAATCAGTTCCGCGTTCCGATGGCGCAGGGCTGCGCCGACAGCGCCAGCCCTGTGTGGGCCGACGTAGCGTATTGGCAGACCTATCTCGTGAACATGGGGTATCTACCCCAAACCGGTTTTCCTACCGGCACATTTGGCAGCACCACCCAGATGGCGACCGAAAACTTCCAGTCGGATTACGGCGTGACTGGGGATGTGAGTGGAACGGTCGGTACTAACACGTTCAATAAGGCGGAAAGTAACGGGATGCCGACGTACACCAAAGTTCCAGGCAGCACTTGCAATTAAGGATGCCATTAATTTCGTCGCAACCTCAAAAAAGGTGTTTGTCCCCGGACACCGGAAAACAAAAGAAATCCCAAAAAAAATGAACAAAATTGTCCAGCTCGGTTTTATCATCGTTGTTGCGTCTATGCTCAATGCGTGTTGCAGCACGGCCCCAGTCGCAAATTGTGGCTCGGCCACGGATACTTTCCGTATTGGCCTGCATTATAGTAACCCCCAATACCCAAGCTGCCTGGGGCCGAGTTCCCATGGCCCGGATGTCGCGAACTGGCAACGTTTCCTTCAGGCGAAAGGCTTTGGCCTGACAGAGGACAACTCCGACCGCGTTAGGCACGATACTACCGATCACCCGTACCCGGGGGGAAAGGACGCGATTTTTGATAGGGAGACCGAAGAAGCAACAATGCGATTCCAAGCGTCGAGATGTTATGGAAAACACCAGATCGCCATCACTGGGACGGTTAATTCAGCCACATTCAAAAAGGCTGTCAGGGCAGGCCTGCCAAACTATGCGGTTGTGATCCCCCATGAGGTAATGGTGCCGCGCACCCCCGGCGTGTTCCGCTACCCGATGGAGTCTGGCTGCACGAACGTCTCTGGCACGTGGGATGATGTTGGCTATTGGCAGAGTTTTCTCGTTTCGGTGGGGGAACTAACTATGAATCCAATTACCGGCACATTTGGCAGTACCACCCAAATAGCGACCGAGAACTTCCAGTCGGACTACGGCGTGGTGATTGGGGGCGCAAACGGGGACGTAAGTGGGGTGGTCGGTAAGAACACGTTCAATATGGCGGTACAATGGGGAATGCACGCGTACTCGACGAGCGGTGATCCGATTAGCCCGCCTTGCAATTAAATCTGCTTGACATTTATTCTACTGCCTCGTCGGAACCATCCTGATTTTCGGCCCCCTCCCCGAGCGGCGCCGAGCCTGACTTGCCTCCTTCCAACCGGGACTATTTGACTTCGCCGTTCCGGCCGTGCATTGGAGGCCCATTGAGGCGACGTTCGGCGGGCTCGGCGCAGGCGCGCGCCCTGCCTCGGACCCGCATTGTGACCTTGACGGCGTAAACCTACGAGTGCTAAGCACATCGACCATGTCGCTGGCGTTGGCACTTCGAAACTCCTTGGTTCGGCTGTCATTGCTCGTCGGCTGGTCATGCCTGTTGCGATGCGCCAGTGCGAAGGGCGCAGCAGCCACCCATGGCGTTTCTGGCGCAACCACCTCGTTGCCGGGAGCAAACCAACTGCTGCCGGCCAGCGCAAACGAGCCGCCAGGCGGGAATTCCCCCGCGAATTCCCCGAAGGCCATTACGACGGGATCAAGCACCGCAGGCAGAGGCGCGGGGCCCGTCAAACCGGGCACTCTAAATCCCCTTCCCTCGTCAACTGGGGGCAAGGTCACGGCCAACATCGGCGGAAATAGCACCCTCACGTCGGCGCCGGTAAGCGCCTTTGGCTTTCTCCCGGCGAAAACTGCGGCGGTTTCCGCGCCGCAGATCTCTGCGACGACGACCGCATCCACTCCGAAAACAACGTCTGCTTCGACGACACTCTCCGCCGCGCCTACGATTTTCACTCCGGCGGTGACCTCCACCCGTGCGGTAACCTCCACTGCGACGACGGCCTCCCCCGTGACACCGGCCTCTGCTCCACCAGCGACTTCGGCTCAGCCGACGTCGTCCACGGTGACGCCGGCCTCGGCTCCGACTACGACCGCCAATCCACCGGCGAATTCCGTCGTGACAGCTTCCGGGATCACGCTGGTAGCCGCTCCGGCGATCGTCCGGACCAAAGTCGATCCACCGGCGGACGTGATTCTGGACACCAGCCTGGGCCAATCAGGCAAGATCGTCATCACCACGAACTCCAACGGAGTGAATGATTACGCCATGGACCAGACCGCGGGATTGCTGGTCAGCACCAACCTGTTTTTCAGCTTTTTGCAATTCAGCCTCGCAACTGGCGAATCGGCAACTTTCAACGGGCCGTCCACAGTGCAAAACGTCATTGCCCGCGTTACCGGCGGCAACCCCTCCACCATCGACGGAGCGATCAACGTCAACATCCCCGGGGCCAATTTTTTCCTCATGAATCCGGCGGGCGTCATCTTCACTGCGAATGCGACCCTCGGCCTCGCCCCGGGGTCGTTTATGGGATCGCTTACGGTGACCACGGCGGATTATCTGAAACTGGCCGATGGAAAGCGATTCACCGCCCTTCCCAGCGCCTACGACACCTCGCTCAGCACTGCCGCGGTGAGTGCCTTTGGTTTCCTACCGGGCAAACCGGGGCCGCCATCCCCAATCACTTTCTCCGGCAGCATTCTCACGACGCTTCAAGGAATGAACATTATTGTCGTCGGTGGAAACGAGACCATCGAGGACGGAGCGGCGCTTTCCGCTCCCGCGGGACAGTTCATTTTGGTCAGCGTGGCAGGGCCTGGAGAAGTCCCGGCCATCCCTGCCGTCCTGACGGCAACACCGCTCACGTCGCTGCCTGCCTTGGGAACGATCAACATCCAGAACCTTGCCGAAGTTTCCGTCGGAGCGTCGGGGACGAGTGAATCCGGCCACATCGAAATCGACGCCGCGACGGTCAACTTATCCAACACCGGCGTCATCGATGCCACGATGCTCGATATTCCCAGCGGATCGGGAAACACCGCGAGCAGCATTCTCGTGCGCTGCCAAACTCTGCTCCTCAACGACTCGGGCCAGATTTTGGCGCAAGCCGACGGATTTGGCATGGCCGGCACCATTAATATCCAGGCACAGAGCGTCTCTTTGCTGGATGTCAGCGAGATCGATACGATCAACGTTGGTCAGTCAGTCGGCGGCAGCATCAGCGTCGCGGCAAATACCCTGAACATCGTGGGATCATCGATTGTAACTTCGGCGAATGGCTCCGGGGCCGCCGGAAATATCAATGTCACGGCCAACAACATTTCGATCGCCGGCAGTTCCAGCTTCCAGGCATCGGGGATTCTCGCGGAGAGCGGATTCACGGGGTCGGGTGGCCAAGTCTACACCGGCCGCAGCGGCGACATCAATGTCACCACGCAACAACTGACGCTCACGGGCGGCGGAGAGATTTCCACCACGACGTTTGGCCCCGGCCAGGGCGGCAACGTTTCGGTGGCCGCTACTAACATCAACATCTCCGGATACAGCAGCTTCACCCTTGCCCCGAACACCTATGTTTTCCAGTCGGGCATTCTGGCGAGTTCCCAGTTGCCGGGAAATCAAGGCGCCGGCGGCCAGGGCGGCGATGTCACGATCTCCACGAACAGCCTCAGTATTTCGAATAATGGCCTGATTACCGCCAGCACGGTTGGATCCGGCGGCAGCGGAGATGTGACGATTAATGCCGGCTCCGGTGCCATCGCGCTCGACGGGACCGGCGCGACGCTGCCGACAGGGATCGCCGCGACCACCAGTTATCAGACCGGAGGAAAGGGCGGCGATATTGCCATCACCGCAGGCTCGCTCCAGGTCCTCGGCGGCGCCGAGGTCACCGCCGCCACGGCGGGAACGGGAGCTGGCGGAAATATCTATGTCACCGGCGGCAATTTGCTGGTTTCCGGAGCCGGTTCGATCATTAGCGCACAAACCACCGGAACCCAAGGCGGGGCCGGGGGCGGTCTCCGGTTCAATGTCGTCTCGGTGTCGGTGATGGATGGCGGACAGATTTCCGCATCCACGCAGGGCTCGGGCGAGGGAGGATCGATCACCATCAGCGCGAATCAAGTGACCGTCGATGGCAGCGGAGCGTCCATTGTCGCGGACACGTCCGGCATGAATGCAATGGTGACCAACGGCCCAAGCATCAACAACGTCACCGTGTCTCTCACCATTCAAACCACACTTGATTCCCGCCTGCAGGTCATCCTTAGCGATCCCGGCGGCTACTCCGTCGGCAACTACGTCACCCTTCTTAGCAAGGGCGACGCCACGGGCACGAATCTGTCCAACACCACCTTCAGCGATAGTGGCACTATTCCTATCACCAGTGGCACGGCGCCCTACATGGGAACCTTTCAGCCAGCAATCCCGTTGGCCGACCTCAACAGCGGCACGGCGAATGGGACCTGGGAATTGGGAGTCACGAAGACCGGCCCGGGAGCCGCGACCATCGAGGCCGCGACGCTCATGGTGAACGGACAGGAAATCGCTTCCAGCAATCTGCCCTACTCGTTTCTGCATGGCACATTTTACGTGCCCTTCACCGTGACCCTGCCAGTGACCGAAACACCGGTAAAAGCCGGCGCCGGAGGCAGCATCCAAATCAATGCCGGAACCATCAGCCTGAGCAACGGCGGAACGATCACCGCGTCGACTCACGGTGACGGCGCGGCTGGTTCACTCGCCGTCCAGGCCAATTCCATCACCATCGATGGATCGCACGCCACTTCAGACACCGGTTTCTTTGCCAGCGCGGAGGCCGGTTCGACCGGGGCCGGCGGAAGTATCTCGATTTCGGCCAAAGAGCTTCAGATCACCGGCACGGGAAACTCGGGGATTGATGGCGGGATCGTGGCCCTATCCGAGACGGTTGCGCCTGCCGGCGACATCACCGTGCAAACCGGGAATCTGCTGCTCAACGCCGACGGCGTGATCAGCAGCGCCAATCTCGGCACCGGTCCGGCCGGATCGGTCAATATCACGGCGAGCAACTCGATCACCCTGCAAAGCGGCAGCTTGATCACCGTCGTCGCGCAGGGCGCCACCGCGGGAACGATCTCCCTCACCGCGGGTCAAAACGTCGAGCTATTCGGCGGCTCGACCATCACCGCCGCAGCCGCGCTGGGCGGCGGCAACATCACGATCACCACGGGCGGTGAATTTTACCTCGATGGCAGCAGTGTCATCGCCACGGCCGGGTTGGGCGCGGGCGGTAACATCACCATCGACCCGGAGTTCATCATCCTCGACCACAGCCTGATCAGCGCCAACGCCGCGGCCGGCGCGGGCGGCAACATCCAGATTGAGGGCCAATATTTCTTCGACAATGACACCCCGATTACGGCCACGGGCACCACCGCCGGCACCGTGCAGATCACCACGCTGCCGCTCGACATCGTCAACGCCCTGGCCGACCTCCAGGGCGGGTTCATCGATCTTTCCGCAGCCCTCCAGGAAAGCTGCACCATGCGCCTCGGCGCGGATGCGAGCAGCTTCCTGGTCATTGGCCGCGGCGGGGTCGAGGATTCGCCCGACGATCCGCAGGAGGACCTGGTCGCCCGACTCAAACACAAGGTAAAGCCGAAGGCCGGCGCCCGATGAGGTTCCCTTCGCCGCAAACACGGACATGCCGGTTTGCGCTCCTCCTCGGCCTGGCAGCCGCATCGGCGCTAGCCCAGCAACCCGGCCCGGCGGCAGGAACATTGAACCCGCAGCAGCCGCCGCCTTTGCCGGCGGAGCCTTTGAAACCCGGGGAGAAGCCGGATAATTCGCTCATCCCGACCATCCCCGTTCTGCCGGGGGAATTTCCGCTGCTGCCCGGTGAATTGCCGTTGCGGCCCGCGGCGCAGGAGACGCCGCACGAACTGCCGCGCTACAAACTCCACCTCGCGGAGGACGCCATGCAGCCGGTCCTGCCACCGCTCCTCAACCCGCTGGCCGCCTCCCTGGCCACTTCGGCCAGGGTATTTGTCAAAAAGTTTGCTTTTGAGGGCAATCACGCCTTTTCCAGCGGCCAATTGGAGAAAGTAGTGGCAAGTTACGAGGGGCGGGAGATTACGAGCGAGGAACTGGAGGAAGCGCGCGTCCTCGTGACGAAGCACTATGTGGATGCCGGTTATATTACCTCGGGCGCCTTGCTGCCGGACCAGGATGTCGGAACCGGCGTCATCAAATTCGAAATCGTCGAGGGCCGGCTCCAGGAAGTCGATCTGCGCGGAAACTTCTGGTATCGAAGCTGGTGGCTGCGCCTGCAATTGCGCCGCGCGGCGGGGCAGCCCGTGAATTTCAACAGTTTGCGGATCGGCCTCCAGCTCCTGCGACAGAACCCGACCATCTCGCGCGTCAATGCGGAGTTGAAGCCCGGTGTGCAGGCCGGCGAGAGCATTCTCGATGTTTCCGTCAAGGACGAGCAGCCGTTTCGCTTCGGCTTTACCGTCGCGAACACGCGCCCGCCGAGTGTCGGCGAGGGCATCGGCGAGATCTATCTCACCGACCTGAATCTCACGGGACACAACGACCCGCTCAATCTCGAGTGGGGATTGGCGCGCTGGACCAAGGAAGGCGCCATTAATTACGTGGGATTCGACAACGTCAGCGGGACCTACGAGTTCCCGGTGTCGCCCTGGGACACGACCTTGTCGCTGCACGCGAGCAAGCTCAACACGAGCGTCATCGATGAAACCTTCGCCGCGCTGGGCATCACCAGCCAGACCACGCAGTACGGCGCCGCTCTTCATCAGCCGCTCTGCAAGACGCTGCGCGACTCGGTCGTCGTCTCGCTCGGCGCGGACTGGGAGCACAGCCAGACGTTTTTGCTCGGCGAACCGTTTACCCTGGAGCCGGGCTCGATCAATGGGGAGTCGAATATCTTTGTCACGCGGCTTGGCGTCGACTGGGTGAACCGCAGCCAGGTCCATGTGCTGGCCGTGCGTTCCGTGTTCAACCTCGGCCTCTACGCCTTCGGATCCACGGAAGCCGAGCCCGCCTCAGCCAGCGGTCCCACCTCCGGGACAGGCGGCCTGGATACCGAGGTCCCGGACAGCCGGTTTTTCTCGTGGGTCGGCCAGGCGCAATACGTGCGGCGTATTTTCGATATCCCAGCGATGCACGACAAGCCGGACATATACGGGTGGAATATGCTGCGCGAAACAACCCTCGTGCTGCGGGCCAACGTGCAGCTCTCCGACCGTCCGCTGCTGCCGTTCGAACAATTCAGCATCGGCGGCATGCAAAGCGTGCGCGGCTATCGCGAGAATCAGCTCCTGCGTGACGATGGCGTCTTCACCTCGGCCGAGGTGCGCGTTCCCGTCTGGCTCGCCAAGGATAAGACGCCCTTGGTCTCCCTGGCGCCCTTCCTTGACTTTGGCGATGGATGGAACTCGGACAAATTCAATAAGAGCTATCAGTCGATCTACAGCACCGGCGTGGGGCTGCTCGTCAATGCCACGCGGCACGCGCAGGTCACCTTCTACTGGGGACATCCGTTCGTCGATTTCCACGAGGAAAAGGTCAGCCTGCAGGACTACGGCATCCACTTCGCGGTCTCGATCAACGCCCTTTGATTCTGCTCCAGGAAGCAGGCCGGCCTCAGAAATGCCGTTTCGCGAAGGACCGGCCCGAGTGGCTTTTGAGATAGATCTCGAATTGGGCCGCCTTCGCTCGATCGTTGAATGCGATGGCTACTTGCACCTTCCATGGCCGATACTTTCCAGTGTGCGCAACTTCTCCAGCATTGTGCCGCCGGCGGCGGTCTTTCAAATCGTCAGTGAGACCGACGTAATGACGCGCGGGACTGGACTCGCTCACGAGAATGTAGACGTAGAAGAACCCTGCCGGCGCCCCTTTTGTGTCGGTTTGGGCGCAATGTTGATCAGATTCCATGTCCAAGTGCTACAAGACCCGCCCGGCTATCGCCACGCCGGATCCGGGCTAGCCCAGGTGTAATCGGCGCCACGAATGCATAATCGGCCCGGCTTGCCCGGGCGTAGTCCTCTGGACGGAGCCCGGCTTCGTACTCAGGGGCCTGGCTTGCCCGGGCGTAGTCCGCAATTCGAATGCCTGATCAGCCCGGCTTCGCTGCACTACGCCGCGGCAGGCTTCGTCCTCCGCTACGCTGCGGACGAAGCCTGGAGGCGAGGGGAGTTGAACCCCTGTCCTGATGGCTGTCGCCACGGGCTTCTACATGTTTAGCCTCGCCTTTAATTTAAATGACCGGCTGCCGACGGGCGGGCGACCAGTCCTCGAGCAGCCACGAAATCGAATTCACCTTGGGCGCGGTTGCTCCGCCCTCAGCACAGCCTGCTGTCGTCGCAGTGGCACTCAGCAGGCGTCGGTGCCACCACGTCGGGGCTAATTAAGCCGCGAGAGCGAGATCTTCGTAATCGTTCGCGTTTATTTGTTTGCCCGGGAGTTTAACGTGGCCAACCAGGCTTCCACGACATGCCGCCTGTGTCTCGAGTCAACAGTCGAAACCAGTACGCCCCCGTTGCTTTATGGGAGGCGGGAGCATACTCGGCTCGCGGGTCCGAAGCAAGAGGAGTTCTGCACCCCGGCCACCAGGGGGGTGAACATCGAACATCCCGGCTTCGTCCGCAGCGTTGCCGAGGGCGAAGACCGCCCCGGCAGACATTCAACGAGCTGACGGACCTGGGCCTGATTCTCAGAGGGCGTTGAACTGAACAAATGTCCATGAACGACCAGACGACCAAAACAACGACCAATGGTCGTTGAACGGCCAAACGACCATGCGCCTATATATAGGCGCTGGTGGTCGTGGTCGTTCTCTGCGTGCAGGGAACGTCCAGATTTTCCGCGGGACCCGTCGCCAGCCACCGCCCCTGCCGCGTGGCCGAGGTCAGCCGGCACCGGCGCCCGCGCGAACTGGCTCGGTGCGGGACTGGTGGTCCGATTTGCGCATTTTGGCGGGAATTGAACCGCCACTGGGGACGTTTCTCCTCTTCCGGTTGCTTGAGGAAAAGCCGGCGGCGCAAGATTTACAGAGGATGAGCGCCGGGGCCCGCAAGTCTCCGATTCCATTGGCATAACTGCTGCTAGCGTGGCGGCACCGTGATGTCGGTCGCCATGACCGGTTCCACTCGCAGAAATGGTCCTCTCTCCATGCTACAGCCGATAGAACTGAATCGTCCCGCGGTGCAGCGGCCGGCGGCTGATCAATCGCAGATGCCCATTCCACTCAACCACCCATCCGCGAATCATCGCCCAACGAAACTCTACCAGGTAACCCGCCAGGACCCGACTGCTTTTTGGTTGGCGCAGCCGGGTTCCAGCGGAATCCCGCTGAACCACTAGTCCATGAAAAAAATCGAAGCGATCATCAAGCCCTTCAAACTGGAAGAGGTCAAGGACGCCCTGGCGGAAATCGGGGTGGAGGGCATGACGGTGAGTGAAGTCAAAGGATTCGGCCGGCAGAAAGGGCACACGGAAATCTATCGCGGTAGTGAATATACGGTCGATTTCCTGCCCAAAATCAAGATCGAGGTCGTGGTGACCGATTCAATCGTCGAAGGGGCGGCCCACGCCATCGTCAAGGCCGCCAAGACCGGCAAGATCGGGGACGGCAAAGTCTTCGTTTCGCCGATCAGCGAGGCGGTGCGCATTCGCACGGAGGAAACCGGGGATAAAGCGGTATAGGCGGACGCGGACGGCTGGATTTTCGATTCTCGATTGCGCCATTCTCGATTGGCCGCAGCGCGTTAACCTGCGCTCCACGCACGCGCGGCCGAGGAACCGTTTGAGGACCGTTGCCGATGCGGCAAAGGCCTGCTCACACCCGTTGCGCGGTCGCCGCAGCCAATCGCGAATGGCGCAATCGAGAATCGAAAATCACCCAGGAATCACCCCAGCTTGCGCTTGAGGTTGAGATGAAAATTCCCGAGCGGGAATTCGTCCTCGTGGACCAGCGCCATCCAGCGCTTGAGGTCGGTTTCATCGTTGATCACCCGCTCGCCCTCTTTCCATTGCGAAGCCACATTCGGGCGGACATAGCGGGAGACGAGTTTGTGGCCCGCGAGCCAGAAGGCCAGCTTCGAGCAATCCGCGCCGAGCTTGTAGAGCCGCGTCAATCCCTCGCGCAAACCGTGGACGCCGTCGGCCAGTGAGTCCCAGTGGATGGCCAGCCGGTTGTCCCGCCAGAGGAGGACATCATGCTGGTGCAGGCAGGCGAAGAGTAGTTGGCCACCGAGGGCGTCGTAATTGCGAACGCGCGAGCCGGTGATCGGAAAGCGCAGGATGCGATCGAGCAGGATGGCCCAGGTCACGTAACGGGCAAACGGAAAGCCCTGGCTCGCGAGCCGCGCGGCTTCCTCGAAGCTGCGTAAATCCACGCGCAATTCCTCAAGCCCGTACATCCAGAATGGCGCCCGCTGCCGGATCATGAAGGGATCAAAGGGCAGTTCTCCCACGCTGTGGGAAGCATCGTGGATGAGGTCCCACAGGGCCACGGTGTCTTCGATCAACGGCAGGGAACCGAGCCAGAGTTCGAGTTCGGGGAAGAGAGTGAGGCCGACGGCAGCGGCGGCGCGGGAGGTGCAGGCCTGCAAGCGCCGGGCCTCGCGGTCGCAGAAAATGGTCGCGAAGTTGTTCGACGGACGGATCGCGAGGGAGACGGTCTCCGGAAAAAGAACGGCACACTCGCTGTGGTAACCCGCCGTGTAGTCCACGAAATGGCCGGGGACAAACCGCGGGTTGTGATATGCCGTGCTCTCCAGGCCGGCGAGCCAGTCCGGCCAGGGCATCCGCATGATCAGCGCCTCGAAGCGGGTATCGCTCGAGGCGTTGGGCGTGTAGAGCGGGAAGAGAACGAGATGTTCACAGCCATCGCGGCGTTCGTGCTGGGGCTGAAAGACCGCGAGCGAAGCGCCGAAATCCGGGCGCCCAAATCCCGTTTCCATCCAGGCCTGAAAATCGCGTGGAAGCTGGGCAAAGTATTCCGCCTGGTGCGGGAACTGCGAGCCCAAGTCCAGCAACGCGGCCAGGACTTCCGCCACGAGCCGACCCGCCTCAGCCTGATTTGCCGCGGGCACGCTGCCATCGGCATTTTGTTTCAGGCGCAGCTCATTGATGGCGTCTTTCAATCGCGGCCAGGCTTGGGGCGCCGCGGTCCGGACCACTCGCTGGGACGACTGCCGCGCCGCGGCTGGTGCGGCGAGCCAGTAGAGAAGATTCAGCCAAAGCTGCTCGTGCTGGAAGTCGCCGAGGCGCTCATCGCCAAAGAGCACGGAATCATTGACGACGGCCACGCGTCCGGCGCCGAGCGGCGCGGTCGCGATCAATCCGGCATGCCGCGGCCAGGCCCGGTCCGAGGTTTGCCAGGCGATAGTAGCGCCGGCTTCAGCCGCGCACCAGCCGGCCCGGTAAAAGCAGGCCTGTGCGACGCCGTGGGCCAATGGCGTATTCCCATGGGGCTCCGCCAGCAGCCACTCGGGGTTTTCGTGGACGCACGCGGAGTTGTCGAAGGCGGTGCCGTTTTCGATGCGCAGACCCGCGGGAGCGAGGATCTCGTTGAGGTTGTCGCCGTATTTGTCGTGCTCGTACTCGGTAATGATCAGGAGCCCTCCGCCGGCGCGGATGAAAGCCTGGATGGCCTCGATCTCCGGCGCGCTCAAGGCGGGCAGTCCGCGGGAAGTGGTGCGTTCCCAGCGCGAGTCGCAGGGGTGCGGCAGCACCAGCACCTCGGCTTCGCCCAGGGCGGCGGCGTCGAGCGGCTGCGCCACGTTGCGCGAGACCACGAAATCGCGGGCCGCAAGGGCGCCGGCCGCCCGGTGATAGGAGGAATTGGCCGGGCGCTCGGGCTGCATCTCGCGGGCACGCTCTGACGAGATGGTCCAGCTTTCGCTGTGAAACTCATCGAAGAGAACGCGGGCGATTTTTCGTTGCTCGGGATGCATCGTGGGCCTCCGGGAGGTGGCTGGTTGCTGGTGGATAGTTGATGGTTGATAGACCACCGCGTGGCCGCTTTCTGCGGCGCTCCGCGCCGGCATTCCCCGCCGCCAACGCCGAGGAGCGGCCATTCTGTGGTGACGTGGAAGACTATCAACTATCAACCACCAACTATCAACCTGCCTGCCCCGCCAATTCCGCCGCGTCCTTCACAAAGTCAGCCACGTCTTCCGGTCGTGTATCCCACGAGCACATCAGACGCGCCGCGCCGCTGGGTCCAACATCCGTGTAAAACTGCCAGCCCAGCCCGTGCAAACCCTCGACCACCGCGGAAGGAAACCGGACGAAGACCGCGTTCGCCTCGCGCGGATGGACGATCTCCACACCCGGCAGGGGCCGCAGTCCCTGCTCCAATTCCCGCGCCATGGCATTGGCGTGCCCGGCGTGGCGCAGCCATGCTCCGTCGCGCAGCACGCCGATCCACGGGGCCGCGAGGAAGCGCATTTTCGAGGCGAGTTGCCCGGTTTGCTTGCGGCGATAGGCAAAATCGCGCGCGAGGTGCTGGTCGAAGAAGACCAGCGCTTCCCCACCGGCGAGGCCGTTCTTGGTCCCGCCGAAGGTCAGCACATCCACGCCGGCTTCCCACGTGAGCGCGCGCGGCGCCACGCCGAGCGTGGCGACGGCATTGGCAAAGCGCGCGCCGTCCATGTGCAGGCGCAATCCCAAGCGGTCAGCGGTACTGCCGATCGCCGCGATTTCCTCCACCGAATAGACCGTACCCAGCTCGGTCGCCTGCGTGATGCTCACCATGCGGGCGCGCGAGTGGTGGACGTCCGTCCGCCGGACCGCGGCCGGTTCAAGCTGCGGGTAATGGATCCGGCCATGAGCGCCCGGCAATGGCTCCAGCGCGACCCCGTGGGCAAAGAATCCGGACGCGTTGCACTCGTCGACCATCAAATGGGCGTGCTCGTGGCAGAGCACACTCTCGAACGGCGCGCACGCGGCCGCGACGGCCAGTGCGTTGGCCGAGGTGCCGGTGAAAACAAAAAACACCTCGCAGTCCGTCTCAAAGATTTCGCCGACGCAGCGCGCCGCCTCCTTCGTCCACCCATCCTCGCCATAACTCGCGGCGTGATCCGCGTTGGCCGCTTCCAGCGCCGTCCACGCCTCCGGGCAGATGCCGGCGAAGTTATCGCTCGCGAAATGCCGGCGCGGAGGGGATGAAGTGGAACTCATGCTGGGCCAACATCCAACATCCAACATCCAACAGCCAACATCCAACCTCGAATTTCGCGCCGCGACCGGGGCTTGCCGATTTCGCAATCGCGCCGCCCGGCCCGAAGCGCGCTGGCCGATCCTGCCGCTGCGAGATTGCCGCGTGCGACCGGATGAGGTATGACTACGGACGTGAAACTTCTGCTCGAAAACCTCCCACCGAGCCTTGCGCCGCAGCGCGAGACGCTGGCGCGCTGCCTCGAGGCGATGAATCGCGCACTCCCCTTGCGTGAGGTATGGCTCTTTGGCTCCCACGCCCGCGGCGACGCGCGGCCCGATAGCGACGTGGACCTCTGCGTGGTGGCCGAAGGCGCAGAACGGCAGCTCAAAGCGTCCGCGCGCTTCAGCCACGCCATTTGGGATGTCCTGCCGAGACCGGCGTTCACCTTGATCCCAATCACACCCGCACGTCTCGCCGAAAAGCGCGCCATCGGGGACTATTTCTTTCAGACCGTACTCGATGAGGGGGTGCTCCTTGCCACGCAAGACTGACTCAAATAACCCCGCCGACTGGCTTTGGATCTCCGCCTCCGACCTCGAAGGAATTCGCCTCCTGGCGGAACGTGAATTGAGCCACGAGATGTGCCTGGGCAAACTGGCGGAGGTGCTGGACACGATTCACCCCGCACGCGTGGAGGCGAGACTGCGCGCCGGGGCCTGAAAATCGTCGCAGATGTCGTGAAAGGAAAGGTAGAGGTCGTGGCGATGGCAAAGGCCGTCGTGGGCGCGGACTGAGGCCGCGCCGGAGCTCATGGCGCTGAGTCCGCGGAAAGCCGCTTCGATGGCCGCGGGATCGTTCTCGAAGTGGCGGCATTGCCCGCAGCAGCGCTTTCGCGCGGCGGCATCGCTTCCCGGCTCGATCCCTTCGCGGCCCGGCTCAGTGTCCGAGGTTGGACCAATGTTGCCCGAAGACATAGACGGAAAGGACATAGCCAAGGATCAGGTTGACGACCGCGCCGGCGGTAAACGCCCAAAATGGCCTTACCCCGCTCGAGGAAAGCTCGCGCAGACGGGTGGTCAGGCCGATGCTCAGGAAGCAGAAGGTGAATGCCCAGGTGCGCAGCGCCACCAATGGCGCCACGAGGCCGGGCTTCACCAGCTTGTTATAGTCGGCCAGAGTATAACCCCGGATGGCGAAGGTAATGAGCAGGGAGGCGAGGAAGAACCCGACCACGAACTTCGGAAAACGCCACCAGATTTGCGCCCCGTCCGCTTTGCGCCCCGTCGCCGATTTTTCCCAGAGCGTGATGGAGATAACGGAAAGCACGAAAGCCCAGATGCCGATCCACACGTCGCGCCCGACGACCTTGATCAAGGTGTAGGCGTTGATGGCCTGGTCCGCGGTGCCGGCAATGCCGGCGGGCGCGCCGGCGAGTCCGCCGTAACTTTGCGCCGCGGCGAGACCGGCGGCGTCGGCGAATTCCGAGGTACCGATCCAGGCGCCGCCCACCCCGGCGGAAAGATGCAGGGCGCGCGCCGCCAGGGGCAAGCTGAAGACGAGCACAATGGCGTAAAGCACCACGAGGGTGATGGCGATGGGCGGATGCTCCTTGCGCGCCCGCACGGCGCCGGCCACCGCAATGGCCGCGGAGACGCCGCAGACGGCCCCACCCGCACCGAGCGTCGCGCAGAGCGTCCGCTCCAGGCCCAGCTTTCGTCCGACGAAGAAAATCGTCAAAAATGTGGCGATGGAGACCACCGACGCCTGGAGAATCGCCACCGGGCCGGCCCACAAAATGAGGCTGAAGGGCAGGCCGGCGCCGAGCAGCACGATGCCCGTCTTGACGTAGAATTCGACGCGAAATCCGGCGTCCAGCCAGCGCGGCAGACCGATGAGATTGGAGATCACGAGGCCGAGCAGCAGGGCCAGCAGCGGCGGTTCGAGCGTGTAAACGCTGGCCTTGTCCCACGCCCCGGCGATGTTGATGAGGAGCGACAACACGTAAACAAGGAGGAAGGAAGGGACGAAGGCCCTGGGCTTGTGCCCGAGCACTGCCGCGCCGGCGCCGAATACGGCCAGGAACAAGCCGAGTTGGGCGAGGTACCGCGGGATTTTTGCCGCAAAGTCCGCGCCCATTTGTTCCATGGTGGACCATTTCTTGGGCGCGACGGCGATCCAGTCGAGGCTCCCGCCGGAGAGGAACAGCCAGTAGGCCGCCAGCACCAGCGCCAGCCCGATCCAGACCGCCCACCAGTCTTCCTTTAGCCAAAATTCTTTCCAGCCGGGCGATTGATTGGAACTGGGAGCGGCGGAGTCGTGCACGGAAGGCGATTGGGTAAAACCCAAGGAGGATCAAGGGCTTGCGACGATCATGTCAAGAAGGCAGCCCTTGAAGGCTGCGGAAGAAGGCCCGCGAATTGCCCCCATGGCGCTTCCTCGCCCATGGCCACCAGCCTCTTTTCCCCGCCGCCGCCTCGGTGGGCGTCTCGCCAGGCCTCGGCGACTCGAACGACGCGGATGGCGTGACCGATTAATTCGCGCGATCTGTGCGATTCGCGGGGCGAAGCACCCTCACAAATATCCTCGCGGAGAACCATTTCCGCATCGTAGAACAACGTTCGATGACCCAACGAAATTCTCTTCCCCTCAAAAAAAGCGCACGGCTGTTTGTGGCAGCCCTTCTCACCGGGTGCCTCATGTCTTCCTTCGCCGCCGAGACAGAAGTGACCACCACCGGCGACAACAAAGTCATCGAGAATGCACCGGACGCCAATCCCTTGAACCTCGATGACGGAAAAAGCAGCGAGACGGTCATGGAAAATGCGCCGCCGGCCAATCCGCTCAGCTTCGATAACGGAAAAATCATCTTCGACGTGCAGGAACGGCTGCGCTGGGAGAACCGGAGCAACAATTTCGATTTCAACAGCGCGGTGCGTTCGCCGACCGACGGCAATTGGTTCGAGCAGCGCTTCCGTTTCGGCGTCGCGGTGAAGCCGATCGAGTGGCTGACGATTTACGCGCAGGGGCAAAGCGCGCTCGAAATCGACGGGCACCGTGGGACCATCCCCGGCATGAATGCGGCGGAGGGCGACGACTACTTCAATCTGCGCCAGGGTTACATCCAGATTGCCAATTATGACGAGTGCCCTTGGGGCTTCAAGATCGGGCGACAGGTCCTCGACTACGGCGATCAGCGGCTGGTCGGCGAACAGGATTGGGTCAACTATTCACGCACTTTCGACGCCGCGAAGCTCACCTACCAGGGCCACGGCTTTTGGGTCGACGCCTTTACCTCCACGCCAGTGGTGATCTCCCGCGGCCAGTTCGACCAATCCGACCTCTTCAACGGCACCGGCACGGATCGCAAACTGGTCTTCAGCGGCCTGTATCTCTCCATCGATCCCCTGCCCTTCGGGACGTGGGATTTTTATACCTTCATGCTCGATCAATCGCGCGGCAACACCGCCAGCGCGGAGGGCTTGCTGAACGCGCCCGTGACCACCGGTTCGCTCGAGGACCGCAGCGATTTTGCGACGTTCGGCACGCGCATCAAAGGCGACCCGAACAAGCTCAATGGCTGGGAATACAGTGGCGAATTTGCCGGCCAGGCCGGCGTCTTGCGCGGCGAATGGTTCAGCGCTGCGGCCGTGTCGGCCGGCGCCGGCTATAATTTTTTGGACGCGGCCTGGAGGCCGCGGCTTTGGCTCGAATACAATTATGCCTCGGGAAACCACGACCCGGATGGCGACCACATCAATACCTTCCAGAACCTCTTCCCCACGAACCATCCCCTCTACGGAATCATGGACGCGGTGGCGTGGCAGAATACCGACAACCTCCTCGTCAGCGCGCGGGTGAGCCCATTGAAAAACGTGAGCGCAAAGCTCGATTACCGGGCCTACTGGCTCGCCACCACCAACGACGACTGGTACCGCGCCAATGGCTTCACCGCGGTGCGTCCCTTGTCCGCGGCGGCGGGGCGCGACGTGAGCAATTACACGGGGTCCGAGCTTGATTTTGTCCTCACCTGGGATGTCACGAAGAACCTCCAGTGGCAGGGCGGCTACTCCCATTTCTTCGCCGGCGCCTATCTCAAGGACACCGGCGCCCACGACGACGCCAATTTCTATTACCTGCAGGCATTGATTACGTTCTAGGCCGGGTCCGCGAACGCGAGGCCCGCGCACCGCTGGGTCTCTTATGAAAATAGCCCAGTCCCGCGACCGCGGAACTGGGCTATTTTCAAGTTCCTTGCGCTTCCGCGGTGAATCCCTACGCACCTGACGTCGCCGGGCGCCTGGCCGTTGATTTCGTTTGTCGCCGGCACTTGGCAGGCGGCTCGCTTTGCGCGAGATTGGGTGACCTTATGAAACCACGTCATCCACGCCTGCCGGTCGCGCTGCTCGCGCCCGCCTGGGTGGCGTTTGCCGCCTGCGTGTGGGTCTGTGCCGGACAGCTGCCATCACGCGCGGCCACACACTTTGGTCTCCACGGTAAACCGAACGGCTGGCAAACAGCATTGTACCGCAAGCCGGCATGAACGAAAAACTCCGCCACCTTCGCACGCAGCTCGAAGCGCACGCGCCCCTCGTGGTCGCTTACAGCGGCGGCGTGGACAGCGCCTACTTGCTCGCCGAAGCGCACCGGACCTTGGGACCGCGGGTGCTCGGGGTGATCGCGGACAGTCCCAGCCTCCCGCGCCAGGCGCTGGCCGAGGCCCTGGCAGTCGCCGCGCAGGTCGGTGCGCGTGTGGAAGTCGTGAAAACCGGGGAGCTCGACAACCCGGATTACGCGAGCAATCCACCCAATCGCTGCTATTTCTGCAAAGCGGAGCTATTTACCCATCTCGATGCCGTGGCGCGGGCGCGCGGCTTCCGGGCGATCGCCTACGGCGAAAATGCCGATGACATGAAGCACGAGCGCCCGGGGCGCAAAGCGGCGGCGGAATTTGCGGTGCTGGCGCCGTTGCGCGACGCCGGCCTGACCAAGGAGGAGATTCGGGCGCTCTCGCGGGAACTGGAATTGCCGACGGCCGATGCCCCCGCCCAGCCATGCCTGAGTTCGCGCATCCCGTGGGGCACGCCCGTCACGGTAGCGGCCCTGGAGATGATCGAACGTGGTGAAGCGTGCGTGCGTGCGCTGGGCTTCCGCGTGTTCCGGGTGCGGCACATCGCGCAGGAAAATGCCTCGTCGAACGCGGCCATTGCGCGGGTCCAGATCGCGCCGGACGAGATGCCGCGGCTGGCGGCCTGCGAGCGGGAATTGACGGCCGGCCTGCTCGGCGCGGGTTACGCCGGCGTCGAGGTCGATCCCGCCGGCTACCGCTCTCCGGCGTAGGACTCGCGGGATGTCTGCCCCAGTGAGCAAGGAAGGCAAACCGCCACCGACACTCCGCATCCGCACCGAGTCGGGCACGGCGCGGCTGTTGCGCACCATTTTCTTACGCCACAATGCGCGGGTCGCCGCCCTGGCCGCGCTCACGCTGGTCGCCGCGCTGGCCGCCTGGACGCTGCTTTATCAGGTGTGTTCGTGGTTGTTGATCTTTGCCCTCACGGTTTTCGGTCCGGACCGGGATTCTCTCCCGCGCGGCTTCGGCATCGTCTTTGGCTTCGCGGCGGTGTGCGCGCTGGCCTACGCGTGGGTCGATCAGCGCCTGACCCCCAACGCCCGGCCGCGGGACAAAAAGGGAATCGTGGAAGTGATCTCCGATTTCATCCTGGTCGTGCCGAACATCACGCTCGCCGTGGGCGGCACGCTCCGGGCGTGGCAGCGCTTGAGCAAGACGGAGCTCTTGCAAGCCGCCGCGCTGCTGCATCGCCTCGGCGAGGAGAAGCGTGTGCCCATGTCGGGCGTGCGCCTGCAGATCCCCGATCCGGCCTCGGCCATGCGGGTGCTTTTGGCCCTGCAATTGACCGAAATCATCGAAGTGCACCGCAAGGAAAACGAGTTCTGGTTGCGGCTCAACGCCTTACGGCCAGCCGCCCTGCGATCGGGCCACGGAAACCTCGCCGAGACTTGAGAATCGGGTAGTGTCCTAATTTGAACACGTTGTTTAAACAGGAGTGGATGTCCACGCGGCGCTCAAAACGAGTATCCCGGCGTGTATCCCGGTTTAGGAAGCCAGAGCCCTACATACCACCTCATTGCATCGTCGAGCGGCGGAACATGCTCGCAAATCCGTTGCAAGGGCGTATAGACCACCACCCATTTAGGGGCCGGCACGTAAGGGTAATTCAGGCGAATAAATCTTGCCGCTGGTCCCAACGACAGCGGGTAGCCGATCAGCAACGCGCAGAGCACGGCTGGAATCAGGTGGCGCGGCTTCATGCTGGGACAAATTCAGTGCCTCGGCGCGAACGCAGAGCATTTGTCGTAGAGCATGAGTATCGCCATTCCAATCATGAACATTGCCATTCCGATGAATTTGATCCTATCCCGGTCGTCTTTGTTCATTTCTTGGATTGGCTGACGATCCAGGCGCACGCAGCGGCCTCAATAATCGCCCAAGTTGTTCGACGGCAGGAATTTCAATTCCGTTTCTGGAATTCCAGTGCCATCCTCAGACACGTAGAATTTGACGCCATTCGGAGAGATTCCCATCAGGCCCGTGATGACGACGTCCTTGTCAAAATCCTTATTCTTCCACGTGGCCTTCTTCGGGTATTTTTCAGTTCCGGCGTCGATCACCTCAAGAGTCCTTTGCATTCCCCGCTTTTGAGCCCTCTCGAATTGCTTCTTTGAGAAGCCAACGAAATCAATGAGCGCGTCGAAATCATCAACGGTCAGCTCCTCGCCCGTAAAAACGAGTGTGGCTTGGTTTGCGCCTAGCGGGATCGTGTATTGAGCGAGCATCCTGTTTTGGTCTGGAATTGGATTTGCAGCCGACGCCAAGTCGGTAGTCTTTTCTTGCGGGGGGGTATTGGCGCGGTTTTGGCCTGCGGTGGTAGCCGGAGGCGTAATATTTGAGGCGGCTGGTGGATTCTGTTGGCCTTTGTCTGCTGTGATTATACCGGGCTCTCCAAGTTTTGCAAACTCCACATTATGCTTGAAGGAAGCAGCGACATTCGCAGCCGCCAATGGCGTAAATTCGGTTTGCACCAAATGGCTCGTAATAACCTTCTCTTCGCAGCGATGAAATCCCTTCTCAAGTAGTTCCAAAAACACCTTTGGATGCAACGCGGCTTCTCGACGGGCTTCCGCCGCTTGATCGTCATTCATTGGGTGGATCAATCGGACAGCCAAGTCCGACACATGCAGGTTTCCGCCGCGCTCTGCGGTGATCAGCCCGTATTGGTTCAGCGCCGCTAGAGTGGTCATTGCAGTTC
>Ga0302326_10005158_pt1 | contig 29874 bp, 13 predicted proteins | sample Palsa_T0_3_FD_202264 | JGI IMG/M metagenome (GOLD analysis project Ga0302326, IMG submission 202264) | Peat permafrost microbial communities from Stordalen Mire near Abisko, Sweden - Palsa_T0_3 | ecosystem: Environmental > Terrestrial > Soil > Palsa > Peat permafrost | place: Sweden: Abisko... | reverse complement strand
ACCACCTGCGCGCGCTTGCGCCGTCGCAGCAACTGCGGCAGTGCCCGCATGAACACATGAAAGCCGCGATAAGGCTCCAGGTTGCGCGCCACGTAGGTGATGACCTCATCGCGACGGGTCAGCACCCGGCCCGTCTCGGGCAGCGTGAAGCTCGCGTCAGGTTTCGGGCACGCACGCTGCGTATCCACGCCCTCATGCAGAACGCTGATCCGCGATTGCATTTCGGGCGGATGCAGCCCTCGTTGCCACTGTGTGGCCGACTGACCCCAGTCAGCGGCGTGGAACGCCATCAGGATGATGCCGTTGCGCGCCTGCAGGCGCGCGGGGTCATTGAAGATCGAGATGAATTCGGGATCAAAATCCACGTCCACCCCGCGCGCGTGGTAGAAGAACTCGAAGTTGGCCAGCAAGGGCACGTCGGGGAATACGTTTTTGACGAACAGGGTCTCGCCCCAGCCGCTGTGTCCGACGATCAGATCCGGCCGAAATCCTTGCTCGCGCAGGCCGCGACAAACGTCCGCAACCGATGCAGCGGCATAGATGGCGCGGTCAATTTCCAGGCTGTAGGCATGGCAGTTGACGTGGCCACGGGAATCCCTGGGATAGGTGATTTTGTTCACCCCCGGCATGGCATTGTCGTTCGGCTGCGTGATGAAATACACCTGATTGCCGCGGCGGCTGACCAGGTGACGCACTATGTGGCGGTATTGAGCGGGGAAATTTTGATGGATGAACAGGTAATTCATAGCCCAAGCGCGCTCAACAAATCCGCGCGCTCAGTGTCGTGCCTTGCGGGCAAGCGCCGGGCAACCGCGACCAGTTCGAGCTGCGCGACGCGTCGACGTACAGTAACCTCGCCGAATTGCGGCTGTTGGAAACAACGCTCCAGCATGCTCGGCGTAAAGCCGCAGCGATGGGCCATCGAGGTCCGCCCGCCGGCGATGGCGGCCCCGTAACCGAAAATAATATCGTGTGGGGTGACCGGACCTGCGGCGGACTCATAGAGGGCCTCATCCAGCCGATCGGCGGCAACGTAGTGCGCCACAGTCTGAAGGTCGGGCACGGTCACGCATACAAAGCCATCATCGCGCAGCACGCGCCTGAACTCCGCGAGCGCCAGCGCCACCTGGTGCGCATACAAATGCTCGACACAATGCGCGGCCCACACCGCGTCGGCGCTGGCATCTGGAATCGGCGATAAATCGGTCAGATCAGCGAGGATGTCCGGCTGCACCGAAGCATCCACGTCGACGCGCAGTTGCCGCCAGGCATGGAAGTATGCCGGGAGGGTATCCGCCTCGCGCGGGCCACAGCCGACGTTGACCAGCACGCGCTCGGGCCGCGTCTGGCTCACGGACGGCGAACGGAGGGGCGCCGGCTCGGTATGCTTTGGCTCAAATTGCGATCAGTCGGAGCGCTGCGCTCGCCAGCTTTCGGCGCGGCGGTGAGTTTCCCGTTTCCGTTCCCATTGGCTTTACGTTTGCTCGCCGCGCGCGGGTTCGTTGCCGAGGCCGACACAGGCAACACGACCTCAGTCGAACGTTTCATGAGTCGGATCTGCAGGCCCTCCAGCGGATCGTTCGCCACGGTCGAGCGGCACGGGGCACCATTGCGCAGCGGTCCGATCGTCACGCCTGACTGGAAGTAGCCGCTGTATTCGCAGTCGTACGCGGCCGCCGTCGGGCTGGGCTTGAGACGTGCCGCAAAGCCCACCAGGGGTACCGACATACCCTTGGTGCCGCACGGCTTTTCGTCGCTGAGCCAGGTGGTCTCGAAACCGCTGCCTGTGAGGGCCTTGTATTCAATGTCCTGCGCCGAGAAGTGCTCGAGCGGGCGAAGCGAGAACGACTCGATCCAGAGCCCCGGCGCTACGCGCCCGGCCCAGGGCAGATCGGTGAAGCTCAAATCGCCGCGCGAGCGGATATGTGCCCCAATCTGAATCCGCAGCGGCCCGTTGCCGGTGGCGGAACTGACCACGGATGACTGAGTTGCATTGACCGCGGGTTCGGCAACCCTCGGCGCGGCCGCGGTGGTCGCTGGCGCTTCGGCACGCGCGTCCAGGCGCTCCACCTTGATCGACAGCACTTCTCCGCCGGGTGCGCGCAATGAGGACATGATCAGCGTGGCGCCCGCACCTTTGATCTTGGTGACCAGCAGGTCGCCTTGTGCGAACAGCCAGGCGCCATGGGTGGACGGGCCGGCGATGAATTCCACCTGCTCGGATTGCACGCCCGGTCCCAAGCCTACGTGCACGGCTGGCAGCGACAATTGCCCGTTGGTCCTCGGCGGGGCGGGGCTTGCGGCCTTCACCGAGAACAGATAGAGCCCGGGGGGCAGGGGCAGCACCTGGACCGAGGCGCTGAGTCCTTCTTCATGCATAGGCTGAGTGGTTATGTTCTCGGGGGTTTTAGCCATCATCATCTCGCCCTGTTGCGCAAGGACCATATTAGCTCCATCGCCTTGCCGCAATAGCGGCGTTTGAACAGAACGCGGCACTTTCACGGTAGGGCGCGAGTCCTGGACGAATTGCAGCAGGCGATCGTTGATCCGGCGTGGTTCGAGTTCCAGGGGTAGCAGTGCCCCTCCGGCCGCGCGCACGCGCTCAGCGATGGCGCCCAGGTCGAAGGCGGCCACCGGCATGCCTGCGTTGAGCGCGTAGTCGAGGGAGTAGCACCAGGTCTCGGGCCAGACCGAGGGCAACCAGACCAGATCCGGGTGCTCGCGGCGCAGCAGGTGCGGTGCCTCGGATTCGCTGTAGCGGCCAGTGATGAACACCTTGCCGGTCGCGAGCAGCGGCGCATCGTCTTCGGTGTAGCCGATCACCGTGAACTCGAGCGGCAGCTGGCGCTTGCGCGCGTCGCGCGCGCACTGGAGCAGAATCCGGTAACCCTTGTGCTCGCCGATTGCACCGATGAGCGCAATGCGAACTGCTTTCCGCCCGGCCGGCGGCAACAGCAAGGGTGGCGGCTCCACGCGAGCCGCATGGGGCTCGACTTGCACTTCCAGGCCGTGAAAATGCCGCTGCAAACGTGCCGCCGTGTCGGCCGAGGGCGCGATGATGCGGCGTGCCCGCCGCAGCCAGGTGGCACTGCGCGCTCTGAGTGCCGGCACCGAGATGACTTCGCCGAGCTCACTGCCGTTGCGTCGAATGCAGGTTTGGCATACCGAGACCGCGGGCTCGCCGCAGTAGCGGCCGCTGCCATCGATCAGCGTTACGCGCGGACAGATCCAGGCGTAATCATGGACGAACACGTCATAAGGCGTCCGCAGCGCGCGCACCGCCTCGATGACGCGCGCATCGAGATGTAAAAAATGCTGGATCTCGATGGCCTCGAGCTCGAGGCTGCCCAGCAGTGCCGTGAGGGCTGCTAGCTCGGCCGGGATGTCATAGCGCAGATTCGGCAGTGCCGGGGCATCGGTCCAGAGCTCGCAGCGGCGCGAATCGCCCGCCCGGGCCGGCCTCAATACCAGCGGATATAAACCCTGGGCGCGCAACTTAAGGCAGCGTTCGGCGACAAAGCGGTCCACGCCCCCGACCATGGCCAAAGTCACCAGCAGCACGAAGCGTCCATTCAAGCTCGAGAGCCGGCGCTCATCGAGTCGGCGCCGCACTGAGTGCACCGGATCCTGCGCGAGAAAGCTGGCGATGAAGCGGTCGTAACCTGGGTGACGCAGGTTGATCAGGCGCTGACTGCGTTGCTGCAGCGCCGTGACACGAGCGCCGAAAGACACGCCGCCGGCGTGATAGACGTAGACGTCCGCCGCCAGCCAATGTGACCAGCCACGGCCTTGCGCGCGCAGGCAGAAGTCGGTCTCCTCGCCATAGCCCTTGCCAAACACGGCCGCGTCCAGACTGCCGACCTCGCGCAGGCATTCGCGCCGTATAAATAAGCAGAAGCCCACGCCGACCGGGATCGCGATGCGGGTGCCGGAATGGGTGGATGCGGCCAGGGCGTGCAGGGCAGCGCCGTCGCCGACCTCGAGCGCTGCGCCCAGCGCGTGCGGGTAACTTGCTATCGATCCGCTGTTGCTGAGCGGCGTGACGGTGCCCACCGCCGGCCGGCTATACGCGGCCGCACGCAATCGCGCCAACCAGTCGTCGTAAACGAGGGTGTCGGAATTCAACAGCACGACATCATGCGTGTCGTGCAGCGCCAAGGCGCGATTCACCGAGGCGGCGAAGCCCAGATTGGTCGTGTTCCGCAGCAGCGTGATGAGTCCGCTCGCGGCCAAGGCATCGAGCGCTTCCGCCAGTACGATATCGTCAGTGGCGTCGTCCACTACTACCACCCGGGCTGAGTTATCGATCGTCGCCAGCACGGCAGCGATGCAGGCCAGAGTCTCGTCGCGACCCCGGTATACCGGAATGATCACATCGGTCAACCTATCGTTCTGGCTCAGGCCAGCTCGCAGGCCACGTCGGGACCGGTTGGCGTCCCATGCGGGCAGCCGGCCCGGCCGATGGCCTGCCAGGCGCGCAGCCGGTTCGAGCAACACCGGGGAATCCGGTAGTGGCTGCCACCGCCCGTCCGGCAGCAGTACTGAGATGTCTATCCGGTTGCCGCGTAATCCGCCCTCACGCAAATCGCTCGCGAACGGCCAGCGGCCAGTTGCAAGCTGCGCGTCGCGGCCTGTTTTTGGGATCATACGAAACCCGTTCTCATCCTCCAGGCGCAAGCGCGGCGGCCGTCTGGGCCACCAGCCCAGTCGTGCCCAGCCGGTCAGGCGACGGCCGCGGCTTTCGGCACGACCGTCGAGGCCGAAGTCCGACGGCGGACGCAACCCGCTGCCCAGTAGCGGCGCGCCGCGACTGCTTACTTCAATTCTGGCGTTGGAGCCCGGGTGAGGGGATTGAAACCCGAACAAGCGCCGGGCTTCAGGCGGCATCTTTGGCAGCAGTTGGGTGAAGCCACCCTGTCCATCCAGTCCGATTTCCAGGACGTTCGAAGCCTCGCCGGCGCACAGTTCGCCAATGAGCTCGAGCTTTGGGGTACGTCCCACCCAGCCTGGCGCCCGCATGTCCGCGTGGTGGATGATTTCCCCGGCAACGTGACAGAGCAAGCCACCGGACACGACGGCGTAGTCTCTCAGCGCGCCCTGCAACTGTTGCCGTGCATCCTCGGGACGGTTTAGGCGCAACAGCGCCAGCGCGATCAACCCTGCCCCATCGGCATCTGGATTTGAGTGGTTGGCGCGTTGGAGAACCCGCAGTGCGGCGTCATGATCGCGGGATTCGAGCAGCAGCAGCCGACCGTAAATCGGCGCCAGGCTGTCGGCAAAGTCGGGTAGGCAACGCCAGGCACGATCCAGCTGACGTAAGGCACTGTCGAGGGCACCGGTTCGCAGTGCGAAGCGAACCTGGCGCAGGCCGCGAGCCGCCTGTGGCTGGCCGGCACCGCGAAGGCTTTGATTCAGTACCTGGAACAGAGAGACACGGAGCTGAAACGCGAGCGCCACCCCCCTGGGTGGCGCGTCGCCTGCTTTCAGCGTATCCGGAGAGGGCGAGTCGGGTCCTTGCCCCTGCACCGATCGCCCCTCAAGATTTAGCCGTGATCAAGATCTCAGGGCTTGTGGGTGATGACCTCGGAACTGGTCAGACCGGTGAAACCCTGCAGCACGATCGACGTCTTGCCACCATCAATGTTGATGGTCGTGTTGCCGCCGGAGGTCGTGATGTCGTTATGCGACTGCAGATAGGAGAGCGACAGGCCCTCGACGTACAGCTGATCGCCCGAAGTGAAGTTCGTGATGACGTGGTGACCACCCGCATCCTTAGCGACGAACTCAAAGGCGTTGGGCCCGGTGCCGCCGGTCATGGTGTCGTGACCTGAACCACCCTGGAAGGTGTCACTGCCAGAACCGCCCAGCATGACGGTCGTGCCTGTGCCGCCCAGGAATTCGGTGGGGGCAGCCCCGCCCATCATCGTGATGTGACCGCCGACGGCGGAATCGTAACTGGTGCCGATATTGGCCTGGTTCCCACCGGGGTGCGATTGCTTGACTACCAGCTCGCCGCCGGCGATGGTGGCGCTTCCGAACGAGGACCAGCCGGCTTGGCCAACCACCGTGGCATGGCCTTGCACGCCGATGGTATCGTTGCCCACCGCCAGATGGATGGTGTCGTTACCGCCGGCGCCCTGCTCGGTCACCTTGGCATCGCTCCAGAGCCATATATTGTCGTTGCCTGCCCCGACGGAAATGGTGTCGTTGGCCCAGTTCAGTTCGACGATATTGTTGTTGCCCGAGCCGGCGTTGATCGTGCCATTGCCCTGCATGTAAATGGAATTATTCCCATTACCGACAGCGGCTTTGCCGCCGTCGTAGTATATGAAGTAGCTGTCGCCGGTGCCGGCGTGAACTGTGGCGGGACCGGGGCCGTACACCGTTACGGTGTCGCTCTGGTTGCCGATGCTGACATTTTGGCCGCCGTGGACCGTTACAAACGCCATGAGACTCTCCCTTCCCTAGACCGACTCGTTCTGCGACCGCTGTCCCTGTCCTAGTCGCCTTCCCGGTGACTACTTGGTGACTTAACGGTGACGTGGCATGGAACGTACCAGAACTGTCGACTGCGTCACAAGCATTTTTGACATAAGCGCATAACTTTTTTTCACTGACTTCATGTTTTCTTTAAATGTCGCTGGCGTCGAGGAAAAAAACCGCGACGGTGCGCACCAAGATCAGTCATATCACGCGATTTTCCGCTTCTTTCTGGATCAAAATCGGTGACCCGATATCCGCCGCGCGATGCATCGCTTCCGGCATTGGCCCCGCACACGCCTTAGCGCGCATACTTCCCGGCGCAGGTGCGAGAGCGCACCGGCCATTTTTATAAGATTCCTGATTGCACCGAGCTTTATTTCCTGGATCCTGGCGCAAAAGCCCGAGAAAGTGGACCTGTGACGGTGGGCGCGCCCTTACATTCAGCGCCGTGAAGAAGGCAAAAAGAAGGCAAAACGTGCTCGGCACGTCTTCAGAAGTCAGCCTCCTGCGACCGAAGATTCCGCGCCGTCGATTGCGCCAGCCGCGGGTCTAAAGGCCGGGTACCGTGCCCCATTAACTGGAGTGGTCAGCACGACTGAGAATTTGTGCGAGGAGCGGTAGTTCGTGAGTATTTTATTCGAGCATTACGGGCTGCTGGCGAACTCAGAGCTATTCGACGCGAACTATTACCTCCGGGCCTACCCGGAAGTCGCCCTGCTCAACATCGATCCCGTCATGCACTATCTGGAGCATGGCGGCCACGAGCGCCGCAATCCCAGCGAACAGTTCGATACTTTTCATTACCTGAGCCAGTGCCAGGCGCTGGGTGATACGCCTGTAAACCCACTGCTTCACTACCTTACCGTCGGCCGTAATCAGGGGCTGACCGCGAGGCCTGCCCCAGCGGTACAGGCTCAACCGGCACAATCGAGCGATCCGCCCCCGAGCATGCTGCAGGTGGACATTCCGCGCCTTGTGGATGGCTCAGCGGACGCGCCCGTGCGCGATGGTCTGTCGATCGTCGGCTGGAGTCTGGTGTCGCAAGGCACCGCCGCCGTGGACATCCTGCTGGACGGGCAACGAATAACGCAGGCCCGCTGTGGCTTGCGCCGGCCGGACGTGGCCGCGGCCTACCCGCAATGGGAAGGAGGATTGCTGAGCGGCTACGCTGCCCACGTCCCGCCCAAGGCGCTCGCAGTGGGCAGCCACGAAATAACTGTCGTGCTGCGAGACGACCGTGGCCCGGTCAATAGCAACCGGTTCCGGATTGAGGTTCAGGCGCTCTCCGATGAGCACGGGCCATGGGCTTTGCGCCGCAAAATGAGTCAAGCGGAAGTGGATCTGAAGTTGAGCGCACTCGGGCGGCTGCGTTGGCGGCCGCTTTTCCAGGTGTTGCTGGCTGTTTCCGTGGGTGACGAGGCCGTTTCCCGTGCGCGCCGCACTCTTGAGGCGTTGGCGCGTCAGACTTATACCCATTGGGCAGTGGCGCTGGTGTTCGTGGACGCAGCCAAGCAGCCTCGGGCGCTGCCGCCCGCGTTAGTCGCGGGATTCGAGGACATCGCCGATCGCATTACGCTCCTCGAGTGCCAGCCGAAGGCATCCGCGGACGCCCCGGCACCAGGCTTCGTCGTCTGTCCAGCCCCTGGGGATGAGCTCGGCTGCGATGCTCTGCTCGAATTTGCGCTCGCCAGTGGACTCGCACGGGACGCCGAGCTGCTGTACAGCGATGAGCGTCGTCTGAGCCCAGTCGACGATCAGGTGCAGGCCTTTTTCAAACCGGCCTGGTCACCCGATCTTCTGCTGTCCACAAACTACATTGGCCGCGCCTGGTGCGCAGACTTGAGACTCCTTGAACGGGCGGCCCTTAGCCTGGCCGGGCTGTCACGCCTGGGCTCCTATGACCTGATACTGCGCCTCGCGGAAACGGCACAGAGCATCCACCATATCCCAAAGGTGCTCTATGCGAGCGGCGACGCCCTTCGGGACAGCGCTGCGCAGGAGCGGCAGGCACTCTCCGGGACACTGAAGCGGCGCAAGATCGGCGGCGAGGTGCGCGCCGGCTGCATCGAGGGGCATTACCGCGTCAAGCGTAAGTTCAAGCCCGATCAGGTTTCCATCATCATCCCCACTTGCGCGGCGGATGGCTTGGTCAAGGTCTGCCTGGAGAGCCTTCGTGCCCGTACCAGATACCGTGACTACCAGATCATTTGTATCGAAAACATCCCCAAATCGCAGCAAGCCTGGAAAGGCTGGCTGGGCAAGCATGCAGACATCGTCATCCACGCCAGCGAGCCATTCAATTGGTCGCGCTACAATAATCGCGCCGCAGCGCGGGCCACGGGCAAATATCTCCTGTTTCTCAACGATGACATCGAGGTCATCGACCCGGGCTGGCTGGATGCATTGCTCGAGCAGGCGCAGCGCCCCGAGGTGGGCGTGGTCGGACCGCTATTGCTGTATCCAGACCGCAGCGTACAGCACGCCGGCGTGATGCTGGACCGAAGTGGTCGCGGCAGGCATGCGTTTCGCCACCTGTCTGAGAACGACCCGGGCTATTTCGGCATGGCGCTGACTCAGCGCAACGTGATCAGCCTCACCGGGGCCTGCCTGCTCACGCGACGTGAGAGCTTCGAGGCGCTTGGGCGCTTCGACGAGGCGCACGCCGTGATCAACAACGATCTCGACTATTGCCTGCGTGCGTGGCGCAAGGGTCTGCTCAACGTTTACACGCCGCATGCGCGTCTGGTTCATCATGAACTGGCCAGCCGCAGTCACTTGCCGGAGCACTACGACGCTCACAAGTTCAGCCAACATTGGCGCAGGGTTATCCAGCTGGGCGACCCGTACTTCAATCCCAACCTGTCGCGCGACCATGATGCGTTCACGATCGATCGTGAGCCATTCGAATGCGTCTACGCCGGCCATCCACTGTTTTCGCGCGCTTCAGTGCATCGAATTCTGGTGGTGAAGCTCGACCACATTGGTGACTGCATCACCGCGCTGCCGGCGCTGCGCCGGCTGAAACATTATTTCCCGGCAGCGCGTATCTCGGTATTGGCCGCCCGCGCAACACTCTCGATCTGGAAGTCCGAGCCGCTGGTCGACGAGGCCATCGAATTCAATCTATTTCACGCGCGCTCGGGTGCCGGAAAGATTGAGGTCACCGAACAGGCAATGCAGGATCTCAGCCAGCGGCTGCGCGCTAAAAGATTTGATCTGGCCATAGATCTGCGTAAACAACCCGATACGCGCCACGTACTCCCGTACAGCGGCGCCAGAATTCTAGTCGGCTTCGATCATCAGGGCCGATTCCCGTGGCTGGATGTTGCGCTGGAATGGGACGAGGATGTCCCTCTGCGCACTAAGCATGGGCATGTGGCCGATGATCTGATCGCACTGGTCGAGACGCTCGCGACGCACAGCGGCACCGATCGAAGCGCCGTGGTGACAGCGCCGGTCGGGCCATTGTTGCTCCCGGAGGCTCAGAAACGCGGGCTATTTTCCAAGCCGTTGATCTGCATTCATCCGGCGGCAGGCTCTGCGATGCGTCAATGGCCGCTGGAGAAATTTTCCGAACTGATCGAGCTGCTGCTGGATGAGGAGGATTTCGATCTTGCCTTGATTGGCGGGGCAGATGAAGCAGACATTGCAGTCAAAGTGCTCGATCGCGTGGATCGGAAAGCACGCGTGTTCAATCTCATGGGCAAGTTCAGTCTGGCAGATCTGCCAAAATTACTGGTTAAGTCAGCGCTGTTCGTGGGCAATAACAGCGGCCCGCAGCATCTGGCAGCCGGCCTGGGTATTCCCACGCTTGGAATTCATTCGGGCGTGGTCGATGCACGCGAATGGGGACCCCTTGGGCCGAACGCAGTCGCAGTCCGCCGAGATATGTCGTGCTCCCCCTGTTTCATCGAGCAGCCGAAGGATTGCCCGCGGGGGCTCGCCTGCCTCACTGAATTGGATGTCATCAGCGTATTTAACAGTTGCATGCAGTTGCTCATTCAGCCCACGCGGCTGCAGCCATCCGGCCGCTCCAGGCCTCGTTGGGGGGCCAAAGCCGCAGTCGCTTCAACCGATAACGAGGCCAATTGCAAGTCAAACGGCTTATCGGCAGAATCAAAACCGGCTTCAGTGAGTGCCAGCCAAGACTGAGGAGGTTGGATCAGCTCCCGATTTCGCATGCAAGTGCCCGGCGACCCTGGCACCTAAATTGCTTAGGGTTAGCTCTGCGCACTCCGGTCGCTTTTGGCAAGCAAGAATAAAATTGACACTGCATTACTTCAGAAGAGGCGAAATATGGCAGCTCCATTGAGGCTCAACGAGAACGTGACTTTCGGAAGAAGCGGAAGCATACGAGACCTGGACCCCTACGGGTTCGATCTGAGCGAACAATCCATGTCGTGGACGCAAGAAGAAGCGGCTGGATTTTCGGTCATGGTCGCCTCCGTGCCTTCCGATATCCCTCTGCGCTTTCACGTCGGAGCCACGCCTTTTATTCAGGCGGGCCACATCGATCGCCAACAGTTCTTTGTCTTCATCAACGGCCTCTATGTCGGATTCCGCTCACTGACGTCGGCTGAGAAAGTTGAATTTGTTCTGCCCAGGAACGTGTTGTCGGCTAGAGGCCTGCGCGTCGAATTCGTCATTCCGACGGCAACTTCGCCCAAGACTCTGGGCATCAGTAACGATGTTAGAAAGCTTGGCATTGCGATCTCAGAGGTATCGCTCACCGTTAATAAATAATTGATCCGTTAGCCAATCTGGTTGGCATTTACATTCAGGGATGCGCCGAGCCGGCACATGGTTTAGGGGGACGACGAATTGAACAAGAAAAAGGCGCGTCAGAGCCGCAGTCAGCAGCCGCCGAAGGCTGGCGACGATGATTTAGGCGGCGAAGTTCAATATATCAGCGAGGATGTCCAGGATATTAGCGAGAATATCTTTTCGCTGAGCGTTCCGGCGCAGCCGTCCGGCAATGTCGACGTCATATCTCATGAGGTGATTTCAGGCTGGGCGTGGAACCCATTGGACCCGGAAGAGTGCGTGCTGGTCGATATCTATGATGCGGGCGATTTGCTGATTCGCGTCCGCGCCGACATGCTAAGGGAAGATCTTCGCGACGCCGGCATTGGCACCGGTAAGTACGGCTTTTCCGTCCCCAATCCAGCGGCACTGCTGCCGCTTGCCCGTCATCACATAGCTGTCAGACGCGCCGAAGATGGCGTTGATCTATCCGGTTCTCCGCAGTGGATGCTACGCCCTGAAGCGGGCCTGGATTTCTCACTGACCCGATTCATTGAATCGGCTGCCTCAGCAAGCGCCAGCCTGGCGCGTGTACCGGATGATTTGGATCAACACCTTTCGCTTACCTTGCATGTTCTGAATCAACTCCTGAACGCTCGGCATACCCTCAACGAAAGCAGGCCGCTGCTGGGCGATCCACGCCTTCAAGACTTACTGCACGAAGCGGAAGTATCCGATTGGACCCGTGAGTTAATAGCGAAAGTCGAGACAGAATGCCCGCCGATACATATCGAGACCGTCACGGACCCTCTGGTTTCCATTGTTATCCCCGTCTATAACAAGTTCCGAACTACCTATAACTGCCTTAAATCAATTTCGGAACATTTGCCGAAGTCCAGTTTCGAGATCATCATCGTCGATGACTGTTCAAGGGATGAGACTCTGTTCGCGGGATTCGTGTTTTCCGGCGCGGTCCAGATCGTCCGGAATCAAAAAAACCAGGGTTTCGTTCGTTCCTGCAATGCCGGAGCGGCGCAAGCGCGCGGCAAATATCTGCTTTTTTTGAACAATGACACGCTGCTGCGACCCAAGTGGTTGGACGAGTTAGTCAACACCTTCGACAACGTGCCAAACGTTGGGATCGTCGGCTCCAAACTGTTTTTTGAGGACGGCACTCTCCAGGAAGTAGGCGGAATCATATGGAGACTGGGCGACGGCTGGAACTGGGGCCGGCAAGCTGACTCCAAAGATCCGCGCTTCTGCTATCTGCGCGACTCCGACTACGTCTCTGGCGCGGCATTGATGCTCGAACGTGCACTGTTCGAGCGCCTCAGTGGATTCGACGAATATTATGTGCCGGCATATTACGAGGATGCCGACCTTTGCTTCCGCGTTCGCGCACTCGGCAAGCGGGTGGTTGTGCAGCCGGCCTCTGAGGTAGTGCATCTCGAGGGCGTTTCGGCAGGTACCGATGTGCGCGGAAGCGGCATGAAGCGATACCAGCTGATCAATCACCGCAAGTTCTACGAACGCTGGAAAGAGATCCTGGCAACCCACCGGTTTAACGGAGAGCAGCCGGAGCTGGAAGCTGAGCGCACGGTTAAGCGGCGGGCATATTTTATCGACGACACCGTGCCCACTCCGGACCAGGACGCGGGATCAAATGCGGCCCTGCAACACATGCTGGCATTGATGCGTCTGGGCTATAAGGTCACGTTTTTGCCCGCCGACAATATGGCGCAAATCAATCCCTACACCGCGAACCTGCAGAAACTGGGCATTGAATGCCTCTATGCGCCCTACTACTGGTCAGTGGAGGAAGTGTTCCGCAAAGCGCGCATTAAACCCGATCTTGTGTATATGCATCGCTTCGTCAACGCATCCAAGTACGCGAGCCTCGTGCGGCAGCATTTTCCGGCCTGCTTCACGGTCTACAATGTTGCGGACCTTCATTTCCTGCGCCAGCAACGCGAACTCGCGCTGGTTGGGTCTCTGAGCGCTGGGGCGAGAGTAAGCGAGGAATCCGAGCTGGCCGCGATGCGACAGGTAGATTCCGTCATCGTGCATTCCTCTGTGGAAGCGGAAATTCTTCGCCAGAAGGACCCAGCGTTGCGGGTCCACACGGTAACGTGGACAGTTTTGCCGCGACCAACCGTGACGCCTTTTAGCGAGAGATCTGGATATGCATTCGTCGGCGGCTACGGGCATAGGCCAAACGTCGACGCCGCTGTGTATTTAGCTGCCGAGATAGCGCCACTTTTGCATGACAGCGATCCGGACATCGTGGGTTTTCTGGTCGGATCGAAAACCCCGCTCGAGGTGACCTCATTGGAGGCGGAAAACCTCAGGGTGCTTGGTTTTGTTCCAGATCTCACGACCCTGCTGCACCAGCTGCGCTGTACCGTGGCGCCATTGCGCTACGGTGCCGGACTGAAGGGGAAAATCCTTGAAAGCTTTGCGCACGGTCTTCCATGCGTAATGTCTGATGTGGCGGCAGAGGGTTTGAACCTGACGCATGAGCTGGAGTGGCTGATCGCTAAAACGCCGGCGGAATTCGCTACCAAGATCGCTGCTATGCATGAGGACGAGTCCCTCAATGCAAAGATAAGCAGCTACGCATTGGACTTCATCGAACAAAACTTCGGCGCCAATACTACGCAGCGGACGCTGGCGGAAGCGACCGCCAGGAAAAGCCCGGCGGTATAGCCTTGGCTACTGAATCAAGCGCCTGATGGCAGGCGCCAAACTCTCGGCGGCCATGCCGTGCATTTCCGCCGATGGATAATAGTTATTCATCGCAGGTTCCGGCTGCCATGGAAACACGTTAACCGGCTCGTGCGACTTTGCGTCTCTGAGCGTATACGGCATTCCTGAAGTACTGATGCACTGTGCATAGTCGTTCGCTTTAGGCTTCAAGACCGCGATCATTTCGTCGGTCACAAGTTGCGGATATTCACCGAGCAACGCATCGAGAGTGTCGAACATCGTGACATACGCAGGGGTCCGAACCGAAAACCAAAAAAGAAGTTTTGGAACGGTAATGCGATCCAGAAGTCTGCCCATGTCCAACAGCCAGTTGCTGCGCGTCTCAGCAACGGCCTCTTTAAGTTTCCCGGTATCGAGTTGCTTGAGCAAAGTGCGGTAAGCGCCGTCAACGAATGCCGGATTCTTGACCGCCGAAATCCCCTCGGCAATTGACATGATATTGTGCGAAATCGATGTTGGTTTGAGAAAGCGATTGGGGCTGCCACGCGCCGACATTACTTGCACCACTACACATCTGGCCTTGTTTAGAACCTCAACAATGCCAGGCGACTGCAGATAGAACTCCGGCTTGCCACCGCCGTGACCAAGGTTCAACACCGGTGTATTCAACTGCGTCTGCAGTATTGCCGGATATGGAAGCTGCACAAATCGCCCAAGTGTGTGCGCGCCACCCAAACACGCGATGAAGCCGGCGGAGAGATCCTTGGGGAGAGGGCCTCGCACCAGTGTGCCCGTACCAGGCAGCAGCGCGTATTCATAGTCGACGATCGCGCGATCGGAATCCTGATATTTTCCCGATTTAGCCTCTCCGTTTCCGCCCTTCGGAGGGGCAGATGGCAACTTCGCGGCGGACTGTTGCCGCGCAGGCGCGGACTTCACCGTGGCCTTGGGAGGCGAGGCTCTGAGTTGTGCCGGCGCCGGCGGCGGCGCCGGCGGCGGCGCTGCGAAAGCTGCCGCGGGAATTGTGTTAAGGAGTTGCCGAAATGATCGCGAATCCGCCCGGAGGCAGATGGCCAACTTCTCGTCGGCGGACAGGATCTCGATCCGCTGGGCTCTGACGGCGCTTGATTTCTTCATCTCGATTTGGAAATGCTTCAAGACGGTATCCGTGGGCTCCAAATCGATAAATTTGAATAATTCCTCAATCCCGCGGTTATGAATAAACAGACTTTCGTAGCTTAAGACGTAGACCTGATTGGGGTACTGTTCCTTGGCCGACAGCGTCTGAAGATTTGCAGAGTTCCAATCATCAATGGCCTTGGTCGCATCGCGACGATGCGACCACTCTTGATCGGTTTCATCTTCCGCCCGTCGTTTATACGAGCTCGCAACGTCGATAAGGTTTCTGGCGACGAAGACTATTCGCGCCTCCGGAAAGCGCTCGAATAACTGGCCATACTTTGTGTACAGCTTCGGGATCTTGTCTCCTATCACCAGGCTGTGCTGCCATTTCTTTTGGAGAGATTCGTAAAGAGGCTTGAAATAGTCCAAGTCATCGTAAAAGGTGTCGCCCTTTTCTACGGAAAAAAATCGCTTTTCCTCGAACAGCTCCGGCGACAGCCCTTTTCCCGAAAGGAACCGCGAGATGTATCTCTCCATGCCGATTGCAATTTCGCCGTGTGCATTAAACAGCTTCACTAATGCCGAAGTCCCGGAACGGGCGCAGCCGCAGACAAAGAGGAATCGTCTCACTGTGATATATCCTTAGATCCAAAATAAACCTGGTTCGAAACCCGAGGTGTGCAGCTAGCCCTGGAAAATCTCCATGTAGCTCAATCCGCTGCCAGCCGGCCTTAGAGAATCATTTTCAGGAATCGAGTGCACGAGCTGGTTACATGGGTTGGGAGGTAGGCTAGTACAAAAAAGGTGGTCTCACAAATTTGGACGGTTTCGTCGGCACAGCCCCATGGGGGTGGGATGCGGGCTGCCGGGAATTAATGATACTTAACTTAACTCTCGGTATGGCACTCCTCGAAAAGCGGGCCGCGGGATCCCACGTCCCGGACAGTGGTTAGATCGATTTTGTTTCGGATTGGTTTTAGACCCATTTGCGGTTGGAAACGGAGCTTTTCTCCCTCAGAATCCCGCCTTAACAAGAGTTCTCGAGCCTCAGAGCGTCACCCTGCTGTTGTTTTCAGACCTAAAAGTTGCGAGGGGGTTTAAAATGTCGCGCTCTGAGTTTTGGCCGGGGGTAGATCGCCTGGGAATTCAGGGCGTCGTCGAGCAAATGACCAATTGAGACGTGCGCAAGTCAGTGGCGCAGAGTCATTGGCCGAACGCAGGCTTTTTACCACCGGGCCCTCAGGGCGGCGATCACACGTGGGGAACAAACATGGCGGAAATCCGGGGATCGTTCGGCTCGGCGGACGATTGGAACGCGTGGAGGCACGACCTCGGGGAAATTGATGAGGTCCGGCTTGCCATTCTGGATGATATTCGGAGCCTGGGCTATGTCGAGCCGATGACCGATATCGCCAGGTATCCTTACCAAATCGCGATCCGCGACGATGAACTGCACGAGTCCATCAGTTCCCACCGGTTGAATTCCCGAAAGCGCGCCCTGCTGCTGCAATTGGTGCTGGAGCTGCAGGCCCGCAACTGGATGACACGGCAAAATATTCGTATCCTTGGCGCCGAAGCGGTCTCGCGCGTTGCGCTGATCCTGCGCGGGAAATATCCATATTATTTGGGAACTGAATATCTGCCTAATGAGGCAGCGCAACTGAAATACTTTCCTGTCCCGCACATGGATCTTCAGCGGATCGACTATCCAGCTGAAAGCTTCGATGTATTCACCAGCGGCGGTGTTTTGGAGCGCATTCCAGATCTCGGTCACGCACTGATGGAGATCCACCGGGTCCTGAAGCCCGGTGGCGTCATGGTTTCGTACTTTCCTTTCGATCCGGGCCGATTCGACACCATCATCAAGGCGTCGCTTTCCGAAATCGGCGAGGTGATTCATCACGGTGAATCTGCATATGATGGCCACCCGGTCGGCGAACCTGACGGCTCGACGGTATTTCAACTGCTGGGATGGGATCTGCTGCCGAAACTGCTCTCGTATGGCTTCGAAGACGCATACTTCTCGATGGTCGCCTCATCGCATTTCGGTATCGTATCCGATTCCCAATTGGGTGTTTTTGTTCTGACAGCATCGAAGTCTGGTGGCAATCCGCAGCTGCGCAGTCGCCCATTAGGTATTGTCGCCAAGACTGCGCTGCCGGAGAAACTTTGTACCCTGATCGCGCTGCCGCGTTCCGGCACAACGCTGCTTACCTCGGTATTTGCCGTTCATTCGAAATGCGAGGCCGTGTACGAGCCGTGGAATGGCAAGAAGATTTCTGGCGAAGCGGAATCACGGATTGAGGTCATCGCCAGGGTGGAGGGACTGCCCAATCTATCGGGCAAGATGCTGTTCGTTAAGGAAACCGCGGCTTTTCAGGGCTCCATCCCCGGCCTTCGAAGCCTCTATGAATCAGCGCCCTTTCCCGTTGAGAAGCACATGCTCATGTTATTGCGGCGGCCTGAACATACCTTTCTGTCCGAGATTGAACGGCGTAAGGAGTGGTGGAAGGATGACGTGACCGTGAATGCTGCGACCTTTCACGGCTGGGCGGAAAAGAGCATGTTGGCGCTGCGGCTGATGCTCGATTTCGGTCTTTCCAGCAATGGAACCGCGGTTCTACTTGAGGATTTTGCGGCGCAGCCTGCCGAGCTTCTGGCTCAATTGGCCCAGCGCATCGGCTTTACGGTCGAGAGGGAACAGCTGGAATACGAAAAGCATGTGGACAAAAGTCGGGTGCGCGGCGATCTCAACGTAAGCAAGAATCCGACCAAGATCGCCGTTTCAGTCACGGTATCGCGCATGGAGGGAGTGGCGGCTATCGACGAATTGGTCGATGCCAGTCGCCACGCTAAGTGGTTTGCCGCCTTTCGCTCGCTCTATGACACTATTCATGAGCATGGCGGCATCATTTCAATCCGGGACATTCCGAAGCCCGTGATCGAGGCCTTGTAGCAGCTTCAAGATGCGCGTCCAGTCTCTACCGCCAAATGAGTAGACTCACTCACGAGGTTCAGAATACTTACTCTCATTAGTCCTCCCATGTGGAAACAGAAGCAGAGCGGGGATGGATTCATCTTCGCCGATTTCCTGCACCCGGGAACAAGCCGGATCGTGGTTTCTTGCCTGAACTGTGTCGAGGCCACCGGCGTGTCTGTGCGGGTGTTCGATGCGGAGGTACGGGAGGTTCGTCTCATCGCCATAGGGCGGGACCTGCACGGGGCCGCCGAGCTGTCTCAACGCCCTGGTGCTCGGCTGAAGATCGAGTCAAGCGGCCCGCCGGCGCGGCTCGCCATATGGAGCCACTCCCGCTCGCATAGCGCGGAGCTTTGGCGGCGAGTTTTGCCGAGCAGCCTAGGCAGTACTATCGGCGAAGTTCCGGGCATTACCCGCTACAACCTTGCTGCTATGGCCGAAAGCCTGGCCGGCGGTGAGCTTTCCGCTGCGCTGGATGAGATTGCCTCAGCATCGCTCGGGGAGGCTCCTCAAGGGGACGCAATCGCCGCCGCCGTCGTGCTATTGCAGCACTTGGCGCTTCACCCGCTGCACCGATCGAGCAGGTTAGGCGCCCTGGTGGCGGCGCTTTGCCAGAAGCAAGGGACGATATGACACTGATCATTCTCGATCCCAACTTCGCTCATCCGCACGGACACCATATGGAGTGGGATTTGGCGATCGCTGCGGCGGCGCGTGAACGCGAACAAGACACACTGATCTTTGCGCACCGCGAATGTCCGCTTGCAAGCAAAGAGGGGATCGAGATCGTCCCCTTGTTCTCCCATTCCACTTATGAATCCAAGCACAAAGACCGGATCGTCGGCAGGTTCGACGACTTTACTTATTTCAACGATACCTTGGCGAGCGAGCTGGCGCTGATCCCGCGCGACAGGTTGGGTGCTACCGATGCTGTTCTTGTCCCCACGCTGACGGAGAATCATCTTCTCGGTTATGTGTCGTGGATGAGAACTTTCGACGCCGCGCGCGCCCCGTTGTTCATACTGTGGCTTATGTTCTCTTCCGGGTTGGGTCCTCCGGATGAGACAGGTGCCAGCACCGTCGCGGACCCGTTCCAGGCCCTTTTCTACCGGCTTGCATTCCGTCGAGCCTCGGAGCCTGGAACACCAATTCATTTCTTCGGCGGCGGGCGTCAGCTCGCACGCGAGTTTTCGGAATTGGTCGGCTCGAAGATCGACGCGCATGCGATACCAACCGATCCGCGTAGCGGAATAAGAGCGGCTGATAGGCCTGCTGCATTGTTGTTTGCCGGAGACGTTAAAGTCGATAAGGGTTTTATGTTGCTGCCGGGGCTCGCAGATCGGCTCTGTGCGATGTGGCCTGGCTGGGATTTCTTGATCCATGCTAATTCGAACACCTCCTGGGGACCGGCATCGGCGGCGTATAAGGAGCTGACGGAGACGGTAGCCCCACGTCATAAAAACCTGATCCTGTTAACCGGACGCCTCTCGCGCGAAGATTATTTGGGGCTTATGCACAGAGCCGACTGCCTCGTCTCAACCTATGATCCTATCTTGTATGCGCGAAAATCCTCCGGCGTTGTCTGGGAGGCGATCAGCCTGGGCTTACCGATGCTGGTGCCGGCTAATACCTGGTTGCAGAGGGAAGCTGAGGAATGGGGCGCCGCGTGTGCGACCTACAAGGACTTCAGCGTGGACGGGATCGTAGAGAGCTTCGGCGTTTTTTCGGAATCCGTGCCGGCGCTGCGGGCGCGGTGTTTGGAAGCCGCCGAACGCTATCACGTTCATAATGGCTTAGGCGCTTTGATGGACCAGATCGGACGGCTGTGGGCGCCGCGCATGCTTGCCGCAAGCCTGATGATCCAGCCACGTTCCTGGTTCCTTCCGCTTGAGGGTATAGAGCAAAAGGGCTGGTCATTTCCAGAAACGCTGGATGGGCACATCGTGCGCTGGGTGGACCATAGCTTTGAGATCGGATTCTCCTGGCCGTTCGATGTTCCATGGCAGATCGATATCGATGCGGCGCGCTTTATGGGCGCAAAGCAAGTCACACTGGCCCGCGCGTTCGCCAATGAGCGGGAACTTCCGACCAACGCCATCGTTCACGCGTCCGGACTTTCCGGAACTCTTACCATCTCCGGGACTGGCGATCGCCGCCGACCGGCCGTGCGGGTGCGCGTCGAGCTGCCGTGGACAAAGGCGCCTCAGGGGGAGAGCCGGCAGCTCGGGCTTCTGGTTCGGAGTGTCTCCGTCTGTCCAGGCGAGACAGCTGAGCGAACCGCAAGCATGGGGCAGCTTGAGGTCTTCACAGGCGTAACGAAAGCAGTGGCGGGAGGCTTCCTTCTGGATCGCGTGGTATCCGGGCGAGCGCTGATGAATCCGCACGTGGATAACTGGCTGCACTTCACCGCCAAAACCAATGGCGGCCCTGAAGCTGCGCGCGCTGTAGAGGCTTATGTGAACGGCATCCCCATGCGGGTTGACAGCATTGCGATTGGGAAAAGCAGCTGGGCCATGAAGGTGAAATGCGGACCGGATATATTGGCCGCTATAGGTTACTGGGCCGATTGGGATCTGAGCTTGCGGTCCGGATCCGAGGCAGAAATCTGGATCGACAATCTTCTCGTTTCAGAATCGGGAGAGTACGTGGCGCCAGCGGCAGATAAGTTAGAAGACGTGCCGCTCGCGGCCGATGAGCCGGACAGAATTGCACAGAACGAATCCGACGAATCGCACCGCCAACTTCGCGAGGGAACGCTTATTACCGCCAAAGCATTTGGCGAAGGATCCGGCGGCTTTCACACATTGGAATATGGCGAAAAAGGCTCCGCCTTCAGGTGGACCGGTCCCGAACCGGAGTCTCGCTTCACATTGCGGATTAATAGAACTCGCCCGGTCGTTCTGACGTTCCGGATACTCTCGTTGGGCAACAATCGCCCGGCCGATCTGACCGTCAAGGTTGAAGGAGAAATATTTCCCTTGCGCGTAGCCGAGCTCGCGCAATCCACTTATGCGGCCGGACCCTTGAAAACGAGATCGGGCAACGAACCGACAGAGGTCACGCTTCGGGTATTGCGCTTGGTTCGGCCATCGGGTGACGCAGCGACCGATAAGCGGACATTGGGCGTCGCACTGGAATGGATACGTGCGGCGCCGGCGGAGGGGTAGTAGACGTTGATTCGGAAGTATCCGGCATGATTGTTACGCACTTCTCCCATGCTTCAGACGGCGGGGCCGGTCGCGCGGGTCGTCGCGCCAGCTTAGCTTGCCAAGCGGCCGGTTTGACGTCGACTTTCGCCTGCATGACCGGCGACAGAACCAACCCCACGGTGATCGTGCTTCCTGCGCCGAAGAGTTCTGTGGTCTCCGCTGCGACAGTTCTTAGTACCGCGCTCATGGATCGCATCCAATGGGAGTTTATTGCAGACCACCGCACAGCCATATCAAATACTCTGTTATCGATCCCCTATCCGGGTGCTGATCTTGTTCAACATCGTCTGCTGGCGGCGGCCGATATCATTCACCTGCATTGGCCGACCTGGGGCATTACACCGAACACCATCGCAACCTGGCTGGACGAAGGGCGGAGTGTCTTCTGGACTTTGCATGACTACTGGCCGATGACCGGGGGGTGCCATTATCCGTCGGGTTGCGAGCAGTACCGCACGGCATGCATGAAGTGCCCTCAACTGCAGGACGACCGAGGATTGGTAGCCAACGGATTCGCCGAAAAGCTGCTGAGCTATCAAGACCGCGGTTCGCTGCATATTGTGACGCCATCGGAGTGGATGGCGGGCATAGCGAGGAAAAGCGCAATATTCCGAGATCGCCCGATCACCGTAGTCAGGAATCCCATAGAGCTCGATATATTTGCGCCCCTACAGGATAGACAAGACATGCGTCGCGCGTTTGGTGTGAAACGCGAGGATTTACTTATCGTATTCGGCAGCCACGATCTGGTCGAGTACCGGAAAGGCGTCCGCTTTCTGTTAGAAGCCATCGCTGAGCTCACTGCGACCGGCGAGCTTTCGTCCGTATTGCCCGACGGAGCGCGTGTACACGTCGCTACGTTGGGTCAATCGGCTGATGCGCTTGAACTCTCTGGCGCTCTGCCGATCAATTTTGGACAGATCGACAGCGACGCTGTGTTAGCTGACGTTCTGGGGATAGCGGACGTAACCTGTGTACCCTCCCTCGAAGACAACTATCCCAACGTCATTGTCGAGTCCCTGGCTTGCGGTACGCCCTGCATAGTCACCCCTGTCGGCGGTCTGACTGAACTGGTCAGAGATGGGCATACTGGAGTGGTTGTCACCGAGACGGGCTCGGTGCCTGCTTTCAAGCAAGGTATCCTGCGCTTCGCGCGGGAGTATCACGGCCGCGAGGACATGCGCTCGCATTGCCGCGCGGCGGTGGAACGGGAAAACAGTCCGGCGGTAATCGGGGAGCAGCTCAAGAGTCTCTACTGCGCGGCGGGGCATCAGCCGACCCGACAGACTGTAGAAATCCAAATGCGTATGGCGAAGGCCCTCGCCGGCACTCCGCTGACCCGCGACCCTCGTCCCGGCCGGGAGTTTCTTAGGTTTCCGGCGAACCTCTTGGTGCTGGACCGCGTTGCTGATCGAAAATTGGTTCAGTCCTCGGCCATTCATGTTAGGGAGGCGCGTTCCAATCGTACCCGGCTTATAACGGTCCGCACCTATCATGAACACCATTCCGCGCATTCCGGCCCCTATCAATTCGTTCGTCACCTGCCACGATTGCAGTACGACGCTTCCCATTGCGCGGTGCCTCTAGGAAGCGAGCTAACCAGCGAAATGGCGGACCTGTATCGCAAGGCAGGCAACTTAATGGGGCTGAAACCCTTCGGACAGCAAGGCAACGCGTGGCTCGCCGAGGCGGAAGTCCTGGCCGAGGCAGCGGCGCAAAAAGTCGATGTGATTCATTACATTGACGGCGATCTGGCCGGCTGGCTGCTGTCGATGGCTCCCTCTGAGTTATTCAAGCAGAAACGCCGACCGAGGCTGATTGCGACCTTTCATCAACCGCCTTCGCTACTGCCTCAAATGATCAATAGAGAATTGCTGAAACGCTACGACGGAATAGTTGCACTGTGTAGAACTCAGCAGATATTCCTGGAGAGATATGTCGAGCCCCGGCAGGTATTTCTAATCCCGCACGGAATCGACACGACCTTCTTCCGACCGGCGCCTGGCACGTTCGCGCGACCGGACGACGGGAAATTTCGCATGCTTTTAGTTGGACATTGGCTTCGCGACCTGAAAGCCGCATATGCCGTCTTTGAATCGTTCCTGGCTGAGGGCATGGAGATCGAGTTGACCGTGATCTCGCCGCGCTTACCTGAGCAAAGGCGCCCTGAACGATTGATTGTGCGGTCGGGGCTGACAGATGAGCAATTGCGCGAAGCATATTGGTCCGCTGATGTGCTTTTCCTGCCCCTGATAGATGCGACGGCCAATAATGCCGTTCTAGAGGCAATGGCGTGTGGGCTGCCGGTGATCTCCTCGGATGTCGGCGGAGTCAAGGAAGCATTGGGAGATGACGCCGGCATTCTGTGTGCTGCGGGCGACGCGAAGGCGCTCAGCAAAGCCGTTGCTAGACTTGCGCTCGATCCGGTTGAGCGTGCAAGTATGGCGATTGCGGGACGACGCCGCGCTGAAGCGCTGGATTGGTCCATCATAGGGCAGATGCATCACGACATGTATTCGGAGTTGATTCGGCGACCGTCCGTTGTCGAGGCACTGAATTGAAGCTCGTTGAGCACGGCCGCGCTTGCAAAGTGCCAATTCGCCAACCAGCGACCGCTCAAGCAACCTCCCTTCGCAGGGCAGACAAAAGGCTCCGAGACATCTTCTCTCCTTCAGTTCCCCATTTTGTCACGGCAATTTGCGAACAGCCATTCAGCGTGGCCGCCCTCCTTGCGATCTCTGGAAGAAGAGTAGAAATCAGCGCCAGCAATTTGAGGTCCCTCGCGTCTTGCCAGAATTCAACATTGCTCAGAAGTTTCTCATCGTCGCGCAATTTGAATACCAGGCCATGCTTATCCTTCTCCTTCGACGGCCAATGGGTAAATACCGCCGGCCAGCCGGTTCCCTGCCGAAACTCAAGCTCGCGGCCGATGGCAGTGAAGCCGAATTTGAACTTAATCTGCGGCCAAATTTCTTCACCGTACCGTACGAGCAGCAACGAGATGTCAAGGCGGCTGTAGCTGTCATCAAAATAATACTCATCAAGTCGTACCGTTGTTATCGTCACAGGCTCGTGGCCGACGTAGGTTGTGATCTCATTCACGCAAGGCGCTGGCTCAGCTTGAATTGGCGTGTCTTCCTCCTGCCAGGTCTCAGGAACGGAAAGCAGGCCTGTGTCCGTGCTAATTGAACTCAAGGAGTCAATGAATACGCGCTCCGCAGCAGCTATTCGCGCACCTGATGAGGTGACTTCCAAGCTGCCAAAGTCACATTGGATTTCGGCCGCCTTGTTCGCACGAGAGATGGGCTGCAATATGATCCGCAAATAGGCGTGACGGTCCGCGAATGCATGATTCAATGTAACCCGATGCGCCGGGCCATCTCCTTCCTCGCGCACCCATTTGATCGTGTCAATAAATCGCGCATTTTGATCGCATAAACCTATACGTACGCCTTGTTTCGAAGGACATAGCACAGTGAGATGAAAACTAAGAGTCATTCCGGGCGCGAACGGGCGCCCAAGCAGCCAAAGAGTACGGGACATTTGCGCGCCATTTACGGCCCCGCAACACTCCAGATGATTATCGGTTGCGACAAATGAACCGTTCGCCTTCGGTATGCCTAACGCAAGGCGATCGCGAAAATGCTCGCTGGATCGCGTCAGAGGCCCATGGACAATGACTGCACCTGGATAACGAGCAGTTACATCCTCTTTGGTCCAAAGATAGTCGCCGACTTGTTCTGCGGTGCCGGCGATATTGACAATCGCGTTGCAAACACGGAAATGCGGGAGCGCGTCGCGCGAGATTATCCAGTCATAGTTCCCAGGATCTTCCATCTCTTCCCGGTTGAGAAAAGTCTCCAAGGCACAATCGTACGCCAGCGTGGGATCTCGGTCCCGAATGTACTGATGCATCCAGGGCCACAATATGTCGTCCAAAAACCGCCAAAATGCGCTGTCGCCAACGTTGTAGAGAGCGTTTCCGTTGATGTGTCGAGCGACGTTCCACTGCAAAGGTGAAACGCCGCGATAGTTTGACCCGATAATCCAAGCACCCTCATTTTGCGCGCAGACTCGCTCCAACTCCTGCAGCCAGTTTGACTCAATGGGTTCGCAGTCAAGTTCCATCAAAAAAATAAATTTGGCTTCAGCCTTCAAGCTATTTAGCGTCTCATAAAATTGCCAATTTGGTCCCGCTTTGTATCCGAAGGGCAGAATTCGCTCTGTCGGCTTTCTAATGTAAACATCTTTTTCCGGCGGCAAATTGCAAAACCGCACGTCAATACCAGCAAAGCTTTCCCGGACTAGAGGATGTCGATCGTATGCCTCACGCAGGGCGTCTCTAAACGACGGGGTTTCTGCGCAATTGAATGAATAGATGAGTCGTGGGCGGCGGCTCGGATCAACGGGCGAAGCGTCAATCCCCTTTTCCGTCCATAAATCAAAATTACGCAGCGCTAGGGGCAATTCACGAGCGACCAGTGGGCAAACGACCGCGCTCAAAAATGGCGCACGTGTTGCCGTATTTCCGGTTTGGGGCTTATCGTGATGCTGCTGTCCGAACTCGAACCCAGAGTCAGATAACTCTGCGGATTTCCCCACCCTCTCATCGGTAAAAATTCTAGTCACGCTTTAGACCTGGGCGCTCCAGTTGAGTCATGCGCGCTTATTGGCAATGCGCCTGTAGCGAACCGCTGCAAAGCGTAAGTCTAGCAGGCCTGCGTAGCCTCAAGTGTGCTGCCGCGCTTATGTCTAATAAGTCGCAAACGACGTTCTCTCATACTTTGATCTGCCGGGGAGTGCCACTGACTCGGGGCTTCGGCGACTACGTCAGATGAAACTTCTCCCTCAAAGCAATGGTGGCAGCAAGCTTACGGGCTACCGCGCTCTTGGGTTCTCTTGCTACGGCCTCAACAACGGCCTCTTTAGCTAGAGAAATATTCCCAGCGTCGTATAACTCTTGAGCTAACTTAATCCATTGTTGGCCCGACATTGACGGGGCAAGTCGCTCTGCCTGGAGGAGGGAAGAAAGCAGCTGTTTCGCCCGGCTCAGATCACCGGCCAGCCGTGAGTGGCGCGCAAGATACAGAATGCATTCAGGATCCGTCGGCGCACGCTGAAACTGTGCCTCTGCAAACTTCTGCGCAAGCTTGCGATCTCGTAGAATGAGCGCCAAGTCAGCTGCCGCTCGAAGTCGGCTCGGATCAGCACGGCTTTCGGCGAGCAGGGCCGCCAATTCGCGGCGCGCCCGGCGAGTCTGACCCTTTTGCCCGAGCATAGCCGCGAGGCGGTGTCGCGCTGCAGGAGATGCATCGGGCAATGAAACCGCTTTGGTGATGGCCTGCAGCGCCGCATCGGTATCGCTGAGACCACCGTACAAGCGAGATGCCTGCTCCCAGGCCACCGACGGCAAATCGCGCCGGCTCATAATTTGCTTCAGCTCAGCATGGGCTGTCATTTTATCCGATGGAATTCGTGCCTCAACCACATCGAGAGCGAGTCGATAATCCTGCGGCGCGCTCTGCAACAGGCGCTCTCGAATATCTAGCGCAAATGCAACCTCGTTTAGCTTCGCAGAATAATCCGCAACCTTCCTAAGATCCTCTGGAGAGTTGACACAAGCCGCCGCAAGATCCATCAACTTGCGAAATGCGCGGCGTCTGTCATTGACCTGCTGGTACAGGTCGACCAATGAAAACAGAATTAGAACTCTCGCTGGTTGGGGTAACGCCTTCGACAGAAAATATTCCAGGATGTCCGGTTTTTGGAGTTTGCTAGAAAACTCGATGAACGAAGCAACGCGATTTGTCGCGTCCTCGTGCTTGGCGAGCCGCAGGAGTTCACGATATGCGCCCTCAAGATTTCCTGCGCTTATGAGAGTATTTAGCGTCTGAAGGCAGGCAACGGTATCGGTGGGGTGCCGCTCGGCGATTTGCATCGCGAGCGCCAACTCAGCGTCGAAAAACCGAAGCTTGTGTGCCAGGTGCCACCAGGACAACAAGTCAATGTCACGGAAGTCCTTAGCAGTTACCTTCGCCAATTCTGATAGCGCCAAGCTCGCGTTGCCTTTGGCGTAGGCAACTACCGCGGCATAGAATGGGTTAAGGTTCTTATTCCTGTCTAGCAGCCTGCGAACGAACGCTGAGGAGTGAGAGCGTGATCGACTCATTCGCCAAAGCAATTGGCGCAGAATGGAATCCGCCTGGACGCTTGACTGCCGTTGCGACGCTCGAATGAGCTGTCGCAGATCTGTTGCGGGCGGGGGCGTTGCAGACGTGCATAGACTAATGAATCCTGCGACACCGCGACCTTGCGCGACGATGCGAAGTGTCTCGTTAATGGAAAATGGTGTTACCACCGTCTTAACTCCGGCTAGCGCCGCCAATTTTGACGCGTGTTTGGCATCGCTCTTCGACATCTTGTCGAAGAAGATGTACGAGCAATCGCACAGGTCTTGCTGATCTATACGAAGACCGTTACCCATTGCCTGATCGAAATGGCGCACGTATCGGCGATCGAATGACGCGACATCAGCCGGATTGATAGACCACTGCGGAGAAAACGACAGTGTCGCCGATGCTTTCAGTCGCGCGGCGAATTTCAGTGCTCCGTAGCCGCCTTGACCAAGTCCGTACGTAACAATCTTTCTGCCGTTGGCTCTTTCAAGAACTGCGCCCAAAAGTTCATCCATTGCCCGGCGCGGGTACCAGTTGGGACCGAGGGTGACAATGCCTATCGCCGAAATGCCCTGCTTGAGAAAAAAGTCATCTCCCCAGAATTGAAGGCCATTGCGAAAATGCCCTAATGAATTGAACGAAACGACGATGTGCTGTCCGCCAAGATCCTGTGCAATGGCGATGACGTGCTCGGTCTCGGAGATGATTGCCTTTGTCACCTAGGTTGGTGTCCTGCTGATAGCTACCCAGTCCTTCAATCTCCGCGAGGATTGGACCAGCGGAAACTACTTTTGACCAATTGCGGTTCCGCTGACCGCGTCAACGGCATTTCCAGGTCCCGCATCAACAATGCGGAGCGATTGGGCGGCCTGATTTTGTATAAGCCCTGAAAGCTTCCCTGTTAGCACGTGATTGCGAGTCGTATCTTGGCCCTGAATGGTCACGTAAGCCCTTTGTGACGTAAGCGCGCTTGCCTTTACATCGATAATGTTGTCGGCGGTCGGTGGCGGGGTCCCCGCATAGTTCCAGCTTCGTAGGTTGACGATCGATCCGGTGATGGTGCCCCCCGCAACGGAATCAATAGTGATGCGATTGCCCGAAACACGATCCATCAATATTACATCTTCGACGGCGACCGGTCCGATCACCAGCGCGTCGACATGCACAGTGTTTCTATGAGCGCCCTCGTCAAATCCAAAAAGCCATTTAAAAGGCGGCCCGTCGCCCGATCCTTTTTCGACGGTAACCTGATTGAGTGTGACTATATTGTCGTGACTTCCGAAGGCCAGTTCCAGTGGCACGCCCGTAATCGTCTCACTCTCGGCGCTTAAGTTGCACCGTGCGAGAAGATTGCCATAGCCGACGCCGGTATAGGCATTTACTGCGTATGGCTGTAGCTTGCAATTCAGAGCCCCGCCACCGCCCATGAATGGTGCGTGCGGCTTGACTGCCTCCCAAGTGCCGCCGATGACTGCCGCATCATAAGTCGCCCACATAGGCACGTTCGTGTCCGCGTCGCTGGCATTGAGCATGTTCATGTTCGTATTGGTCAGGCGCCGGACTTGTAGTGCGTTCTGTGAGTTTTGCAGTGGATATTTCAGCACCAGGCGTCTCCCTGCGGCATCGATATCGTCGACTTGATCGATCTGCAGCCAGGTGGGCTTGAGATGCTGCTTGCCAACGTCAAAAGTGCTGGTCGATTCCACGACAACGATATCGCCAACCTTGTAGCGATTTACCGAGGATGCATTCGGCAAAACGACCTCATGTGCGCCCGCCGCAACGGAATCTGCCGCGTCGCTCGGAAGTTGCTTATAGTCATTGGCCTCGTAGCTCCCGAGCATCACGCACGAATAACTGGGCCATTGCTGAAGCGAAGCGGTGCGGCCTTGGGTCGGGTCGACAGGGCCGCTGTTGTCGGCATCGCCGGTACAACGGATGTGCGTAGAGTTTTCGGTTATGCGCAGCGTAACGCGTGAGCGCATCCGGAGAGCCTGCGAGATTCGCCAACTTGGACCAGCGGGTGGGCCGGAAACCAGCACCACTCCGCCTTCCGGTCGCGCGGCTGCTGCGTCGATAGCCTGTTGAAAGGCCCACCAGTCGTCGCTTACGCCGTCACCCTTGGCGCCGAATTGCTGTGGTGTGAGCGCACCCGCAATCGAAGTGCCGCCGTCTGCGTACACTTGCGTCGTCCCGGCAGTCGAGCCGAGAGAAATGCATATTTCGCTTGCCAGCAGCCAGAAAAAGAGCGTCCCGTGGGCCGTGCTCGCCTTTACACCGTCAACCGCCAGCCAATCGCCTGCCGCCACGTCGCGATCGGGTATAACGGTCAAGCAAGCTCCGTCACATACCCCAATTGTTCGAACAGCTTCGAGTAACGCTGCTCCAAGTGCGCGATGGCCTTGGGGCTGAGCTTTCTGCGGTAATCGCCGGGAGTAACCTGCCGTACGTGATTGTT